>Ga0307507_10009714_pt1 | contig 12708 bp, 11 predicted proteins | sample 7_EM_MG_FD_207223 | JGI IMG/M metagenome (GOLD analysis project Ga0307507, IMG submission 207223) | Populus trichocarpa ectomycorrhiza microbial communities from riparian zone in the Pacific Northwest, United States - 7_EM | ecosystem: Host-associated > Plants > Roots > Unclassified | place... | reverse complement strand
CAATAATACTTCAACACAGTTCTTAATATGTTGTTCTCCGGATCGGTCCTTAACTGCTTTCACCTAATTGCAGTGCTTTGCTATCATAAGTGGGAAAAGTTACATCTTAATTAGAATTTGAATTTTATTACCGTTAACACTTAACATTTTTTTTTAAATCTCATTATTTATAATATTACCATTATAATCTATTCAATGACTAAAGAGTACCCACACTCTTTTCTCTTCTTCCTCTTGATTTTCAGTCATGGGTATGTTTGTTTAATTGATCTGTTTCTTCAAAGGTTTTTGTTGAAGTTAATGATTCAATGGCTTCAGGGTCTTGCTTCTTCTAGGGTTTTAGGATCTGAAGAAGACATGTTGGGTTTTGAAAATTTGCAAGGAAGAACAACCCTAACTGCCATTCCACCCGTATTCTTTCCCTAAACACCAAGTCCGCAATCCTTTCCCTTCCCCTTAATCCCACACAACCACCATCTCCAACCATAAACCCACAATCCAGCCGAACTCCATAGCTACCGTTGATTTTCTTGTTAACTCTTGCAGCCTTCCCTTGAACCGGCCTTTTGATCAGTTTCCCATAATCTAGCTAATTATTTAGAGGTAATCATGTTTCAAGATTTGATACTTGCAAATTTCTTATTTATCTGTAAATTTGCAATTTCTGCTGATCGATGAAATCCTTTATGCGGTCCATATATTATATATAGGTTGCAATATATTTGAATATTCTAGACATTTAACTAGCAGAACATTGAAGGGTTTCTGAGCTATGGTTATGGGTTAAACAATTAAGAGATCGATTACCTTGATAATGTGCCTTTTTGGGTAAGATCACTTAAAAAAGTATGGTTGCGGCTTTTGCAGGAACACATCTTCTGTTTCCTGGGAGGCAATTGCTTCAAGGCAGGTTCTTTCATTGTATAAAGGCCTTGAGACGAAGAACTTGCAGTCTTTCATTTCACATGTTGTGTATTTCTTCGGATATATTTGGAGAAAAAGTGGGAACAAAATCATTAATTAGAACAAAAGCAAATTACTAGCAAAACCATGGTGTGAAGAGCACAAGGTTAAGCAACCAACAGTGTTAATTAGCAAATGGAAGGATAAAACAGAGTGGCAAATATCTAATTGCCTAAAAAACCACTCATTGGGGTCCCAGCTAGCCTTAACGTTTGAATTTAGCTAGGGTCTTAAAAGAAGATTGATATGTTATTTGATTGATTTTTTAATTAAGTTTATTCATGGGTAATTTGGTTATTTTATTAATTTTGAAATTTTTTATTAATTAAGAATGTAAAGTACAATTTCTTAAATTATAACGAATAATTTGAATTACATAAAAAAATCTAATATTTTTAGTTTGGTATACCAAGGAAAATAAATATTTCGAAATTTTTTTAAATTAATAGATCATAATAGTGAGTTCTTTATACTTGAAAGAAATTCAGATATTTAATTTTCTTATATAAAACCGATTCATGGTCGTAATATATCTGTGACAAAAAGAAAGAGAGATCTGAATTTTTAACCTTATAAAATTGAAGTATAAAATTATATTTTTAATTTATTTGTTTTGCCTACGCATGTTCAAGTGATTTGGGAGGTTGTGATATTAAGAACTCATTATTTTCTTCAATATTATTATGTCATGTGAATGATATGTAGACGTACGGATGAAGAGAGAAATGTTGATGGAGGTGACTCCTTCCTGCAGACACATGCATTCTGGGCCTTTCGTGTAGCTAGGCAATGGCTATGGCTAGTGCATCCATGGACTGCAATGGCTTGCTTATCGTCTTGCGGCAATAAGGCTATCTTTTTCGCCTTCCCGGTTTGGGTACGCATGGTACGCATGTCTCAGGAGTCAGGACTCCTCTGGAGCAATTACATAGCAAGTGGCCGGCCTCGAACTTTAAACTCAACGCTCTGTGTGGGAACGAAGAGAATCGTAAGGACTGAGAATCAAAGGAAATTAAAAGCTTTAACTTTCTTTTGTTGTTTGGATGGGAGAGATGGAAATATATATAAAAAAAAAATATTGAGAGATTGATTTCTGGTGGGCTCATAGAAAAAATGTTCATCTCTTACATTTTCTTTCTTTCTCCCAAAACAGTGGAAGTAATGGACTGCAATGGCTTGCTCCCACTCTCCTCTCTCCCAAACACGCTGTAGATGCCAAGTGTGTAACTCTTTGCTGCATTTAATGCAATCTACTGCCCCCTTTGGCTCTTTTATATTCTGTGAGCGACGGCCTTTTCAGGCAGGTACAAATTGGACCACAGAGTTAACGTAAGTTCAGCCCCTCAACTTAATCATCTACCATTAATGAAAACTTGGTGGTTAATTATACCTTGCTGCGTGAACTTTCCAGTTTCCTGGCTTTACACACGTTCACTCACCCATCATTAAAATTGTTCGATTGAAAAAGTAATCAACAGTAAGAACCGGTCCATCCCCTCCAAAAGAAAATTGCCATGATACAACAGCACAGTCTCCATGCCTGCAACCTAGCTCAGCCTAGTGCTACGAAATAACAATCTTTTACTGCCATACAAGTGAAAGTCTACAGGGGAGGTTCATGCTGGTACGTACCTGGTGGGTTAGACGTGATTGAAACATTGAAAAAACTCATCAAATTTCTTTTAGATATTGAAGGACTGACCGACCTAGCTCCTAGCATCATCTGACCATTACTAGACAAATAGCTTTTCAAATAAGATAACAATTTAATTTAATTTTTATGCTATTATGAAAGATGTGTGCCATTCCAAGAGAAGGTGGGCAGAAGAAAGAAGACCATTGAACAGTATCGTTCAGAAAAGTCTAAAGTATGCAACTTAAAGAAGAAAAGGTTGCCCAAAATGTTGAAATGAATTCTTTTAGGACTGAGTATTCCAGGCTACAGGGACACATAAGAGCTCAGAACTATCTCTTGGAGTCAACTAAACAACATCTAGTGAAGGCTTATGGAGAGGCATGGTGTTTTATCACGTCTTTAATACTTATATTGTAGAAATCGTCCAAGATTATAAATATAATTTTAGAACTTAATAATGTTTAAGTTTTTTGGATCTGATATATTTGTCAGACTCATGTTTTCTTGGACTTAGTTGACTATCAAGTCCAAGTTTTTTGGGTTTATTATGTTTGTCAAATTCGCGTTACTTTGAACTTAGCTAACTATCAAGTTCAAATTTTTTGAGTCTGACATATTCACTAGACCCACATTATCTTGAAATTGACTAACTGTCAAGTCCAAGTTTTTTTATACCTGCCATGTTCGCCAGACCCATGTTTTCTTGGACATGGCTGATTGTTAAGTCTAAGTTCTTTGGATCTAGCATGTTCGCTAGATCCACATTACCTTAGGCTTGGTTGATTGCCAATCATAAATAATTTAGGTCTGATGTGTTTATCAAACTCATTTTATTTAAGAATATCTTTTTATAAATAAAAATATTAACAAAAAATTAACTCATCACAATGCATATAAATGCAGTGTAGCTTTTAAATTGCTAATAGCAAGGCCATGTTAAAAAAAAAAACCTTTTTCTCAATGTTGATGATGGGTTTGGTGTTTGAATTTATTAGATTTTCATGATTCAGTATCTCGTTTTTAATTTTTATCAGCTGAGTTTGTAATCTATTGATAAGTGCATAATTAAGTACCTTTATGTGGATTTTTTTTTATTGTTGTTGGTATTTTCATCAACCATGACTAGATCAAAGCCACCTTATACCTAAGAACTCGATCGAGGCTTTCATGTCATATGTTTTTTTTTTTTTGAGGTGGGGAAGTGAGGAAGAACATGAACAATTTAAGGTTTGGACAATAATATGATCATGAGTTTGACATGATTATGGAATTAGTTATCAATTTGTGTCTATGGTATCCATGAAAACACTTGATTGTACTTTTATGAATAGATTAAAAATTTTATTGATAAAAACTAAAAAATAAAACACCTAATTGTGAAAATTGAATAAGTTAAGACACCAAATGTTTTGTTAAATAAAACACCTAATTGTGAAAATTGAATAAGTTAAGACACCAAATGTTTTGTTATCTCTTTCTTGTGGTCCAAAAAGGTTTAATGATTTCTAACTTGTTCTTATTTGTGTCGTACTCTACAACACCGTTTGTTTTTGTATTTGGAATTGCTTTTAAAAATATTTTAAAAAAAATCTGAAAAAACCATTTAAATATATTTTTAATTAAAAATACATACAATGCAAAACACGCAAATGATACAATTCAACCATTTTTTCGTATTCATTTTGGTAGAGATATTTTGTGCTGGCCTAACATCAAAGTTTTGCTGGTTTATAAGCGCTAGCCCATTTTAATACTTCATATAAGTGATTGTGAGCGCATTCCGACCCGAGTTATTGGTAGCCTGTAGGTGTTGCCTGAACTCACCTTGGAAAGGGATGCCGAAGTTTTTTTTTCCTTGTTTATATAACCTTACTCCAACTCCTTTCATAATTTTCCTCATCTTAGGTGTATCATATAAATAAGGAGGTTGTATATATTGCTTAGAAGATAGACTTAGTTTTGATAGATGTAAACATGACTAAAATATATTTAATGTTGGTTTATTCTTGTGATATCCCATAATAAAAGCATAAAGTTTATGTTTTTGTTGTTGTGTACGTAAAAACAAATATAATTTTAATACAAAATAAAACAATTAAGAAAAAAGATTTTGTCAAATAGGTTAGAAACACCAACTTAGCAAGTTAATATTTACAGGAAATATTACAGGTGACATTAAAGCAAAGTTTTTCACCTCCTTACATTATAAAAAAATACCTCATAATTGTTTATTTTTATTTTTGAAATCGTGTTTGGATATATTTTAAAAGTGTATTTGCCTTGAAAAAAATATCATTAATGTTTTTTTTTAATATTTTTTGATGGATTTGATGTGATAATGTAAAAAAATTTTAAAAAAATTATTTTAATATATTTTCAAATAAAAAATATTTTTAAAAAATACTATGCATATTAAAACAGACATTAGCCAACAAGGATTAGATGTTAAAAGTGAATTGTATGATGCAGTGAACCTATATATATATATATATATTATGTTAATCTACTATATTATTATGTCATACATGATCATGTCATATGCTTAGATTGAAAGCAATCTAACATTAAGAACCAATCTTTAAGTCTCAGAATTCAGAAAAATAAACAATCCAACAACTTTACTTGAAAGCCAACACCTGCTTATAAACCACCCTCCCTTCCCTCTGTATCCATCCATCCAATTAACAGCTAAAATGGCTCTCTCCTCACTTTCTTTGATGTTTCTTCTTGCATTTTCTTTCATGTCATTCTTCGCCAATTCTGGTTTAGCTCGTGATTTCTCAATTGTGGGCTATACCCCTGAAGACTTGACGTCCGGGGATAAGATCATCGATCTCTTTGAATCATGGATATCAAAACATGGGAAGATTTATGAGAGCATGGAAGAAAAATGGCTCAGGTTTGAGATTTTCAAAGATAACTTGTTCCACATTGATGAGACCAATAAGAAGGTCGTTAACTACTGGCTTGGATTGAATGAGTTTTCTGATTTGAGCCATGAAGAGTTCAAAAACAAGTATCTTGGCTTGAAGGTTGACATGTCTGAAAGAAGAGAATGTTCTCAGGAATTCAATTACAAGGATGTCATGAGCATCCCAAAGTCAGTGGATTGGAGAAAGAAAGGAGCTGTTACTGATGTCAAGAACCAGGGGTCATGTGGTAAGTGTCCTATCTCAATCTCAGATTCTTGCATACAAAAGTAGCCATGGTTAAATAAATTGAGTAATGTCACATGGTCAATGCTTATTTGTGCAGGTAGCTGCTGGGCCTTTTCAACAGTAGCAGCAGTAGAAGGTATAAATCAGATTGTTACAGGAAATTTGACATCCCTGTCCGAGCAAGAGTTGGTCGATTGTGACACTACTAATAACTATGGGTGCAATGGAGGACTTATGGATTATGCATTTTCTTACATAATCTCCAATGGTGGACTCCACAAGGAGGTAGATTACCCATATATCATGGAAGAGGGCACCTGTGAGATGAGAAAGGTATTAGCTAACAAGAGAAAACTATTAATTCCTTCATGGTTCACTATCAAATTATTAATCCAGGCCAAACAGTCTTCGTTTTTGTTTGATTTTCCAGAGATGAATGAATAGCAATAAGCAGTACCATTTGATTTATGTCTTTGGTCTTGCAGGAAGAATCAGAGGTAGTGACCATTAGTGGATACCATGATGTCCCACAAAACAGTGAAGAAAGCCTATTGAAGGCACTTGCCAACCAGCCCCTCAGTGTGGCCATTGAGGCTTCTGGCAGAGACTTCCAGTTTTACAGCGGGGTAGGTCAACATTTACTACACACACACACACACACAAACACTGGCTTTGTATCTTTCATTCTGAATGGTAGGCTAACTCCATTGATTTATGTTGCAGGGTGTTTTTGATGGTCATTGTGGAACTCAGCTAGATCATGGAGTGGCAGCCGTTGGGTATGGATCAACCAATGGCTTGGATTACATTATCGTTAAGAACTCCTGGGGATCTAAATGGGGAGAAAAGGGTTACATAAGGATGAAGAGAAACACTGGCAAGCCTGCAGGGCTTTGTGGTATCAACAAAATGGCTTCTTATCCCACTAAAAAGAAGTAATTAACATGCTAAATGGTCTCTGCTCTTGTCTTCCTCTTTCAATTCCCATTTCTGGAATCTGGATGTCATCGGGTGATGTCTTGTAGTAAATTGATATTCTAAATGTTTAATCACTCAAGTTGTTGTCTTTTTCACATTTTCTATTGGCTGGCTATCCATTAAAGTTTGAAGAAATTTACAAGAAAGAAACTCCCTTTCATCCCTATCTAGTTCTGCCAAATTCCCACTCTGACAGGCACAGCCTTGTTCTAGTAATCTTAGAGAAAAAGAAAATATGATTAATGGCAGCATGGACGATCGATCACACGCATCAAATATCACCAACTTATAGGCTTACAGATGAAGATGAAAGGTCCCTGATCTATAGATGATGTCATATGCACAGCTATAGCTAGCAGTGCTTCTCTTAGTTAATCATCACCGCCGCTCCGGCTACCACAGCAACCGCCATCATAGCAACTAACGGTGACCTGTACCGAAACAAAATACTGAATCAATTGAAGGGTGCAAAAACCTGAATTTAAGTATATAATAGTAAACAATCAATCATACGGGATGCGTATAAAAATGCCTCTAACTTATTAAGATGCTCCCGTATACCTTCCTTACCAATCAAATCTTACCATTAATGCTCAAGTTATTCTTAATCTCAATCCTTAATCCCAGACAATTAATAATAGGTATGTTGAAAATTATCATGGAAGAAAAACTCTTAATTTTTAAGCTAATAAATGTAATATGAGCCGCTTAAGCTTCAAAATAACAAAATTATTATTTATAATTATAATAATAACATCTATAATTTTTAAAAATTTTAAGCATTTCATCAAACAATTTCCGGATAGTAAATCTTTTTCTTCAAATATTTCATTCTCTAATATCATTTTCATTATTCATTTTTAAATTATCACAAAATATTTAAAAGAATATTAATTTTTTTTTAAATTAAAGCACTTTGAACCATATTATTAAATATATATAAAAAAATTAATTGAGAAATCAAAATAATTTAGTGGAATATTTGATATAAAAAAATTTTTAGATGAAAATTGACAGTCCTAGCAAGTTGGGGGTATACTTGATATTTACCAATAAAAATATAGAGTAAAAAATAAAAATAAAACCCTTCGTTTCTTGTCACACACACTCAAAAATCAACTCCAGTTCTGTGCTCACTCGAAAACTCACCTAAAAAACCCTAATTCCGGAGGAAAAATGAGAAGTAAATACGGCGGCGGGCAGCGGCGCATTCCAAAATCACCTCAGAAACCTCCTTCATCCTCCACTCTACGCCCATTTCCTCAATTGAGTCCGGTACTTACTCTCTTTCTCTCTGCTTTTATTTTATGTTTTTATTCTTTGTTGTTTTAATTAAATTATTTTTTTAAAAAAAATCACAGGATGAAGCTAATAGTGATGAAGACGATGCTAATTTAAGTGAAAAATCAAGCAGAAGCGATGATGATGTGGGTAACGGTGGTGATTGGATGGAGGTAGATGCATGTTTAAGCTGTAATAAGCGTGGGAAATCGAAATTGTTGGTTTGTTGTGTGATTGGCTGTCCAGTTTCTATTCATGAAAAGTGTGCAAATTTTAAGCTTGCTTTTGATGACTCGGGTAGGTTTTGTTGCCCTTACTGTTCTTATAAACGGGAGGTTGGTAGGGCTAAAGAGCTTTTTCGGAAGGCTATGTTGGCAAAGAAGGCGTTGTTGGGTTTTATAGATCCTGAAATGGTGGGTGGTGAGGCTACGGGTGGTAAAGAGAAGCGAAATGGGGGGGAAAGAGCGGAATTTGATGGTGCTGAAAATAGAGATGCGCTGGTGGAGGATGGTGGGGATGGTCTCAAGGTAAGTGATTGTGATCGTTGTGAAGTGATGGTTGATGATGAAATGGATGGTGCTTTGCCTGGTGCTGTTGACGGTAGTGACAATGGACATAAGAGTCAAGAGGAGAAAATACCGGGGATTGAGTCACTTGAGGATTCAATCAGCAATGAAATTAGGGATGAGAGAAATATATCTGAAACTCATGAGTTTGAGACCTTAGAAGGTGAGGAAGGGAAGCAAGAACGGGAAAAGGATGGCAGAATTCTTGAGGGTGGAGAGCGAGCAGAATCTTCAAAGGATCATTATGTAGAGAAAGAACAAAAACAGATGCAGCAGGATGGATGTGATGACAAAGAACAAGGTCAATGTGTGGGAGAAGAACAAGTGCATCATGATGCACGAGAAGCCAATTCTGGTGGAGGAGTTGCTGCACCTAAGGCTCCTCATGTTTCTGATTCGGACACTGGGAAATCTGTTGTGCTTAGAAGGCGTGTCAAGCATATTGGTAAGAAGAAAATAGCAGTGTCTCTGGATGCCAAACTTTCTAAGGAAGCACCCGCTCAACCACACACCATTGATGAAAAGGAAGCTAAAATCCAAAAAAAGAAAGTTATCCTCTCCAAAGAGCCCGGACAACGCCTGGAATCTCCTAAGATATCGTGAGTGTTTTTATTTTATTTGAATAAAAAAATCTCCATGCAAGTTTGATCGCTTCAATAACATAATTGTTTAGCTAAGATGGTACAAATGGATCTTTTTAACTCAAACTTTTCTCCCCCTACTGGCAGCTCCAACCTTTATCCTCGTAATGAAAAGCGTCAAAGGTTGAATTGGACAGCTGATGAGGAAGACACACTAAAGGTATGAATTTAAATAGCATTGCCTATAGATGTGACCATAGGAGAATACCTGATTTTGGCGCTGCATCTTTGCAACATATTTTTACGGATGGATGGTCAAAAGAAAAATAAAGTACAAATTGTTATTTAGAAAATATTTATGAATAACGTGTTGAGGGAACTAAGCAATACAAAATGCAATTGTTGGAAGCTGTAACTAAAGAGAAATTAACACATCTTCAGGGAATGGTCAAGAAAGTGTTGAAGGGATTGAGGTATTAAGTTTGTCAGACATGGAGTGCCCCGAGGTCTTTTTTTTGGGATAATGTGCCCCCAAGGTCTTTGATGTTGGAGTCGATGATGAAAACTTTCTTTGTCCCTTGTTTTTTTTAATTGCTGGAATCATTGTACTTTCCAGAGGTTAAATCTGCACCATTCAACTTGTCTTTGAATTAAAATGTGCTGTCTTATAGGTTTAATGTCATAATTGAATGAATAACATATTTGATAAATCTTCGAATCATGATAAATTGATGATTAAGTGGGAAGAAATCATCCCAGAGATAGTGGAGACTTCAAGTCTGAAATGCTTAAAGATTTGTCACTTTCATTTCATTAGGTGAATTGATTACAAATTCTTGAAAATACCACTGCAAAGTTTTCTTTTTCATCAACTCTCAATATTTAATTGTTCTTAAAAAACACATGTCAAATATTATCTTGTTATAGCTCTTAATTTGCTGTCATTGAAGGAATATTATAGCTTTCGGATGACTGAATCAGCAGAGAAATGTTAAAGATTGATTTGCCTGAGTGCTTGGCACATATTCTTTGACTTCAGGAAGGAGTGGAGAAATTTGCTATACCAGGAAACAAAAATACTCCATGGAGAAAAATTTTGGAGTTTGGTCATCGTGTTTTTGATTCAACTCGAACTCCCACTGATCTCAAGGATAAGTGGAGGAATATGACAAAATAGTAAGTTGATGTTATGAAAATGCACGTGGTCACACACTTATCCACGCTTTTTGTTGAAGCCATTTATTTTGGAATGATTGGGGGTTTGCAATAGCCACAAATATATAAGTTAGCCATCATTCTGCTTCTTCTATCCAAGTGGGGTACAATATTCTCAAGTGTGTTCTCAAGTCCTCTGGTAATTCATTGTCCCGGCTATATTTGAGTGATGAGTTCCGCATCCTCCCATTCATTAGAGTTGGAGTGAACTCACTGAACTAAACATCCAATAACAGAGTAATCTGTGAAAATTTAAAACACATAAATGTATGTGCTTTGGATAGTTCGGCTTTATTCAATCGGACTGCTGAGCACTGTTCAAATTTTTACTTCATCAAGAGGCTTCTTGGTATGTGACAGCGTTCCATGCTTAAAGAAATGCAGAAACCGATCATATAACAGAGGAACCACAAATATTATACTAAGTTTACTTTGGCTTTCCAAACTCACACCCTCTCCCCTTTTATTCTTATTAAGTACGGAACGCTTCTTTACAATTGGGCAAGTGGACTTGATTTTCTTTTTTATTTTCTTGTCAAACCCTCTCATTTGAAATTTTTTGCAGGTTTTATGGTGCCTTTGTTTTCTCTTTCTTTCTTCTTTTTCATTAATTTCATATTGTTTTTCATGTTGTAGCGCTTATTATTTTAATCTAATGTTAATGATTTTCCATCTAGTCTGTTAACGATAGAAATTGACTTTTCTATGTACATTATCCTTTCCATCTCGTATCACTACCAAATTTTCCCATAGCCTATTTGAAATTGTCTCTGTTGTTTTCTGAGTTGCAGGAACTTGTCTTTTCTATATCTAACATGATTGTCAAACTATTCTTCTTAGGGCAAACCGCTGGGCGACTGGCTTTTTGGTTACACTGTTCGGTAAGGAAGTCAACCATATTATTGTCTTAAAATCCTGCAAAGTGTGGTAGCGATCTCTAGTGGAGCGTTTTGCTTCTCAGTTTTTGCTTCCCTGTTGGGATGTAAATTTGTGCACTCAATCATGGCCGAACACTTTGTTTTGTAGCTTTACTATGGTAGTATTTTAAATTGTGGTAGGAATTGTTTTTTAAAGTTTTTTTTTTTAATGCATCCAAATAATTTTTTTATTTATTAAAATTTATTTTGCATTAAAATAATATTGTTTTATTTTTAAAAAATTTATTTTTAATATCAGCATTTCAAAAACTATCTAAAATCATAAAAAAATTGATTTGAAACAAAAACAAAATGATTTCAAAAGCGCATCTTGAACTTAAAAACAAATGACTCTGAAAGTTTAACAAAAACAGAGAAAAGAACAGAAGAAATTGTAGGTGATCTATCTGGTTTTTCTTGTCCAGCTCTAGCATTTACAGAAACGTGTATATTTAGTTCCTTACAGAGCAACAACCTCTCCAGGAACAGAGGTATTTGGGTGGCGATCAGTATCTATGTAACATCTGAACAAGCACAGCTCTGTATTTTCGCTCTCATTCACATTCTCCTCAAATGATCCCCCGTTAGTTTCTTGTGTGAACAAGTATTTCTCCGTGCTCCGATTCCTGGAAGATCATCCTCGGCCATAGTTTTTTGTAGCCCACAAGAATCCTAGAGTCCCAAAGAAAGCACCTCCCTTCCCTTCCCCATTTCCCCCATTCATTTTGGGACTGGAAGAGGCTGCAACTATAAAAAAGCAATGTCAAGAAGCAACCACGTGGTGGCACAGGAGAAGAGATCAACACGTGGCGACGGAAGAACTGCTTGGAGAGTATGGAATAAGACGGTGGATTTTGTAGCAGATATATGAGATCATCTTCGGCTATACGGCTAATTGAAACATCCAAGACCGTCTCCATGTCACTTCTGCTTGCAGGACATTATTCTCCACCAGAGCTGTGTACCTGACTCATGATATGAAAATTAAGAACATTAAGTAGTGCAATTCATGGAATAACAAAGTAAATTAATACACTACATTTGAGAATGAGGTGCATCTGCCTTCAGGGCATAAAGATAGTGTTTTTTATTTAAAAATATATTAAAATAATTTTTTAATTAATTGTACATTGGGTTTAGAGTTGGTAGGGGAAAATGCGGTCAATTTGTTCTAAATTCTTGAGTAGAATAAAGCATGTGAGCTTTCCACCTTGCGTTCCATGTTCTCCTTCCTAGTCAATCTTACATACGGGAAGTCAACAAAAATAATCAAGCCAAAATTTGTACTATTAATTTTGCATCCTGACTGAAATCAACAAATAGCAGTCCAATCTAAACAGTAATTTTAACAAATTAAAAAATATTAAAAAAAATAACAACAACCTTCAAGAAATTTTTTGTTCCAGCTATGAT
>Ga0307507_10009713_pt1 | contig 12709 bp, 8 predicted proteins | sample 7_EM_MG_FD_207223 | JGI IMG/M metagenome (GOLD analysis project Ga0307507, IMG submission 207223) | Populus trichocarpa ectomycorrhiza microbial communities from riparian zone in the Pacific Northwest, United States - 7_EM | ecosystem: Host-associated > Plants > Roots > Unclassified | place... | reverse complement strand
GGATCGCTCCCAGGGCCGACTCGAGCCGGTGCATGCAATGAACGAAGCCGCGAATCCCGAGGGACACAAGCGCTCCCTGCCGGGCCGACCTCCCGGTATCCGGGCGGACAGCTCCGGGCTCACGGACCGGCAGCGCCGGGTGATCGAGGTCATCAGGGACTCGGTGCAGCGACGGGGCTACCCGCCGTCGATGCGCGAGATCGGCCAGGCCGTGGGCCTGTCCAGCACATCCTCGGTCGCACACCAGCTGATGGCACTGGAGCGCAAGGGCTTCCTGCGCCGCGACCCGCACCGCCCGCGCGCGTACGAGGTCCGCGGCTCGGACCAGTCCTCGTCGGTGCAGCCCACGGACACCGCGGGCAAACCGGCCGCGTCGTACGTCCCGCTGGTCGGCCGGATCGCCGCCGGTGGCCCGATCCTCGCCGAGGAGTCGGTCGAGGACGTCTTCCCCCTCCCCCGCCAACTGGTCGGTGACGGTGAGCTGTTCGTCCTCAAGGTCGTCGGTGACTCGATGATCGAGGCCGCGATCTGTGACGGCGACTGGGTCACCGTTCGCCGCCAGCCGGTCGCCGAGAACGGCGACATCGTGGCCGCCATGCTGGAGGGCGAGGCCACCGTCAAGCGCTTCAAGCGCGAGGACGGCCACGTCTGGCTCCTCCCGCACAACTCGGCCTACGAGCCGATCCCCGGCGACGACGCGACGATCCTCGGCAAGGTGGTGGCAGTGCTGCGGCGCGTGTGACGGCTGCGGCGGGCGGGCCTCATCGGCCCGGCCCCTTGACCGGACCCCGGGACCCCTGCGCCGGTTCCGGGGTCCTGTGCTGTCCCGATCCCGGTGGCGGCCGGGCGCCGATCTAGCGCCTGTCGTCGATCCAGTGTTGACCCGGCGCACCGGGCCAACACCGCCCCGGATCACTCCGCTTCGGCTTCCTCCTGCTTCGCCTTCGCGTCGATCGCGGCCAGCGACCTCCGGGCCTGGTTACGGTCCGTCGTGTACCAGAAGTCGGGCAGTGACGCCTTGAGATAGCTGCCGTAGCGGGCGGTGGCGAGCCGCTGATCGAGAACGGCGACCACACCCCTGTCTCCCGACGCGCGGACGAGACGGCCGGCGCCCTGGGCCATGAGGAGTGCCGCGTGCGTGGCGGCCACCGCCATGAAGCCGTTGCCCCCGGCGTCCTCAACTGCCTTCTGGCGGGCACTCATCAGCGGGTCGTCCGGGCGCGGGAACGGGATCTTGTCCATGACGACCAGCTGACAGCTGGCTCCGGGGACGTCGACGCCCTGCCAGAGCGACAGCGTGCCGAAGAGACAGGTCTTCGGGTCGGCCGCGAAGTTCTTGATCAACTCGCCGAGCGTCTCCTCGCCCTGGAGGAGGATCGGGTACTCGGGGATGCGGGAGCGCAGTTCCTCGGCGGCGAGTTGGGCGCCCCGCATCGAGGAGAAGAGGCCGAGGGTGCGACCGCCGGCCGCCTGGATCAGCTCCGTCAACTCGTCCAGCATGTCGGCGCGATCGCCGTCCCGCGCGGGGCGCGCGAGGTGCTTGGCGACGTACAGGATGCCCTGCTTCGGGTAGTCGAAGGGTGAGCCCACGTCGACGCCCTTCCACTGCGGCAGGTCGTCGCCGGCGGTGCCCTCGGGGGCGAGCCCCAGGGAGGCGCCTACGCCGTTGAAGTCGCCGCCGAGCTTCAGCGTCGCGGAGGTCAGGGTCACCGAGCGGTCCGTGAAGAGCTTCTCCCTCAGCAGGCCCGACACGGACATGGGGGCGACGCGCAGGGAGGCGCCGAAGCGGTCGTGGCGTTCGTACCAGACGACGTCCCACTCGGAGCCGTTGGTGATGCGCTCCGCAACGTCGTGGACGGACTCCACGGAGGCCAGCGCCTGCTTGCGGACCGCGTCCTCGTCCTGCACGGACTTGTCGCGGGTGGCGCCGATCGCGGAGATCACCGTACGGCAGGCGTCGCGCAGCGCCATGAGGGCGTAACCGAGGTCCTCCGGGATCTCCTCCAGGCGGCCCGGCAGGGCGAGCTCCATCAGCCGCTCGAAGCCCTCGGCGGCGGTCTGGAGCTGGTCGGCGGCCTTCTCGTTGGCCAGCTTCGCGGCGCGGCGCACCGCGCGGTTGACCTGGCCGGGGGTGAGCTCGCCGGTGGCAACTCCGGTGACTCGGGAGACCAGTTCATGGGCCTCGTCGACGATCAGCACCTCGTGCTGCGGGAGGACGGGGGCGCCCTCGATGGCGTCGATCGCGAGCAGTGCGTGGTTCGTGACGACGACATCGGCGAGCTTGGCGCGCTCGCGGGCCGCCTCTGCGAAACACTCCGCTCCGTAAGCGCACTTCTGGGCGCCCAGGCACTCGCGGGAGGACACCGAAATCTGCGCCCATGCGCGGTCGGAGACTCCGGGTGTGAGGTCGTCGCGATCGCCGGTCTCGGTCTCGTCCGTCCAGTCGCGCAGCCGCAGCAGGTCCTGACCCAGCTTGCTGGTGGGGGCTGCCGCCTCGAACTGGTCGAAGAGGCCCTCCTCCTCGTCCTGCGGCATGCCCTCGTGGAGCCGGTGCAGACACAGGTAGTTCGACCTGCCCTTGAGCATCGCGTACTGAGGGCGGCGGCGCAGCAGGGGATGCAGCGCGTCGACCGTGCGCGGCAGGTCGCGCTCCACGAGCTGGCGCTGGAGCGCGAGGGTGGCGGTCGCTACGACCACACGCTCCCCGTGCGCGAGCGCGGGCACGAGGTAGCCGAGCGACTTGCCGGTGCCGGTGCCGGCCTGGACCAGCAAATGGGAGCCGTCGTCGATCGCCTCCGCGACGGCTTCGGCCATGGTCACCTGGCCGGGGCGCTCCGAACCACCAACGGCAGTGACGGCAGCATGCAGGAGTTCGGGGAGTGAGGGCTTCGTCATAGCCCGACCACCCTACGGGGCAGGACTGACAACCGGGCGATCAAGGCTGGAGGGAGGGGGCGGATCAAGACCGGGGGCTTTGGGATGGGGGTTCTTTTTATTCGGGTGGCGATCGGGATTGGTGGGGATCAGGTCGATTTGGTTTCGGTGGAGATTGGTTTGCTCGGTCGGCGGCTGGGTTGGTTCGAGGTGGGCGTGGGTTGTTGAGGGTGGGTTGTTGAGGTGGGGCCGATCGATTCGGCGGCTCGGGCTGGTTCGGGGGCTCCGCGGGGGCTCGGATTGTTCGGGGATCCGGTCGGATTTGGGTGGAGTCAGTTGGGGGTGGGGTGGGTTGGGTTCGGTCGGTGGGACTAGGTTCTGTCCGGCGGATCATGGTCGGAGCCATAGCCTGATGGCTGCGGTGGTGACGGTGCCGTGGAAGACGTAGGCCCTCTTGTCGTAACGGGTGGCGACAGCGCGGGAGTTCTTGAGCCTGTTGATGGTCCGTTCGATCTCGTTGCGGCGTTTGTAGATCTCGCTGTCGAAGCCGGCGGGCCGGCCGCCCTTGTTGCCGCGTCGTTTGCGGTGGGCGCGCTGGTCCTTCGGCTCCGGGATCGTGTGCTTGATCTGGCGTCTTCGCAGATAGCGGCGGTTTCGGCGTGAGCTGTATGCCTTGTCGCCGCTGAGGTGGTCGGGCCGTGTGCGCGGGCGTCCGCCCCGGGTGCGGGGAACGCGGATGCGGTCGAGGACCTCGATCATTTGTGGCGCGTCACCGCACTGACCGGGTGTGACGAGCAGGGCCATGGGGCGGCATCCGCCTTCGCCTGCGAGGTGGATCTTGCAGGTCAAGCCGCCCCGGGACCGTCCAAGTCCCTCGTCGGGGCGATGGTTTCGGGGCGTCGTCCTTTTTTCGGGACGCGCGGCTTCTTCTTGCGGGCACCGGCCGCGTGCTGATGGGCCCGGCAGGACGTCGAGTCCACGCCGACCATGCTCCAGTCGATCCGGCCGGCCAGGTCGGCGTCCGCCTGGACGGCCGTGAGGATCCGGTCCCACGTGCCGTCCGCCGACCACCGGCGGTGGCGTTCATAGACGGTCTTCCAACTGCCGAAACGCTCGGGCAGGTCACGCCACGGTATGCCGGTGCGGACCCGGAACAGGATCCCGTTGATCACCGTGCGGTGGTCGTTCCACCGGCCACCGCGCTGCCCTGAAGAAGGCAGATGCGGCTCCAGCCGCACCCACTCCGCGCTCGTCAGATCACCCCGCCCCATGCCGAGACCAACGAGCCGGCAACCCGACAGTCACATGATCCGCCAGACAGAACCTAGTCGGTGGGTTCGGTCGGCGGGGCCAGTCGGTCGGGGCGTGAAGGTCGGTCCGACGACCGCCGAAATCCGATTCGAGGGAGTGGGAACCGGATCGGGCCGAGCGGTGTACCAAAAGTGATGGCGCTGCCACGTGGCGCTACAGCAGATCGCGCAAGGAACGGTCTCGGACCATGAGAGCGGCCCGCTTGCCGGGCAGGTCGACCTCGGCGGAGAACCGGAAACCGGCGCTCAGGAAAGCGGACACGGAAGGGGTGTTGCGAATGTCGGGTTCCGCGACGATGCGGGCGCAGGTGGAGCGCTTGTCGAGGACGAGATCGGTGACGGCTCGGAGGAGAGCGCCGCCCAGCCCTCGTGCTCGGTCTGTGACGTCACCGATGAGGAGGTGGATGCCGGTGTCGTGCGGTCGGGCGGGGTAGTGGCGGGCCAAGGGGTCGAGGTCCGCCCGATAGATCTCCCAGTAGCTCATCGGGGTGCCGTCCAGCACGCCGAGACAGGGAACGCTGCGTCCGTCGCCGGAGAGTTGGGCGTGCAGGTGGTCCTCGGTCAGCGCCTGAGGTCCGGCCAGTTCCCAGAACTCCGCGACAGCAGGGTCGTTCATCCAGCGGTTGATCAGTGGAAGGTCGCGTTCGATGCGGACGGGGAGGAGGTGGAAGGTGCCTGCGGGTGTGTGGGTCGGCCCCCAGTCGCCGACGTGGTCGAGGAGGTCGTCGCCGGGCGGGATATAGGAGTTGGGCGAGATACCCAAGGCGGGCAGGGCCTCGGAGTCGGAGTTGGGTGGGAACACGGGGCTGGGCGGGAGCGCGAAGCTGGGCTGGGCCGGGCCTTCCGCGCGCTCCGCTGGGTTCCGGTGACCGACGGTGTCGGCCTCGTCGGAGGCGGCAGGATCCGGGGCGGATGCGTGGTGGTCTGTCGCGTCGTGAGCTGCCGCACGGTGGGCTACCGCGTCAGCCGCATCGGCAGCCTCCGCCTCGGCGCAGAGCGCGATGAACTCCTCGGGCAGGCGGAGGTCGAGGGTGTCCTCTCCGTCCGCATCTGGAATCTGGCTCGCACTATCGGTGGGGCTGGGGGCGGAGCCGGGGACAGTCGCGGTGTCGGCGTTCACATCGGTGGGAGGCACGGTGACGCTCCTCTCAGGAGATGGGGTGGGTCATGTTCCTTAGGTGTGGAGGGAGTTGGCGCCGGTCGAAGTCGGAAGAAGCTGGTGGGGTTCGAAGCCGGAGGCCGTTGGCGGGAATCGGATCAGGAGGTGGTTGGTAGTGGTCGTGTTCGGAGCCGGCGATGGTCACGCCATAAGGGGGTTCGCGATGGTGACGTAGACCGACTGGGTGTCGACCGGGCCGACGAGCTCGTCGAGGCCGTGCAGCCGGGTCAGCAGGTTGGCCTTGCAGCGCAGGACAGGTGAGTCGAGCAGGCGGGCCGGCAGGGAGGTGCGCAGCCGGGCAGGGCCGGAGGCCACGTCGCCGAGAAAGCGGCGGAAGGCGGAGAGCAACAGCCGCTCGTCGGCGAGACGTTGCGATCCGAACGCTCCGATGAGACCGAGTACGTTGTTGATCGCGAGGTAGTACGCGAAGCGTTCGTCGGTGACCTCGTCAGAGACGAAGGTGTCGCTGTGGTCGCCGATGCCGGGCAGCCGGGCATCGAGTTCCTCACGCCGGGATGCACGGAAGTAGTAGCCCTGGTTGTCGCGGTAGCGGCCACCCACGGGCCAGCCTTCGCCGTCCAGCAGAAGCAGCGTGTTCTGCTGGTGCGCCTCCAGGGCGATCCCCACTTCGCTGTCCAGCCACAGCACGGGTCGGACAACCTGCTCCAGGTAACGCAGGAACCACTCGGCGGCGACAGCTCCGCGCGATCGGCCGGTCCGAGCGGCGAGGCCGGTGACGACCTCGGCCAGGCGGGACCGCAACACGGGTGTGCCGGACGCGGAGTGGCTGGTGTGCGAGGTTGTCGCCGGTCTGCCGGCAGTAGCACTCCGTCCGGCGTACGGCCGGAGTGAGACGAGCCCGGCGATGCAGGACACGTCGTCGGACGGGCTGAACGGGTTGTGCCGGATCACCACGTCGAGTCCGGCCAAGGGCAGACGGGCGTCCCCTTCGCCACGGTCAACCTGCGCGCCGCCGCTCCTACCCGGGTCGGCAGCACACTCACCCGCACCCCGCTCCCCCGAGTCGGCGCCGCACTCGTCGTCCAGCGCGTCGACGGCCAGCCACGCCGGGTCGCGGACGATGTCGAAGCCCGGGTGGGCGGCGCGCCAGTGCTGGGACAGGCCGGTGCGCAGCAGGCGGTGTACCTCGACGCCGCGGTGGAGTTCCTTGCGGAGGTTCTCACGGCGGGAGTTGGTGATGCGGAGGCCCAGGGACAGTTTGAGCATGGCGGGGGCGCCGGATTGGTGGACGGTTCGTACGGAGGAGGTGGGGTGCCACAGGGCGCCATGAGTGCCGAGGTCCTGGATCAAGCCGGCATCGAGCAAGGCCGCGATATCGGCACGGTGTTGGATCTCGCGCCACTGCCACGGGTGAAGGGGAAGAGCGGCATGGCCTTCGGGCAACGGCAGTTCGGGGCCGGCGAGTCGGGCGGTGAGGTGGGCGGCGGGGACAGGGCGACCGCGTTCGGTCCAGGCTGAGTCGGTGGCGAGTACGGAAGGGGTGACAGCAAGCCAGTGCAGCGGGAAGGAGCCGCGCAACTCCGGTGAGTACAGGCGAGCTTCGGCCTCGGAGAGACCCTCGCGGCTCTTCGGGGTCGGGTGCAGCGGGTGACCGAGCAGGAGTGCCTGTTCGGCGGAGAGGAAGAGATCGGGGCAGTCGGCCGGGCGGGCGCGGCGGTCGGTGAGGAAGGTGACGGTACGACGGACGGAGTCGGCTACGCGGGCCACCAGGTCGGTCACGGTTTCGGGTGCCGTTGCGAGTGCCGTTGCGGGCGCTGTTGCGGGCGCTTGTGTCGCTGCCGCTGTCATCGGCTCGTCAGCAACTCGGGCGTCGCGGCCGGCCGCCTGCGACGCCGCTGCCGCGGAGGCGACGGTCGCCGTATCGACATCCGTTGCGGAGCCGCCGTCGCGCACAACCGTCTCCCTGGCGAGCAACGCCGCGACCGTCACCGCGTCGGCCGGTGGTGCGCCGTGGGGAGCGTCCGACAGGTACGGAAGGCCGAAGCGGTGCCAGCCCGTCGGGGACCAGTAGTGGACCTGGGCAAGCAGGGCCGTGTTGCTGGTGGGGAGGGGGATGCGGAGGGTGCCGTTGGTGGGGGCGGGGATGTTCGTTTCGCGTACCCAGCAGCGCAGGAGGTTCTCGACCGCTGCGGCCTGCGCGGCGGTGTGGGGGTCGGGGTGCTCCAGGAGGTCGGTGACCGTGCCGCGCGGCTGGCCTGTTTCCGGGCTGCGGGGCCGCTGCCGGGGAACGGACTCGGCCGACGCCGCCGCCAGGGTCTGCGTGTGTCGAGGGCTCGCCTCGTGGGAGGGGCCGTCAAGAGAGTGACCGTCAGAGGTGGGCGTGGGATTCAAGACTGTTCCTCGGGAGGTGATCGGAGTGGGAAGCGTGTGGGGTCTAGTCCCGGTCTTCTGGCGGACGTTGGGCTTGGGCGTTGCGCAACTCGTGTTGCAGGTCAGCCGAGTTGACGCCTGGTGGCGCTCCGTCCTCCGGAGCGGTCGCCTCGACCGCCGTAGCCCTGGACGGGTTCGAGGAAATTCCGGCGAGATTCGGCACCCCGGGGTTGGGGCCATCGAGGCCACGCTCAGGCTCGCCCGCACCACCGACGCTCATGCCGTGGTGAGTGCTGGCGAAGGCGTGGACTCCGGTGCGCCCGGTCGCCCCCGGGAGGATCCTGAACTCGGCCCCGACCACGCCGATTTCGGTATCCGTCGGCCCGCAGACCCGCACGAGCGCGTGGTCGGCGAGTTCGGACGGCAGCGCACGGAACAGTTCGGCGACGACGAAGGCGTCCCTGACGGGAGTCGCGAGGTTGAGCGCGCGGAGCGGGGCGCCCGAGTTGAGGACGTTGCCGATCGCCTCCAGGACCACGGGGTGGTTGTGCTCGAGAGGCGCAGTCCCGGCGCTGGAAACACGGTCCAGGAAGCGGCGGCCGTCAGTGCCCTCCACGGTCAGGCCACGCGTCCGCGCCGACACGGCAGGAAGGGCCCGTGCGTAGGTCCGTGCCGCCGACTTACGCATCGACCGACGCCGCCGGTTCCCCTGGCGTTCCTCACACGCCGACCGCCGCCAGAGCCTCCCCTCGTAGCCCTCCGGCGCCACCCGCACCACCGCGGACACACCGCCAAGTCCGCTCGCCCCGCCCCCCGCGAACCCCCATCTTCCGTACGCAGGCGCAGAGTTGGCCACGGTTCTCGTCCCTCCCGCTGTCCATGGGCGAGTTGAGGTCTCGCGTCGCCAGGGGCGCGGGGCACCGCGCATCGACAGCAGGCCCCTGTTGGTACAAACCCCGCACCGCTCACGGGGTTACGGGTCGCCTCAAGATCCTTGCCGTGACGGAACCGTTGCCGTTCCGTGGGAAGTCCCCCACAGCGAGCGCATAGTGTGTGATGCCGTTCCCGAAGGCCGTGAGTTCAGTGTGAACTCACCATGAGTTCCGGCTGAGATCAGAGCCGTGACGCACCATCCGTACACCCAGGGGGAGTCAAGACCATGCGATCGATACGGCCGTCCTTCACCGCCCGTCGTGGGAGGGGCACGCGTCGCGGAACCTCCCCCGTCCTGGCCGCCGTTGCCCTCGCCTCGGCGCTCGCGCTCACCGAGACCGCGTGCGGCTCCAGTGACACGAAGGCCGATGGCAAGTCCACCGCGTCCGCCACCAGCAGTGACACCGGTGACGGCAAGATCAAGATCCCGGACGACATCAAGGACAAGCTCAAAGAGCGCGGGATCGACATCGACAAGTGGAAGGGCGGCGCGTGGAAGAACTGGAACAAGGACGACTGGCTGCGCGAGGCCGACGACTACATCAACCCGATCATCCAGGGACTGTGGAGTTCCGGCCGGATGCGGGACGCCAACGACCCGGACACGGGCGTCGACACCAACGACATCTCCGGTGACCAGGGCGTGACCGACCCGACGCCCGCGGCGGTGGACGCGAAGGCCGTGACGCCTACGTACCACGCCAACGCGGCGACGGCGGGCAAGGTGTTCTTCGACTCCCCCGAGGGCACCATGGTCTGCTCGGCGACGGTCGTGGAGGACCCGGCGCACCCGGGCAAGTCCAACATGGTGTGGACGGCGGGCCATTGCGTCCACGCCGGCAAGAAGGGCGGCTGGTACCGCAACATCGCGTTCGTGCCGTCGTACAACAACTCGGGCCAGTCAGCAGCCCAGTTGGAGACCGCGACCCGGGAGCAGGTCGCTCCGTATGGTGTCTGGTGGGCCGACTGGGCGCGGACCTCGCAGCAGTGGATCGACCAGGGCGGCGAGACGGGCGGGCAGGGTTCGTCGTACGACTACGCCGTGATCCATGTGACGCCCGAGAAGGGCGCCGGGGGCAAGTCCCTTGAGGAGACGGTCGGTTCGGCGCTGCCGGTGAACTTCAACGCGCCGGCCGTGCCGAAGGTGTCCAGCATCACGGCGACCGGCTACCCCGAGGCGAAGCCGTACGACGGTTCGACGCTGTACCAGTGCACGGACAAGCCGGGACGGCTGTCGATCAACGCCTCGGACCCGACGATGTACCGCATCGGCTGCACCATGACCGGCGGTTCGTCCGGTGGCGGCTGGGTCGAGACAGGCTCCGACGGCAAGCCGACGCTGGTGTCCAACACCTCGATCGGCCCGGTGACTTCGGGCTGGCTGGCGGGTCCGCGGCTGGGCGATGTGGCCAAGGGCGTGTACGACTCGGTCAGCAAGAAGTTCGCCGACCAGTAGGCGGACGGACGGCGGTCGGTGACCCGCACACACGCCTGAGGGCCGCCCCATGTGGGGCGGCCCTCAGGACTTGCTGTGCTACGACCCGTCAGGCCAGCGGTGCCGGGACGTACGGCGCGAGCTCCGCCGCCAGTTCCTCGTGGACCCGCGCCTTGAGCTGGGTGCCCTCCGGGGTGTGCTCCTCGGAGATCACCTCGCCCTCGGAGTGGGCGCGGGCGACCAGCTTGCCGTGGGTGTACGGCACGAGCGCCTCGATCTCGACCGAGGGGCGCGGCAGTTCGCTGTCGATGAGCGCGAGCAGCTCGTCCATGCCCTGGCCGGTGCGGGCCGAGACCGCGATGGAGCGCTTCTCGTTCCGCATCAGCCGCTGGAGCGTCAGCGGGTCGGCCGCGTCCGCCTTGTTGATGATCACGATCTCGGGCACCTTGGTGGCGCCGACATCCCGGATCACCTCGCGTACGGCGGCCAGCTGCTCCTCCGGGAACGGGTGCGAACCGTCCACCACATGCAGGATCAGGTCGGCGTCGCCGACCTCCTCCATCGTGGAGCGGAAGGCCTCGACCAGGTGGTGCGGCAGGTGCCGGACGAATCCGACGGTGTCGACCAGCGTGTAGAGCCGTCCACCCGGGGTCTCGGCCCGGCGCACGGTCGGGTCGAGGGTCGCGAACAGCGCGTTCTCGACCAGCACGCCCGCGCCCGTGAGGCGGTTGAGCAGGGACGACTTGCCGGCGTTGGTGTAGCCGGCGATCGCGACCGAGGGCACCTTGTGGCGACGGCGCTCCTGGCGCTTGATGTCGCGGCCGGTCTTCATGTCCGCGATCTCCCGGCGCATCTTCGCCATCTTCTCGCGGATACGACGCCGGTCCGTCTCGATCTTGGTCTCACCGGGACCACGGGTGGCGAGGCCGCCGCCCGAGCCGCCGCCCATCTGACGGGACAGCGACTGGCCCCAGCCGCGGAGCCTCGGCAGCATGTACTGCATCTGCGCGAGCGCGACCTGTGCCTTGCCCTCTCGGGACTTGGCGTGCTGGGCAAAGATGTCGAGGATCAGGGCCGTACGGTCGATGACCTTGACCTTGACGACGTCTTCGAGGTGGATCAGCTGGCCCGGGCTGAGCTCACCGTCGCAGATGACGGTGTCGGCGCCGGTCTCCAGGACGATGTCCCGCAGTTCGTTGGCCTTGCCGGAGCCGATGTAGGTGGCCGCGTCAGGCTTGTCGCGGCGCTGGACGACACCGTCGAGCACGAGCGCGCCCGCGGTCTCCGCGAGGGCGGCCAGCTCGGCGAGCGAGTTGTCCGCGTCCTGCACCGTTCCCGTGGTCCAGACACCGACGAGTACAACGCGCTCCAGGCGGAGCTGTCGGTACTCGACCTCGGTGACGTCCTCGAGTTCGGTGGAGAGGCCGGCGACGCGGCGCAGGGCCGCGCGCTCGGAGCGGTCGAACTGGTCGCCGTCCCGCTCTCCGTCGATCTCGTGGCTCCAGGCGACGTCCTCTTCCATCAGGGCATCGGCCCGAAGACCTTCGGGGTAGGCGTGCGCGAGGCGCTCAGTGTCCTGGGAAGGGGAAGAAGAGGAGGTCATTGGGTCCTTACGTCGATGGGAGTCCTGCAAAGGTCATAACGTTCGGGCGCCTCCGGAGATTCCCGGTGGCTGCCGGGTGTGTCCCCGGTGACCCGCGCCGCCGACCTGACGATGGTCGCACGGCGCGGATCGCCACGTCACTGCCTTATTTATTGCCCTGTCACCGCTTTATTGCCCCGTCACCGCCTCATTTCACCGGCGCCTGCGACTTCCAGTCCGGGTGACCCGGCATCGGCGGGGTCTTCTCGCCGTAGAGCCAGCCCTGGAAGAAGTCGCTCAGGTCGCGGCCGGAGATCGCGGAGGCGAGTTCCTCGAAGTCGGCGGTGGTGGCCGTGCCGTCCCGGTGAACGCTCACCCAGGTGCGCTCCAGGCGTTCGAAGGCCGGGCGGCCGATCTCCTGGCGCAGGGCGTAGAGAGCCAGGGCGGCGCCGTCGTAGACGTTGGGGCGGAAGATGCTGATCTTCTGGCCGGGCGCGGGCGCCTTGGGGAGTGCGGGCGGTCCGCCGGCGGCGCGCCAGCGGTCGGAGGCCGCGTAGGCCGCCTTCATGCGCGTCTCCATCGGCCGGTGCGCCTTCTCCTCGGCGTACAGCTCCTCGTACCAGGTGGCATGTCCCTCGTTGAGCCACAGGTCGGACCACGCGCGGGGGCTGACGCTGTCGCCGAACCACTGGTGGGACAGCTCGTGCACCATGATCGACTCGACGTACCACTTGGGGTACGCGGGCTCGGTGAAGAGATCTCTCTCGAAGAGAGAGATCGTCTGCGTCTCGAGTTCGAAGCCGGTGGACGCGTCGGCCATGAGCAGCCCGTACGTCTCGAAGGGGTACCGGCCGACCTTGCTCTCCATCCAGGCGATCTGGTCGGGGGTCTTCTTGAGCCACGGTTCGAGCTGCTTGGCGTCCTTGGCGGGTACGACGTCGCGCATCGGCAGGTCGTGCGGTCCGGTGCGGTGCAGCACGGCGGAGCGGCCGATGGACACCTGGGCGAGTTCGGTGGCCATGGGGTGCTGGGTGCGGTACGTCCAGGTGGTGTTCCTGCCGACCTTGTCGACGCCGGCCGGCAGT
>Ga0307507_10009712_pt1 | contig 12710 bp, 6 predicted proteins | sample 7_EM_MG_FD_207223 | JGI IMG/M metagenome (GOLD analysis project Ga0307507, IMG submission 207223) | Populus trichocarpa ectomycorrhiza microbial communities from riparian zone in the Pacific Northwest, United States - 7_EM | ecosystem: Host-associated > Plants > Roots > Unclassified | place... | reverse complement strand
ATAATAAGTAGTGTAAAATTAATAAATCTTACATATGGTGATAATTAGCACAGGAAATGATGCAGTACACAATGTTGTGGGAGGGGGAGATGTCAAAAACGTCGAAAATTCAAAGTACATGGGGCGCAGGAACTATTTACCAAAAATGGCAGCATCTGTCAAATTCCGAATACAATAACATTAGCAGCTGCTAATGTTTCCATTTTCGGAATTATTTTGGTAGCAGCTGCTAATGTTTCCAAATATGGAAACATTAGCAGCTGCTACTACCCACAGGCATGAGAACTCTGCCGCTCAGGTGCTGCCTTTACAGTGTAATAAAGGCGAGTCTAGAGCACTTAGATAATCAAGGAATCTGCTGTTGTGTTTTGTTTGGAAAGCTTGATGCCAACTTGATGTGCGACCTCATATTTTGTTTCTGCAACACGACATCTGAATGCAGTAAGTATTAATGAGGACATCAGCCACTTTGCTGCTTGGTGATTATACGGGGTTAGGAGGGGACACCCCCATCATTTCGTTGATCAATACTCCAGTTCTCTCACAATCTCTCACAATCGGCTTGTGGCCCAATGGGCAGGCTGAGCACTCACTCGGGTATCTGATATCAACGATTCTCTTCCTACCATCCCAAGAATCTTGCAACTGTCTCTGACATTACTGACATGCCATGCCCTCCTCTCAGTCAGATAATAAAATAAACACAGGTGATCTATTTCAGACTGTTCACAAACCTGTGATCATCCCAGTGGTTTCCAGTTCTACGCCAACCACCGTCAAATTCATTCTGCCCCAAGCCTACAAAGATGGTCAAGATCACTATGTCGTGACAACTTGGCCCACAACATACGAGGTAATTTAAAGTTCTTTTTATTGGCCTAACTTGCTTACACAGATATAGGGTGCAACCTCCGAAGCTGTCAAGCTTTTAGGCAAGTATATGCTCGATCCGACACCCGAAAACACCATATTAAGGTGTTCAATGAAGAACAGAAGTGGCAACTGGGTTTGGGCTGATATTCCTCTGCAGGAATGGACACTCACGCAAGGGGGTACTGGGAATTTGGGGACAATGCAGGGTAGATTTTTTTCATAAGAGTCAACCCCCCCATCAGTAAGATGACAAAATAGATTCCGGTTTTTACTGGTTTTGGAAGTTGCCAGAGTTTCCAGAAACCTGGAAAGGAATAGTCTAAGGGTCTCGCTGTTCAGGGACTAGTCAATGTGTACATTTTATGCTATCTGGGCAGCAGGTTTCCAACAAAGGCTACATAGGTTTCTGAGTTACAATGTTTTGAGGTTTTTAAGGGTTTTTAGTGGGTTTTGGAGGTTGCTAGAGTTGAGAAACCTATGGAAACTATTTTGCCCAATTACTGGTGCCCCCCCTCAATGAGCACTAAAAACAGCTATAACATTGTTATTCCAGGAAAAACATAGCTTTTTTTGTGTTTTCTGTCAAAAAACAACTATCAAAATGGTTCCTAGGCCATATCTGCAAATATCAATCCATTTTTTCAACCAAGGGGTACACCATTCTGAAACATGACCTTCCATGTGGGAAGTAGACCAAGTGTGTGAAAAAATACAACCACCAATTTTATTTTATTTTCTGGAGGTGTTGGGACATGGAGAACAACTTCCAAATTTTCTTTTTGACATTGAGTACCACTCCCACCCCTCCCAATTTTTTTTTTCCTTGTTAGGTAAAATGTCCTGTGGGAAGGTCATGAATAACTACAGAATTCTTCTAAGGCCTAGAGGCGGGAGAATGCATTGCACCATTGCTAGTGACCTTAAAATACTGTACCATTTTGGTCAATTCAGCAGGCCATGTTATGCATTACATGCCTGCCGAAATTTTGATTTTGGCACATGGGGGAAATGACTGTTACATAGACTTTTCTTCAGCAGGTAATGGAGAACAGCCATCACAGTAGCCACCATGACAGTGTAATTTGAAATTAACCAGCATTATATGGAGTTCTGGAGGCATTACAATGAGTGGGTGGAGGAATGAAAAGCTGAGAGAGAATCAATTGCTGCCTGGATTGTTCCATATCAGGTAACTTATCCATTTCAAAAGCCTGGGTGGGTCTACACTTCAATGATTTAACTAAAAGGTGCTACACAACAGTTAAATACCAGGAGAAAATTTCTACAATTTCTTTTGCCCTTTTTTTGCCATTTTTAATGCTTTTAATGATTTTTTAAAATGAATTTGGCACTTGGCCAAATTGACCATTACCTCTATTACATTTCAGTGATTTGGGAGGGGCTGTTATGCATACTGCCAAATTGACCAAAATGGTACAGTAGATTTTCAAAAGACCACTACTAAATATTTTTAAGCTCTCCAAGACCTCCCCCTACCTTGGGTCATGGCTTGAATTCCCAGTACCCCCTTGCACTCATGATGAGTCAGTTTGGAGTGGATGAGGTGGGAGTTTTTGAGGGATGCATAAACATCAAGAAAGCAAATGGGGAATTTGTTCATGGCTATGTAAATTTGACAGTCATGAATTCGAAAGTGGAGGGGAGTCACCTGAAATGGAGCAAGTTATCTCATGAGAATGGAAAGAATTTTGTCTAGGTAGGGCATTAAGGGGAAGCACTGTCAAACAGATCACTTCACAAATGGTGTTGAAGTGACTTTGACATCCCTTGATGATAAGGGGTGTGTGAAGGAGAATGACTTGTCATGAGTTGGGGTGTCATTTGGTGAGTTGGGGATGGTTGTTGAAGGGGAGGCAGCATGGAAAGCCTCAACAGTTGGAGACCCATATGTGAAGCTTTGACATATGGTTGGTGGTGTTCCCATACTTGTAGTGGATGCATTGGTGATAGTAGCACTTATGAATTGTCCCCAAAATTATAAGGTGAGTGATGATCTATATTTTCTCTTCACCTCAATCTAACCATGGCATCAGAAAGCAGTTGAGTTTGTAAAGCATATGATTAAAACCAATCCAACAATTGGAACCTTTTTTCCTCCTTCAGCAATCAGTAAGTACAGGGAACTTGGATATTCACCACAAACTCAATGAATCCATCTGTAAAGATCATGACTCCTGTGTTGATAACTTGACAAATTTCATTTTCTGTTACTTTCCAAGTGACTCTGGCACAAACTTGTGGCCACAAAATGCATATGAAGATGATGAGGTCTGCCAGATGATCATACCTTCTCTTCATTTGACCTTGGGAGTAATTGCCAGCTGAATCTTTTGTTGACACAGATTTGCTTTGTGATGGACATGGCATGATGGAGGTTGTGCAAGAGATTTGTGATATTACATGTATGCCTGAGCAATCTAAGAAAGTTCCAACACTATTTTGAAACATGTGGCAGCAAAATGAGTTTTGTTGGTGTGCCACAACTAGGGTGTACAGCATTATGAGACAAGGAAATGGTTCTGTTCAAAACGGTCAACATGCACCTTTGATGCTTCAACAGTCATCTGTTGGAATTGATTTTCTTGAACAGATGAATCTTCTCTCTTTAGTTTTTGTGATTGTTGACCTGATCCTTCTGCCATATTGAAGTCTTCAATGGTCAACACCTAAGGATCAGCAATAATTGGGATGAGTCTTTCTATCCATGACAAATATCTTACATGATATCTGGCCCAGCTCACAAGCATTGCTTGTGCTTTCTGTAAATTCAGTTCAGAAGAGATGGGGATCAACTATCAAAACATCTACTGTCCAGGATTTCTTTGTAGTTCTTTCCTTGCTCTCCTCCCATTGGAACAGTTTGATTTGGAGGGGTAGGAAGCCTCCTTCATGTTGAAGAAGATGTCTTGTCACAGATTCTCCCACAATGTAAGATGTATAGCAGTGCATTATCATGCTTGCAGTTAGCATATATTTTTTGTTGAAGACAACAGGTGCCATAAAAAAGAAAATCAAGTAAAGACAAGCACCCCTTGGTTAAAATTCTCATTTATTGAGTGTTCAAGCTTCTTCCCCATCTTTTTGGCCCCAACTTGACAATTCTCACCTCACTTGCCTGCCATCCAGGAAGGGTTTTCTAAGTGCTGTACTCAAAAAAAAGTTGTAGGAAACTCAAGAATATATGATAAGAGCTCATTTAACAATAGGGGTATTCATTCTGTCATAAATTAGAAAGAGGCAGTAAATTGCCCACAGGTGCAGTGGTACCCTTTGCAGCACTTTGTGCATGGACTCAGTCAAGTCTGTTCTTCTGTTCCAACAATCTTTTCAATACCTAAATATAGACTTAGGTCTGGACAATTGTTATGGTTATTAATTGTAACAGGCAGTTGTAAGCCTAAGTTCAATTGTCAGATTCTAGTTCATTCATTCTATGACCAGTTCTCTATTAGACACTGTCATTTTAAAGTGGCTCCTTCTGTGGATCACAGCCTTTCTGCTACCAGCTTGTTATGCCCTTAATAACAACACTGTAGGTTCTTGCAATGCTCTATGCCTGAAGGACTGTTGTATAGAGATCCAATGTCTGATCATATGCTGACAATGTTCTATATTAAGTCTTTTACATTGAAGACTTATCTGTTCAAGTTTCAATAGGCTCTAAGTCATAAGACTCTAGAGTTTGAGGGTGATCTTAGCTTCTGAGGTTCTGAAGGTTGAACTGCCTAGGTTCAAACTACCAAATACAAATGAAAGTACCCTACTTATATACTAAGGGTGAGTCAAAATACAAGTCAAAAGTATGAATCATACAACTTGTGTAGAGTCATAAGAGTCATACTATGTCTAAGTAACTAAAGGTGAGTCATATGACAATGGAGGAGTCATATGAGTCTATCTAAGTAACTATGAGTCAAGAGAAATATATCTAGATAAGAATGAGTCATGGAATGCATATCTAGAACTGTCCAGTATGGTCTAGGCTATGTCTTAGGAATGTAAGTGTCTGTGAGTGTTCGTATCATAAAGAAAAAGAGTCTGTAACAACAATAATATCACATTCAGTTTGAATGATGATGGTAATAGCATGGTAACCATGCAGCTACCTTGTTCAGAAGGCACTTACCCTGCAATGAAGGAAGATATTGTAAAACTACTGTGAAAACTGTGTATACCATGAAATCTTGCATGGATGTACATGGTAATGCAAGGGAAGTCACCAGTGCCACTGGAGGCATTGTCATTGAGAATAAGCCAGGAACAATTTAAAAAAAAAGATATTCAGGTGCAACATCAATGATGAAATGCAGATCAAAATTTCTTCAATAACTTTACCATTTTACTGCAGCTTCAATTGAGAACAATTTTTTTGTTATCTTTCAGTTTTAATCACAAGGAACATATGCAGAGGATATTGTGACAGATCACACTGTCCCAAAGTCTTGCCAGACATCTCTCATGAGATTCATGAGGCCACACTTTGGTGCAGTAGACACCATTAGGCATCACAATATCAATATCCTCTCCAATGTCCTCATCCTGATTAAAAATTGAAGGTTATAATCTGCAATCAAATGTGGAGGTTGTGGAAGAATTAATTTTAATTTTGACTGCCCTTTCTTTTGTGATGATGTGGCTGAACAGTTTTTTATTTTCCTCCTCTTATTCAGAATGTTCTCCATATCCTATACTTTGAATGACAGTCACAATAAAAATCACCACTTGTCCATAATTTCTGCTACATTGTTAATTTTCCATCTATTGCAAACCAAGAAAATAGGAGGTACATAACAAAAAAAGAGAGAAGGAATGCATATTCTATTGCTCTGTCTGGGAATCAAATCCAACTTTTGCATGGTGAAACTACAGCATCCAGTGTCTTGATAGGTGTGTACTAACCAATATACTAACAGAGAGTTATTTATGTAACATAAGAAATGACACATACTATTCACAAGCTATTAATCTCAATCAACTGAACATTGATAAGGGGAGTACAAAATGTATGGCAGAATGAGTCAGACAGATGCATGTCAAGTGCTCATGTTGGGAAGAGATCATGACAAGTAAGGTGATATCCTCATCAAAATCCTCATTGAGATTAAAAATCATTCACAATAACAGGTGTAGTAAAATGTGGAGAATAAAATTTAATTTTAATCATAATTTCCTTTGTGATAATGTGGCTGAACAATTCTTTATTTTCCTCTTATTTCTTCATAAATAAATTGGCCAGTGTACCCTATACTTCGATCCACAAACTATCACAATAAGAATTCCTTGTACATATTTTCTGCTATGCAACTAATTTTCCATCCCTTACAAACCAAGAAAGTAGGAAGGTACATATAAAAAAAAAGGTGACCATGAGTGGAAAGAAATATCTCTCTGTCTGGGAGTCGAACCCAGCTTTCGCATGGGAAGTCAATAACTACGTATCAGTGACAAGCGCATGTACTAACCAATATACTAACAGAGACTTATTGTGGGAGTGTAAGAAATTATACATATAAGTATTCAGTATTCAGGAGTCAGTGAACTCGAACAGACATCAACAATCAGATGTTGACAGGGACAAAACATAGGTGAAGGGGGCAAAGACCTGCTCTGGGGCTTGAACCCAGTCATGCTCATGTCGATTTGTGCCAACTGATGAGCTAACAGGCTGTTTATGGATGAAAGGGAGAGTTCTGAAAGTTGGGTACTGTTGGTTCTGGGCTCATTTAGTGCTAAATGCAACCTTGTGTGTAACCTCTTCATATGGGACCAATGGCAGACCTTGGCAAAGCATGCATATTCAACTCTCATGGATGACAGTGGATATATATATGCAAATACACACACAAAAACGGCACATGCAGTCACATCCAACACATACAATGCGTCGGATGTTAAAGTGAACCAAAAGCTAATAGATAGAATGTACATACACAGTATGTGCAGATATATAGATGATACCCCCCATGTATGCGCCCCTCCCACCCAAAATCTAACCATCTGTCCATCTGTTTCCTGCCAATCCAACGTCTGTCTACCAATGCAATTTGTGCAATGGGCACTGATACCCACTCGGGTTCTTGAACAAGTATAGCTGATGATAATCCTCAGCGTCCCACCACATGCCGGCTGGAACAATCTCCATGATGATCTTCTTTCCCTTTGGCATGAAGTACTTTGCCTGGATTTCTTCCATTGTGCATTCAGCTATGGTCGCTTATTCAGGGAAGTGTGTGAAGATTGCTGAATGCTATTCTGTGTCATGGGTGAATGATTTGAACAAGTGGTGGTAGATGGATAGGTCTTACAAGTACCGGCATCGCCTCCCTGGCAGTTGAATGTTGTTGGGTCTTGACTTCGATAGGAGAACTCTATTCACCTGTTCAACACCATCGAATGGGTGAAGAAAAAGAAAAAGAAAAGCACGCACCAACTAGCTTGCCATAGCTCACAATCAACAGGTCAAACTCAATCTTCACTGCCTCTGCATGGTCCGTCGCACCCCCACACAGCTTGTAACTTGTGTTTGTAATGAGGGGGTTCCCACCCATGTATCCCACCACCGTCTTCAAGACCCCCCTGTCCTGCGATGGTGGGAAGTGCTTCAAAGTTCAAGAAGATGTGTTCGACACCCCAGAAACACCTTGCTGCAAATGTAGCAATTTCACCTGAGTACTAACTGACACGACATGGAAGCTTGGAATGGAGCTGGGTCAATGATGGGGTGGGATGAAGACAAGATAGACATGCGACGTCTCTTCCATGCAAGCTCTTCTTTCTGGCGCCACCCTCATGTCCTGAATGATGATGTTGAGCATGTCGAATATGTGTTGAAGTGTCAGCTTTTCAGGCAGTATATTCCTAGATTTGAGGTTCAGGGGATGAGTGAGCTTGGTTGGTTGTTCAGCTCAAGCTTGAGGAATTGCTTGAGAAGGAATGGCAGATTCAAGACCTGTTCATCATTTAGCTCTATCTTTCAGATTACAGGGGTTCCATACATGCCAGTTATCTCCTGTGGCATTCATAAATTATTGTGAGGAGTGACAATAAGAGCACATAGCCAATAGTCAATGTCAGTGTTTGTTCAAGTTAGGGTTATTGCTGTTTGCAAAATTCATTTTTCAAGTTTTTGGGAAAATGCTAAGCTTTGAGGCATTTGCGCTGCCAAAAACTTTCCCTTTGTTCCTCCCCAAATATACAACCTTTTTGTATAAATTTTAATATATTTCGAATTGTTTCAATGAGCCTGAGATACTTGTTCATAGTATGAGCCGATAGGAGAGGTATTTGTGATATATAATGGTCTTGTGACTTTCCACATATTGACAACAACTATGGGGTCTATCAAAATGTGAATTGGATTTTCAGAATCTACAAGAAAACCGGCAGTTACAAAAAGAATTGGACCACTAGGTGAGGACATCTGGGACTTGGAAATTTCAGTGGTTTGTCGATTCGGCGAAATGATCAAACTTCCCTTAAGTTAGATGGAGGCCCTTGCCAAATGACACCATGCCCCATCATCAACCAGTCACTCAGTACTCAACCTCTGACATTTGTCAAATATCTGTTCTGGTTCTCCCTATGGTTCTTCAGCACTCAGTTGATTCTTATCATCACAACCATGTCTACCACCTCCACCATTTCACTTTCTTGCCAATTGGAAACTGTTTTGCCTATTTTGATTGATATGATCTACATTTTTGTAAATGTAGCCTACTAGCATGGATGTGGATAGATGCGTAACAAGATGGCAAGAAATGGGTGGGGCTGCCACATGACATGTGACAGGAGGGGGCAATGTACCAACCCCCACAACAAGGATGGGGACTGGGGATGGATGACTTTTGTCTGTTCACCTGCTTGCCTTTCTTTATGTTGTGCACAATTCACTGCATTTTTCCTCACTCAACCTGAGACAGAGGAGGATAGATGGATGTGTATGCACAAGCTCAAAACAATGGTGGAGATGTCAAAGATCCAGCAGGAGACACATCTTTGTGCTTTCCTTGCCATTGTCGCTCAACTTGCTCCAACCCCTCTCACAACACTTTACCCACCCTTGTTGTATTATATCTGCCATTTTTGCCTCCATTCGCTGCCTGCTCACCATTTATTTTGTTCCATGCTGTCTTACCCATCATGTTATGTTGCTGTAGCCACTCTCACCATAGACACAATTGTACTTCCTTTTGATGAGATGTAAATTACATAATGCTTTGGACTCAAAATGGTTACCAAGTCAGTTTCTCTGTCATGAACTTCGTTACATGGCTGTCAGGTTGGATAGGTTGACATTCATATGGTCACTGATTATACATTGTAATGTACATTAGTCTTGTAATTTTAACCAGTAGATTTGATCAAACAAGATTCCAATGTGTTGTGAACTACCAGTTCTCCTGAAGTTTTGAGCTAATGGCAAAATGACGAACTGCTGAATTGCTGAAATTTCCAGATCTGAGATTATTTGCACTAGGTGGGGTCCAGTGTCCACAATTTTCTTTGTGATTTGATGATGCATCACATATTTGTCACATTGGGTTCCAGTATTAATTACAAGTACTCAGAAGGAAATAAATTGGTCATGAATCTTAGCACTAAACACATTTTTGTGAAGAAGAAAAAGGCATCCATGTTAAGCTGAGCCACTTTTTTGACAATATTTTATACTCCTCCTTGCTCCATCTCAGAAATTTCAAAAAGCTGTACCACTCCATGAGTTGACTCCCTTGAGCACACTCTTTCATAAAAATGTTTGCTAACTATATAGTGCTAAATATTGTATCATGAAACAGTTATACATTGGATGAGATATTTTTTATTTACTCTGCAATTGTGGAGGGCAAAGACATGACTGTAATGGAAAATCAGCATCAGCAAGAAAGGACATTCAGAAACTCATCAATTAATTCCTGGGATACTGTACCATTTCGACCAAGTGTTCACATCACACATCACAAATGGTTTTGAACTGAACACTTACAGTACTGTCATGGGTCACAACAGCTAGTGAACACCTGGTAGAATGAGTATAATAAATGAGATTTTTTTCGGCCCCAAGCACTTTTTTGAATGAGAAGGACATTCTAATACAATTGAATCATCTCAATAGTAATAGTCCTCCCAGTCCTCCCATTTGCCCTTGCCAGTGAAAACCTTATGTGCACACTTGGGTGATGTGGTGGGTTCAGGGAGAAGTTTCCCATAAAGTGCTGAGGGAATCTTGAATTCTGTCTTAGCATGTTGCTTAATGGCTGGTGGAATGTCAGCCCAAGATTTGCCTTGAGTTCAACAATGACATCTTCTGTGAGTTGCTGAAAGTTGCCTTGCTGTCAATGAGGAAATTTTTTGCAGCCCCAAGGGGCATATTCCACTCTCCCACTCAACACCAGTCAGACGAGCAGCTCATCGGCCTTAAACAGGCACACTCATCACACTCCTCAATTAAGCTAGATATAGTACATATTAGGAAATCTGTGAACACTTTCACAGCTGTCACACATCACAGACAACTATGAACACCTGGTAGTGTGAACACCATAGGTCACACATCACACCCTGTGAACACTCAGTCGAAATGGTACAGTATAAGAAAATCAGTATGGTTCTTAAACTTTCAGTAAGGAGATTTGAAAGATATTTAGCTGTCCTACCACCATTCTTAAAATTTTCAAAGTCTGTCAATGCAGCCATGAGCAGAAACAAATCCTAATGCATTTTGATTAATCCTTTGACTTAGATTAACTTTCTTAGGGTCAGATAAATTGTAATAGGCTGAAAGCTGGGTAACTTTGGTAGAAAACAATGAGTACCATGATAGAGGGCTGACAAATAAATTTCCAAACTAAATAGACAGGAGGTTGTGTGTGTGTGTATGTCAATGGTTATTTGGATGTAACCCATGGACCACATTACATGACGATAGTATGTAGGCCCAGGCTTCTGTGGGTGTGAGCTACCTAATTACATAACTGTCCTGCCATCATGCACCACTTTTGTGACTTCCTGTTTGTAACACTAATCAGGGCTTTCAGGGGGGTCTGTGGCCCCTTACAAGTGTAGGATGCTTGATTCGCTCCATCAATCCCAGAACCACCTATCACTGCACTTATCACTGATGCACTTTCAGAACTGTTGTTTTCAGTATGTGCTCAACATTTACAAGCTTCAAGTAAGGCAGTCTATGTGGAAAAATAGCATTTTGTAATAATAATGCCTGGCACACAACTCAGCAGGTGGACAAACAACAGTCTGCCATGAAATGATGCTGGCCACTCCCTGTTGCCATAATTACACAATAGTTAGCAGGGAATGTGTTTTATCATTCTGACAAAACCCTCTCTGTTCCAGAGTCAGGGACAAGCAAAAGAGAGAATCCAAATGAGAGGAAGTTGAATGTCACCTTGCTTGTCAAGGTCTATTTCATGCCAAACTTAACCATACAAGATGTAAGATGCCTGACTCCAAGGTCATAATTGCTTAGCACATGTCATAGACCACTCTAGACCACATCCCCACACAAACAGCCCAAGGTCATATTGCTTAGCATCCATCATAGACTGCTCTAGACCACATCCCCACACCAGCAGCCCAATGATTAGCACACATTGTAGACCACTCTAGACCACATACAAACAGATGCTCATACAAGCAGACCAAGTTAATAATTACTTTGTGAGCATTGAACATAGAATTATTGAATACATTCACAACACTGTGTTAACTCAAATTAGCTCTCAGTGTCCAGGCTTGCAACCAGTTCCTTACATGGACCCTTTCCTTTTTGTACTATTGGCAAAAAGCACCAACAACTACCACAACAATGCCAACCACTACCAAAAATAGGAGGTAGAGTGTGAAAGGCAACTGTTATGAGCCTAGTGAACTTCTGAAATATTTTCAAGATTGGAACAAACAATGCACTCTTTTGTAAACATGGCACACTTCTGTGAGGAGCTGGCCAAAGGCCAGGCAATGAGCAGCAGGCTCCTTCAAGTTTTGACCTGAACGAGTAAAATATCCGATGTCCACACTGTCACAATTGAGCCCTCAACAAGAAAAAATGGTTAAAAATGGAAATCCAAAGAGATAGGTGTATGTTGACAACAGAGTCAACCACTGGGCACATGTCAAGATAATTTGTGTTGGAATACTCTAAAAATATCTTTTGAAAGTTCTTTATTTTTTTTTTGTTTTTTAGCAAAAAATATGTGATAAATCTACAAAGATTGTTTTCAGTGAATAAAGATCAAATACTAATGAAGAATGTTGAAAACATGTGAAATACATTGATATAAAAACTCAATTTACTTGAAAGATTTAGCATCAACTTGAATTGTCTAAATAATAATATCCATGCATTTCACATGTTTTCAACATATTTTATAAATGTTTGATATTCATTCATTGAAAAAAAAATTTGTAGATGTATTATATATTTTTTGCTGTAAAATAGAAAGAAAGAAAATAAGGAACTTTCAAAAGATATTTTTAGAGTATTTCAAGACAAATTATCATGTCATGTGCCCAGTGAACCTCTAGTAAATAAATAAAACTTAATAAAATGAATAAAATAAAAAGTTCAATTATGATCTGATACAAGCAAGGTAATTGTTGAAATTGGAATAATGTCAACAGAACTTACCTGAAATTCGTGGGAGTGCCACCCAAGTTGGATCCACTCTGTTTGCTGTGAACTGGCTGTGCAAAGCCATAACATACACAAATCATATCTGTTCAGGATATTCTATAGCTCATTTGAACCACCTGTTTAATGTGCATGGAACCATATAATTTAATTAGGAATAGGACAAGGT
>Ga0307507_10009711_pt1 | contig 12711 bp, 14 predicted proteins | sample 7_EM_MG_FD_207223 | JGI IMG/M metagenome (GOLD analysis project Ga0307507, IMG submission 207223) | Populus trichocarpa ectomycorrhiza microbial communities from riparian zone in the Pacific Northwest, United States - 7_EM | ecosystem: Host-associated > Plants > Roots > Unclassified | place... | reverse complement strand
TCCAAAGAAACTAATCCCCCAAAATTCAGGGCCTCACCACCTCGCGAAAGATCTGAGACCCCACCTCCTCCAGAGGAACTCTCCAATTGGGGTACCACAGATGACATGCCGAACTTAGTCTGCCCAGAAGTGAACCCTCATACAATAGATACTCTCTGTGGTGTCCACCCACACACTCTCAAAGAGACCTTTCATTGGTCTGCTCACGTATGTTTTTGCTTCTGTTTTTTTAATTCTCAAGCACCATCTGATTCGTCTTTTAGCCCGGCTCTCTGGTCTGGGTGCTTAGCTCTAGTAAAAAGAGGCCCTTCCCGACTTGGCGTCTGGCTTACATTGTCTCGGAAGATAAGACACATTTTATATCCAAGGTTTGTCACTTGGGTCTTGCTATGTAGTGCGATCGTTCAACCATTCTCGCCAGGGAATATTCCATTCATATGAGGTTGAGTTCGTCATCGGAGGCGAGACTGTCAAAACTGTTCTCTATGATAAGGCGAAATCCGCAGCAGAGGGTGGAATTTGAAGGAACTGCAAAGGTCGGCCGTCATCGGCCATTGGTTTCATTTAGAAGGAGTGGGTGATTGTGGGTGTGCAAGAGAACGCACTCATACTTGGGAAAGCAGCTGAATAGGTAGCGAAAATAGTCGCTAGCTCTCACCGTCATAGAAATGAATATGAACTCACTTGCCGCCTTGCAAGTGAGGGCTCAACAAAGCAAATCTATTGGTGCTCAAATGCCACCTGCTGAGCCACTGTGCAGTACCTCCATCCTCGGAAAAGACTTTGCAAGTATAAAGACGGATGAACCGTGTGCCTTCCAATGCTGCGGCCTCGATGATCCGGCCACTCATTTTGAGCGATGGCCACGCTGGGAGGATTGTTAAGACAAAAAAGAGAGACAAATAGATCGTGTACCATTTTCTGGTTTTGGGGCTTGCGACTTGACACCCCAAAGCCGGATAGGTTTTATTTGAGTAAAAGTACCTTCCGTTCTCCATGAACATCCCTTTTATCACGTTCACTATGAATTCAAATCCTGATAGGCAAGGCACTAACCTTGATGGGCAGTATCAGAATTGGCCGACATGATATTCATCAGCGAAGTCTCTTGAGAAACCCGTTGATGCCGCTGATTGAGTAGCAGGAACTCTTCAAGGAAGTTACAGTAAGAAGACCAACCTGCATGAACCTAAAGATAGTAGCCCACTTTCGAAGATCAACGACAAAGTTTCTGACGGAACCCTGTGAGGCGATGTCATAGAAGAGAAGGCAATGATAGGTTGACTTGCAAGTTATTTTGGTTGATGTACTAGTACTGGCCAGCAGCAGTATATGGATCATCATCTAGATGAGCAACAAGCATGATCAGTCGAGAAAGTGTTCTAGTTCAATGTGGTATGTACCAATGACAGCAATCTCAGTGAAGTTGCCCGAAGCGAGTACGGTTGGGAGACTTTTAGCATCACCAATTAACTGAGTGTAGTAATAAGCTATGATTGTGCTGGATACGAGGTATGTTCTGGAGAAAAGAAGAGAAGGAGTCATTCCATGTAACGGGCGAGAAAGCGTGCCATACAAACCCTTTGGGAAAATTAGTAGACAATAGTGGGCGCAATGCTGTAGTGGTACGGTAAGTCAGAAAATGAACTTTGCCAGGACTAAAGTACAAACGTCGATGAAGGACAGGTACCTCCACCACAGAGGCCGCCAGCCGTAATCGCAGCACTACTAGAAGAGGGAAGGTTTGTCAATCGAAAATGAATGCCGAGGTTCAAGAAACTTACTTAATAGCCACCGTATTGTCGGTCACCCCATCTACAGCATCAGCAAAACGCCCAATCGAACTTTGGGCAACTTTGTAAAGTAAGGTACAAGAACTTTCAAAGTTGTGAAACAACTTTCCAAAGTTGAAATTCATCTTTCCATGCTACTTTGGTGCTTGTCTTCAACTTTGGCAAGGCTTCTTTGATAAATTTATTTGACAACTTTGAAACATCAAAACATGTATAAAATGAGTTTATTCAGTATCTACTACGTGTCTACACATGATATCCAACTGGTTGTGTGACCTACAAAGTCGAAACAGGCATATGATGAAGTGGATGGGGACTGTTTCCCATTATGGTGAGGTTGCCAGCCTGATCGACGGCGGTTACCACTCCACTGACACCCCTTCTGCGCAACTTCAACAGACTATTCACATTCCCCTTGTTTCGAGAGTCAGGTAACATCAATGGGTGTGCGGCAGTAATTTGTTGGCTGTTATGGGTTCCACGGACTTGGCGTGTGAGCGGTGAGGAAGGCTGGGGCCAGGGATGATGCATCCGAGCACAAGGAGGATGAAATAGATAGCCATTGGTCTTCAGGTTCTACTGACAATCGGGGGATGGAGGTCGCGACAATGTAGACCTAATTTATCAGAGAATTCAGAAAGGAATTTGGGGCAGGGATCAGTTCACGCACCATGGCAGGTCCCGAACTTTGTTCTCTGCAGTATGCCAAAGTTACTCAACTTGTGGGGAAGTTAGAAATGTGAAAAACTCACTGCCTCCAAAGGTATCTGGTATTGTCTTTCAGCTCAGGTAAGCTGCATTAGGTCACAAAAGTTCTTTAAATTCAGCATGTTCATTGAAACAGATGAACAAGTACTTACACTAGGAATAATGCCACGCTAAGCTGGCCCATCAACATGAATTGATTGAGTCATCATTCGACATGCTCAGGAGGCTGCTTGTTGCCAACGTGGTCAACAACTAAACTAGAAATTGTGATCAAATTTGGTTTAGCGGCAGAAGGGCTGGCCACTACAGATAGTTGAGAGCCGTGAAGGCGAGAAGACTGATTGACATCTGAGAGAGCGAGAGCGAGATGGTGGGGAAAAGGAAGGAACGATTAGGATGTGCAAAATTCTAAGTTTGAACCATGATCACGTGGGTACATGATCGCGTCATTCTCGTAAGGGCCAGCCACTTCAACTTAATCTTCAAATCGGTTTGAACCTGAGCTACCTTGCAAGTGAGTAACTGCCGTTCAGGAGGTATGTTGGTTACCTGCAAAGTCTATGTATTATCTCACCCTTATGTATTTTAAATCCTATAGCTCTTTTGCCGCCAATTTCGGAGCACACCGTCATTCGATTTCCAGTGACATCCTACTTGACGGGGAACACGATGGACCTGAGTTGCATGTGTAGTGCACAGGCCTTGCTGGGAGGGTATGTCAGCATCGATCGACATCTACCAGGAGTTATTTACCCATACTCTCTCATCTCAGCCCCTCCCACCAGAACATTCACCACCTCGAACTTGACCCTCTCCACTCATTGGTGTTGAGGATTTGAAAGGTCCTTCAGTAGCGCTCAAGCTCCTGAGGTCTTTCTTACATGTCTTAACAGCACGCATCTTCCTGCCAAACCATCAAGAGGTTCCTCTATTCACAATCGAGGACCTATTTTGGTTTCTAAGTGTGTACCCTCACCTGCCATCACATCTGGCCTCGGCCCTGCAGTCAATCCCACCCTCGCAAATGGTTATCATCTACAGCACCCATGGCACCATACCAACTTATCCTCCTCGACCTCTCTACCCCCAGCAAACAACCCAAAGCTACACCCAAGCAGAAAGGCACACACACCCTCACATAACCGCTCATCGATCGCTCATCCTGCGACTCCGCTCCGTACCAGCAAAGAAAGTAAGACACTATCACTTCCTTCGACTTCTCCACCTCTTCTCCCACACAGAACGACAGGAGGAGAAAGATGGCCAAACTCATGCGCATGTTGGGCAAGAATATTCCACCTGAACTTGTTCCGATACATACCGATGAGCTGATCGTCCTTTCCCCTGTGCCAGAGTCGAAGAAACAGGCAGGTGGAAGGCCGAGGAACTTGATGTTGGGGTCGGTACCAACGCCAACACCGACGACACAGTATGTGATCAGGGGAACAATGTCGCTTGATCCGCCAAGGCAGCAGGTGATGTTTGGTCAGGTGGAGGTGGAGGAGGAGGGAGAATGAAGTGAGGAGGAAGGAGTGGGAGTGGAGTGGGGAATGGAATATGCAAGATATGGGGGATGTTGTCAGGCATTAAGGGAGTTGAGGTGATGATGAGGCGGTAGCTTGCGAGTAACTGCCGTTCACAAAGTACTTGATTATCTGCCAAGTCTATGTGTTGTCTCACCATTATTCTATATCCTATAGCTCTATTTCAGCCCCGCCGTCCAGAGCTCTGCTCAATTCCTTCACAAACACTCTCGCATGCTATTCTTCATTCGGTGCTATCGATTTTAGCGGATGCCGGTGATAGATAAGCCCTAGCACATGAGGCATTTCATGAGACGTTTCAACCGTGTTGCTTCCTGTCTCTGACACCCATCTTCTCTGCAACATGGTAAGCGCATCCAGTCCCAACCATCGGTTAGGCTGACAACTCTCGCATACAGAATAGTGATTGTCAGAGGCCTCGCCTCTCTATTCTATATTCAAATAATCACTATTCTACATGAGTTACCCCTTTTCAAAGCTCAGACACACATTATCTGATCTTGCCATACTGTATGCAGTCACATTCTATCGGCTTCGCCAATCATTCCCAGTTCTTCATGACTTTCATACAGTAAGGCTTCCTCCGGCCTCGCCACATTACACAGATTCTGACCTTCCATGGTTGAAATTAGGCTTTGTCCTCTTTCAACCCATCAGTTTTTCGATGTTATTCTCGTCAACCTCCAGTTACCACATCTAAGTCTCATCAGATGACAAATCAGAGACATGCTCAGACCCAGCCTCCTCCCGATCAGACCTCTACCCCAGATGAGGATGACCTGGAAAGTATCCGGGCTTGCGCTGAGAAATTTCAGAATGTCGTCGACAATGCGCTCAAAGACCCTTTGGATGCCGCAGGTTTTCTACGACGACTCTGGGAGGCTGGGGCTACTGAAATCGAAGCAGAGGGGTACGCTGACCAGTTTGCACAACACGCGAATGAAAACGTCGATGAGAGGCGAGAGGATGAAGAAGATGGGGACCTTGATCGAGAAGGAACTCCTAAAGACCTTGATGACGAGCAACGATCCGATTTCCGTCGACACAGGGAGGAGATTCTCAGACAAGTTGGAGAGGAGAAGGCTACTTCCCATCAAGAAGCAGTTGATGCTGCTGCTTGGAAGATCCTTGAAGCCAAGCTACAGAAGGCTATGCCTTCTGGCTCTAGCAAACATTGGGGGGAATTCCTTGCATCAGACCTCTTCAATCTTTTTGGAGGTGGGGACTCTGGAAGCAAAACTTCAGGTTCATCAATCCCATCCTCAGTTCTCGACACTGCCCCACACCTTCATCATCTCACAACGAACACGATCAAAGACCCTCACCTTGAAGAGGCGTGGAAATTGTGGAACAGCTTCATGGGGAAAGATGTGCTTGACCCCATCATCACTCTTCTCCAAAATCAGTCTCTGGCTCAACCACTCCCCTGGTCAATTTGGAAGCCAATTGTTCAAGATCACTACGTCGACTTTGAGAAACTTTTTGCATTGATGGAGCCGGGGTATGACCATAATGATGAACCGAAGGATTTTGGAGATGGTTATGCGCTTGTCAGAAAGGATCATGCTAGCGCAAAGAAACCTCTTTGTAATGAGGCTGACTGGCTTTGGGTCTTTGGAGCATGGAAGATCAGGGTCGTTCTCTTGTATCCACATCGTCAAGATGAACTGGGCGGATATGAGTGTATGGTTTGCTCGATCTTTCGTGCAGCACCCCACAATCCCCTTTCAGGTATTCAATTCGACAGCGAAACACATCAGCGGTATGCTAAATCACCATTCTGGATGGATGACAAAAACAAATCTCATCTGTCGATCCTGTCGCAACTTTACCGTGCAAGCTCGCAAGGTAATCAGAAGCGCCTGTTGGATGGTGGGGGATCTTCTCGGCCTAAGAGACCTACCATGCCTTGTCATAACTGGAACCTTGGGATCTGCATCTCAGATCCTTGTCCGAATAGGTGTAAACATGGTGTCTGCAGTGAGTGTGGTGGACAACACCCAGCGAAAGACATCAGCAGATGCCTCACTCAGCTCCAGGCTCGCCGGCGAAAAGACAATCGCACTGGAGGCCCAGAGGGTGGCAGACCAAGTGGCAGTAGGTCCTAGGACCTTCACTAAACTTTCTATAAAGTGGAAGGCTGCTGCCCCATTGGATGTGCCCCGCTTTCGTCAAGGATTTGTTTGAACTAATTCTTCATCAGACTCTTTTTCTCCTGCAGCCTTATCTACTGAGACAGCTGCACCTTTGCCTTCACCTCCTGCTCACCTTTTGGAGAATCCACATGTCCGATCCTCCTTGGAGGCCATGAAGAATTATATAAAAGTTGACACTCCTTTTAATGTTGATCATTTTGAAGCCCTGTTATGTGATCACCCTAACCAACCTTTTGTCGCCTCTGTCATGAAAGGTTTATGGGAAGGTTTTTGGCCCTTTGATGAGAGTGAATGGAAAACTGAGGAGTGATCCTTTGTCGATAACTTTGCTTCTGAGGAAGGGGATCTGGATACCATCCGTGCTTTCTGGGACAGTGAGCTTACTGCTGGATGCTGGTCACTGACCCTTCCTATTTCAAACCTATTGGGAGGGATGAAGATGTCACCGATGTTTGTTTCATGGCAGAAATCTAAGCCCTGAGTCATCACAGATCATACCGCCTCAGGCCTCAATGATGGAATCCTGAGGTCTGAGGCCAGAGTCTGCTATGATGATATGCATCCCTTTGGCCAGACCCTGTACCGTGGACTGCAGCACGCCAATGGCCATCGGCTAGTTGTATTCAAATCTGATGTTGCCTCTGCCTTTCTCAACCTACCTGCCCACCCTCTCTGGCAACTTCGTCAAGTTGTTAATGTTGATGGACTGCTTCACATCGTTCGACGACTGGTCTTTGGTAACAGGGCATCACCTTGTATATGGTGCTCAATATCTGGATTGCTTTGCTGGATTGCAATTCGCAAACTAGGAATCCTCAACCTCATGGTTTATATGGATGACTTTTTCAGCTGGGATTATGCAGACAATCTCATATTTTTTCATGGGATGCTTCGTCCGAAACGACAGGTCTCCTAATATTTTGGGAGTTCATCTCATATCCATTTGAGGACAAAAAACAGGAGCATGGTGAATGCCTTAAGATCATTGGTTTTTGGGTTGACACAAATTGTGGTAGCATCTCGCTCCCCTCGGATTCCATCCAGGACATCATTGCCTGAGTTGACAACTTCCTAGCACATCCTGACCGCTGTCCCATACTTCGACACTGGCAGCGGTTGGGAGGACACCTCAACTGGGTCTTGAATGTTCTCCCTTGGGGGCGCCCTGCTCTCTCCAGGTTGTACTGGAAGGTGAGTGATAAACAGTTTGCTGGTGGTCGCATCTTCATCAACCGGGATGTACACGAGGAGCTCACCTGGCTGCGAGATGTCATCCCAAGATCTATTGGGGTTCGGTTTGTTGACAGCATGCAGTGGGATGATGAAAGTGCAGATTTCATTGTTTGGACAGACGCTAGCTTGAAACTTGCTCTGAGTTTTTATTATGCTGGGAACGGATTTGTCTATCAGCTTCAACCATGCCCATCCACCATATCCATCGACATCTTCTTTTTGGAACTAGTCGCAATTTTATCAGCTATTCATCATGTTGCCTCCTTTTCCAAGCCTCCTCATCGTCTTCTGCTATGGACTGACAGCCTGGATGCAGTTGGGGTCCTCAACTCACTCAATGCATCTACAGCCTTGCACAATGGTCCCTTAAGTGCCATTTCTGAAGTTATCCTGGCTTCGGGGTTGGACCTTCATGTCCGCCATATCCCAGGTAAGGAGAATATTCGTGCTGATCTCCTTTCTCGCCTTTTACTTGATGAGTACCAGCAAAAATTCCCTGCTGACTGCATCCGCATGTTTGCTCCTCCGAGAGACCTTTTGCCGGCGCGATGGAGGGAGTGCTTTTGAGTGCCCCGGGCGGGCATGAGAATGAACATTCTCATGCTCGCCCTCGCATGGACCTGTCTGATCTTGATAAACAGACTTTATATCTGCAGGTCAATGCTATTGAGAAGTCAACTGTCAACAGCTATGCAACTGGCACTCGTGACTACTTGCGCTTTTGCATAATCCATGTGTTACCATTGGATCCCACACCAGAAAAGCTATCACACTATATTGCCTACACCTCCCAATTCATCGCATCCAGCCCGAAATACCTCACAGGTGTTCAACATTTTCTTAATGATCTATATCCAGAATTTGATACAAACCATGCTCATCCTCTTGTCAGGTCTGCCATTCGTGGCTCAAAAAAGGTCCATGCTGATCCCGTGCTCCGGAAACTCCCCCTTCACATGGACCACCAGGACCTGGGAAATTCACGTCAGATGCCTGATCCCAAAATCCCAAAATCTGGACATTTTTGTCCACACGGATTCTCCAAAATTCTGTCCGCACCGCGGATCAGACCTCGCTTTTGCACAAAATTTATCTGCACATTGGATCAGGCATTAATAGGTAGTGTTCAGAATTTTCCGCTGTGTGGCTAGCTCCCAGACATCTGTAGGCTAAATGTAAACTAGAATCTCGAGTATCTACCTATCTGCATTGGCCTCGTTGTCCGTATCCATCTCATCATCCTCTACACCCTTTTTCTTCTTCCCGGTCAATGCAGTAACTGCCTTTTTGATATCTGAGTGACAAGTATTCAATATTCAATGTTTTGAAGATGTCATGACCTTCGTGTGTTAGTGTGAGCATTAAACATTATTAAGTATTACTTCAAGGAGTCAACAAATTTGTCACATACTTTTTGCAACAATGATTTTCACTGGGCACATATCAAGATAATTTGTGTTGAAATACTCTAAAAATATCTTTTGAATGTTCTTTATTTTATGTCTGTTTTATAGCAAAAAATATGTGATATATCTACAAAGATTATTTTCAGTGAATAAAGATCAAATACTAATGAAGCATGTTAAAAACATATGAAATACATTGATATAAAAACTCAACTTACTTGAAAGATGTAGCATTAAATTGAATTGTCTAAATAATAATCTCAATGCATTTCACATGTTTTCAACATATTTTACATATATTTGACCTTCATTCATTGAAAAAAAAACTTTGTAGATGTATTACATATTTTTTGCTATAAAACAGAAAGAAAATAAAGAACTTTCAAAAGATATTTTTAGAGTATTTCAGCACAAATTATCTTGTCATGTGCCTAGTGTTTATCGCCAATGATTTCAATGATAGTTTCTGTCATTGGTTGGAAAAACAGATCATTAATTGAATTTACTACACGTGGCTACATGCCCTAGAATGCTGAAAACATATAAATTTCCAAAAATTTGGACCAATTTTTGTCCGGAGTCGGATCAGGCCATCTAGATTCGAGCAACTTCTGTCCGCACATCCATCTCAAGCATTTCCAAAAATTTCGCAAAATTTTGTCTGGACAGTCCTGAGGCATATCCGGATTTTCATCAAATTCTTGTCCGCACAGGGATCAGGCATTTGACGTGAATTTCCCAGGTCCTGACGTTCATGGTTCCCACAAGAGCTGTGCAGGTGTGTCTTAATTAGGGTAGAATGCACTTTACTGATTGGCGGACTTTCAGTTTGATAGCCATTTAAATGCCAGCGGCCAGTGTGTAAGTACTTCAGATCTATAGCCGCAGTCGGAGGAAGATTAGGGAAGATTTCATCGCCAGTGATGTCGTATTCTGCCGAAAATCCACCGATACTCGCCCCACCCTCTTAATCACCCAGAAGTGGGAAAGCACCGTTACGCCTCTCAAGGTCATTATAAGGGTTTCAATTTAATTGTAGGTAATTGACGAATGGGCGGTTCCTATGGGCGGTTCCGTTGCCATATTTCGGCACGCAATCCTGAGTCTCTGATTGCCCACAGTGATTTTCATATTGTACGGACAATCATGGGCATAGGTGATATTCAAGTCCTTTTGTTGCAAACGTAATCCCATCGAACATCTGCCTAAATTTACTCAGCGGAGCTTCACTCTTGTGAAAATATGTAACTTACACTCTGATCACCGAAAATTTCGTCTGCTGACGCATTGAGCAAGGCAAGTAGGTGCAGTTGTGTTCAATGCTCACATCCGGTTCACGACCCTTAGGCGTCGTTTATCTAAGTAGTCAATATGTAGTTCGTTCTGGGTGAGCTTGGCAACATGCATTCTGGGCGGGCTTCTTCATTTCCATACGTTGCCTAATTCACGTTAGTAGTTAGTGTACATAGCAGGTACCAGTATTCAGACTCAAACAACCTGCCAAACCACCCTGGTGCCCTTATTCAAATTTCCATCAGATTTGTGTTATTCTATGTCGTTGCGATGGGTATAAAGAAAATAACACAACAACAATCAAACTCATAAGCCGTAAAAGGCTCGGAAAAGCATTAATGCCTTCTCATCCATGGGATGACGTCGGGGTGGAGGAATATTCTGTAGATAAGTTAGAGGCGCCAAGTTGTTGGGATTGTCATCTGAGGAAGCAGAACTGGCGGAGCCGCACTTTGTGGATCCATTCTGATCCCGCAACGGCAAATCGATCCGTGTTAAAGGTCGGTTAGTTGCCGGTGGTTCTGGATTGCGAGAGACACTCCTGAGGTTAGGCGCGTACGGGACATACTCCAAACGCGAGAATTCCGGGTTTTCAGTCTCGGGGTTGAAAATGTGATCAGGCCTGCCCTTGGCAGATCTCGCACTTTTGTACTTCCCGTGAGGCACACGCAACGTGGCCAACTGAGGAAGGTCCTTGATAGATCGCAGTCGATCCAAGGATTCCTCCGTGAAATAGGCGACTGAACGAAATCAAATGTATCGGATAGGGACCTCCCTGTGTCTGTCTATTTTCACTCACTGAGGTGCCATTTCTGTTGTCCCCTTGCTGTGTCCACGAATACGGTGTAAGTTTGTTTTATGAGAATAGCACGAGAATAATCGCTTGAGGAAGATCTGAAGGTAAACGGGGAGTGAGTGAGGAGACCAACAACACGCGGAGTGACTGGGTCGTACAGGCTGTCTGAATAGAAGTGCCCTGACACTTGTTTCTCGTGGTAGAATAAGAAACCCTGAACAAAAGCAAACATGAAGTGGCACAGGTGCTAAAATGATGACTTGATTACCTCCCGGACTCTCGACGGCCCCCATTGAATGCCTATGAAACATGATCACTTTGCATCATGGAAGAGGCAACCCATCCTACCATCTGTCCATCGCTCAATACCAACCTGGAACATGACATTCGTCAATCTCGAGCTTCCTACTTGCATCGTGCAAACTCACTCCTGTCAGTTCAGCATGTGATCCCCGTTCTTCCCAAACGTATACAGAGCCCGGTGAAATCAGACTCCTCTCCTCGGTGTCTAACCGTCGGGTCACCATAGGTAGGATATCTAGAACGACAGCGTGGAAAATGACGCGAGCATCTGAAGGCGACCGGATACGAATCCCAGTGCAGGTGGCGCGTTGCATCGTTCGGAAAACGCTGGCGTGAAAGTGGGGGAAATGTAGAAGGGCCTCCGGAAAAGAGGCCCTTCCTTTAACAGAATAAGTACTTAGGGTACAACACGCAAGTGAAATTAACGACTGATGGGGCTGTCTTTTACGACATACCTGAAAGAGGGCTCGAATTATGTTGCGTATTAGAGTTTTAGGAACTCCTGGTGTTCAGGCCTTTCAGGGCGGTGTATGTGTGAGAAAGATATGTACCTGATCATCTTGTCAAGACAGACAAGGACCCCGGTCAATAGCAGAAACGGTCTGGTCCCGATCCGGACAAAAAAATTGGATTTTCGCAAATCGGCCAGGAGCCAGTCCGGACAGAAAGTGGCCAAACGGTGAAACTAGCCAGAAACCCAGCCCGGACAGGATTGCTGAGGGCACATACACCCTCAGGCAGCAATCCGGACAGAAGGCCTCTTAACTGAGTCGTTACGCATCAAGTGCGGGATCCTGTGCCATGCTTCCCTGAGGGTGGATGTTCGATCCTTGCACGAAACATTTTGTGCACTGTCCTTACTTTACACGTGTTTTTGTAGTTGACTGGTTATGCTCCGGATAGCTCTAGTATGTCAGCCATTCCGCAAACCTCATGGACTTTGTAGAATACTCGATTACTCTGAGCGGTGATTTCTCATATACCTAGTAGCTCGTAGTATTTTCTGGTAGTTACATTCTGCAGTATATAAGGGCAAGAAAGTTTCCCCCTATAATCAACATTATTCTCTGAATTTACCACTGCGTAAACACCAGAGAGGGCAACGCCCTGCGTTTTACTCCAAATACGAACATGACCCGTAATTGTGCCCGCCTCCGTCCGCTCCACACTCAAGTTCGCCAGGGGGTCCTCACCTGTGAGATAGTCAGAGCATGTTGCATGATCATCAAAGGAACGAGTGCGAACCGATGAGACTGCGAGCATACATGTTTGCAGAGAGGAAGTCGCAATCCCCTGAGGTGGCGCCTCCTGGTCTGAGGCAGGACATGTTGGTCGTTTGCTTGACATGCTTTAGGTATTCACGGGCGTCGCTGATGAAGGTGGCATTGATGTTCCATTTCCAATCGAAAAGGGAACGGGGTACTCACGATAGAGGGTAGTTAACATTGACTCTGTTCTCCCATTCGAACTCGGTCCACA
>Ga0307507_10009710_pt1 | contig 12711 bp, 14 predicted proteins | sample 7_EM_MG_FD_207223 | JGI IMG/M metagenome (GOLD analysis project Ga0307507, IMG submission 207223) | Populus trichocarpa ectomycorrhiza microbial communities from riparian zone in the Pacific Northwest, United States - 7_EM | ecosystem: Host-associated > Plants > Roots > Unclassified | place... | reverse complement strand
GAAAAACCACTCCTGGTCCACCATGGGGGGTTATGGTCCCCCTGGTCCTCCTGGTCCACCCTGATCCACCCTGATCCACATTTTCGGTAAAATTTCCAAAAGTGTGGATCAGAGCGAATCGGAGGAGACCAGGAGGACCAGGGGGACCACGATCCCCCTTGGTGGACCAGGAGTGTTCAGGACCACCGTGGACCACGCTCCGACATTTCCCTGATGTCCAGAATGGACCATTCCACCACCGGACCCCCTAGCCACCCCGATGTTGTCCTTGCCCCCCTCAAGCGGGCCAATGCCAGCACCCACTGACCCAGGCTTGCCACCGGTAACTCCCTCTAACCCTAGGGTTTGTCCCGAAAATGAATAAAAACTCACGTTCCCCCACGCGCCTAGGACTGGCTCCGGCGGACTCACTCAACCTCGTTCAGCACAACAGCCTGGGTCGCTAGGATGTGTTTCTCCCTTGTGTTTCTCCCTGGGTTTTCAGGCTTTTAGTCATTTGCGCCCCCAGTCACCAGGCCCAAGGTAGCCTGCTATGTTTCCCAAAAGTTTTTACGTTTGTTTTCTGTATTGCCTGTTTTGCCCCCTGAGTCCGAGGACTTTATGGCCCTGGACATTGACACACCTAAGGGCTGTTTTGGCTCCACCTTCCCCCGCTTCAGAATAGGCAACACTTATGCGACGCCCGTCCACCCCCCTTTCCGCTCGGTCTCACTAGAAACCTCTCTGCTTGGTTCTGACTTCCCTTACCTAGTCGCAGGGTACTTCAACATACATGTCCCTGCAGCCGACCCCTTTAGCGTACTTTCCCCCAGCGAAGAAAAGCAGTCAGCCCCGGTTGTTACCCAAGCCGGTGATATGGGCTTCTCCCTGCTTAACACCCGCGGCACTTATACACGTTTTCCATTTTACGGCTCACACAGGCACAGCACCATCGAGCTAGCTTTCGCCAACCCCCTCATGTTTCCAGCCACCCACCACTGGGAGGCCTCCGCCCTCCCCTTGACAGGCTCCGACCACCTCCCTATTCTCATCTCCCTACAACCCCCAATCACTCCCGTGAAGCAATCAAAACCATGCCGGCAGGACGTTGACTACTGCTACTTAACCGAAAAACTTAAAGATTGGCAGATTCCTCCCCCTTCTACATCACACTCCCCCAAACCACTTGACTTCTGGTTCTCGTCTGCCCTTTCCGTTCTCACCTCTACGATTGAAGCCTCCACGTCCCGCTCCCGCCGGTCCTCCAAATCCAAACCTTGGTGGATCTCGCTCCACACCTCCCTCCGCAAGGAATTATCCAAAGACTCCTGCAAAGCCAAAAAACTCCTGACCCATCACTCGATCGTTATCGCCAAAGAGTCCAAACCGGGATACTTCAAGGCCATCCAAAAGGCCAAGGCTTCCTCCCGGGCTTACTTCCTAGCAAAAACGTCCCCTCAGACCATCTGGATGGCCAAAGATTTCATCACGCCCAGGAAACCTCTGAGGTTTCCCTCCCTCCCGGGAGCTACCAACCCGGTCTCTATCAGCAAGGCCCTTCTAGACCGCTTCTTCCCGCTAAAAGATCCCCTACCCCCAAGAGGTTGCCTGTCACGTGACCTCTCGGCCGACCCCCTTACTGCTGATGACATCAGACATGCCCCGTGCCAGTCCTTCCCTTCATCAGCCCCTGGTCCTGACGGCATCCCGTATTCGGTATGGAAGAAAGTCCACCGCATCAATCGCGGGATCCTCCTGTATCTTCTCTCCCCTGTGGTAACCTTCAACTATAATCCCCTCTCACTGAAAACCGCCAACCGCGTACTCTTAGACAAGCCAGGCAAATCATCCAATGACACCCCAGCCTCCTTCCGCATAATGGTTCCCCTCAATATGGTATCATAAATCCTTGAACAAGTCATGACGGTGAGGCTGTCCGCCATCGCCCGCTCCAAGTGCCTCCTCCACCCAAACCAGTGCAGCTACCTCCCCGGCTTTAGCGCTTTTAACCCCTGTCTCTCCCTCACTCACGAAATGAGAACTCTCCAAAGACCCAGACTCAGGGTCTCCACACTCTACTTAAGTATCAAGGCCGGCTTCGACAATGTCAACACCTCCACCTTCAGACCATCTCTACTGGCCAAACACACTCCCTCCTACATGGTCCACTGCGTTTCCTCTTTGCTGTCAGAGAGGTCCTGCACCCCGGTCTTCCAAGGAGCCCCAAACCTCGTATGAGCAGGCTTGGTAGACACCCCACAGGAGTCTCCAATCTCCCCCCCCCCTCTTCCTCCTTTATGTGTCCCCCCTGCACTCTGCGATAGCTAGAGGCATTATACTCTCCTACGTTGACAACTTCTCCATCACGGTGGCCGCAGACTCCCACCGGGGCAACATCTGCCGCCAACAAACGATCTTCGCGACCATGGCACCGAGAGGCAAAGAACTAGGCGTCTTGTTCTCTGTCCCCAAGACCAAACTCAGATATGGGTGAATTTCTAGTTAGAGGACTCCTCATGCAACCACCCTTATCGAACTGGACAGGCACCATTTCCACCCCTTCCAGGTCTTGAGATTGCTCGGATAGTTGCTTTTCGCCACCCTTACCCCTACCCACCACTTTAGGCACAGGCCCTCGCTCGCCCAGGCCGTTTTCTCTTTCGTTAAACGCTCATCCCCCTTCCCCGGTGCCGGCGTCAGACTTTTTCTTTGCCACCGCATTCCCAAAGGCCTTCTCCTTCCCATACTCCCCACTGGGGCCAACCTCTTCCCCCGCCACTCCAGCGCCATTAAGGGCATGAACAGCTTCTAGCACTGAGTCCAAAGATGGACCACCAACGCCTGCTTCTCTACCCCGACCTCCATCCTGTCCGGGAAGCTTGCCTTCCCCCCATCTTCTCCTACTGCAAATACAAAACACATCTAGCCACCCTAAGGGTCGCCTGCGCCCCTCCAACCAAGAATCCAGCCGCTGCCAGACTTCGAGCATTCTTCCCCTCCCTCTCAGCCTTCAGGGCCCAGGACTCGTCCAGACATCTCAGGAGGGGCCTCTCATCGGTCTACCTCCGCCTCGACTGGTGGTCCGCCGTTCTATCCCCCTGATTAGAAAACACCTCCTGGATAACGCCCTGGCCCACATCACATGCCTCCTCCAGGAAGGCCTCACCGGCTTCACCCTTGTCCTTCATGCCCCCCTCCCCTCTGGGAGCAATATCCCCCCGCCCAACTCATCGCGCCCACCTACCAGGCCCTACACACCCACCCCCCCCTACTACAACCATCCCCCCGGCTTATCACCTCACCCTGTCATGGGGCTAGGGAAATTCCTAGCCGAGAGGATCCGCCAAATGCGCTCCGCCAAAAGCTGCATGGCCGTCCACCCTTCCTGGTTTAACGAAGATGCGGAGACCACCTGTCCTCGGTGTGGGACGGAACCACAATCCTTCCAACATGCCATACTCAGCTACCCTGCCCGCTCCCGAGCCCCAGCCCTCCTGCTGAAAGAGGTTAGCGACATCGACGCGGATAGAACCATCTGGAGTGACCTCCTCCTTTTAAAGGCCCTCGGCCAATACATCACCGGCACCAGGACCGGCGTCCCCCCCGGAAATGAACCATCATTTTTCCCCCCCTGACCGCCGAACCTTCCCCTCCCTCTGCCCAGCGATGTAATGTCTTACGTAGTAATTTTTATTTCCTTCCGTACAGACCCTATTATGTAAATTTTATCCTTGCAATAAGCACAGATCTCGTTTATGTGTTGAACCTTCCTTTAATATTTATCTTGCATGAGAGCGTTGGCAGACGGTGTTAGCCAAGTACCTTTCAGATTTTGCGGTAAACTCGTGAAAATGGTTTCTTTTGTCTTTGTTTTTGATTTATGGGTTTTGTTTTTTCCATGGCTAGCTCTCCACGAAACTTGTTGTACCTAAAAACAATAAACACATGATAAAAAAAGTAAAAATCGAATGAAAATAAAAACAAATAAAAAAAAGCGCGGGATTTGGCTCACGAACCATCTCCACTACTCCTCTAGCGATTGAAATCTCAACAGCATGAGAATTCCTCATCAACATTCACTCCCATACTCTCCGTGAGCTGCACCCCCTCCTCTCGCCTTACCTCCCTTATCACGTCCTTAGGCCCTGGCGTTCTTGTTTCTTGGGGTCGTTTGGCTCTCTCACCACCTCTCTTCGCTTGCGTTTTGCTGCTTCTCTTAGCATTCGCACGGTAGGCAGAACCCTCTCGCCGATGTTACAAACGGCTGGGACTACTGTTCGCAGTAGGAGAAAACTTTTGCACAGACCACGGTCGGTTTCTCCATTCTCTTCACTACCTTTACAGGCTACCTAGTCAGACACGGACAAGCTTACCCATAGTTCCTACTGTAATTGGGTCTAAACCTGCTCTCCCCCTGAGAGGTCTCGTCCCATTGCTCGGTTATAGTAAAATCCCCTCGCTTAGCTGTCACCCTACTCCCCCTGCGGCTCATCTTGCGATTTCTCCACGATGGCACTCCTCGGTTACGCTCAGTCGTCATATTACACTGCCTCAGTGGCGGATCTCAATGCCTTGGGTTCTGAGTAATACGAGCACTGCCGCTACGGTTTAAGGTGGCTCCAGCCCCCCATTGTGCTTCCTTTATTCTCGGTTACTTGAGGTTTCATACATGGTTATAACAATTATTTATTTTGTTGGTGTCTACGGCAAGGGCTTTTCTGGTGATTCCTCCCCAGGTATTTATTTGATGTTTCTTATTCCGTCACCTTAGTCGGAGTTTAATTTGTTATTTTGTGTGGCTAGTATGCGGTTGGTCTTATACTATAGGGACTTGGGTTGATGGCTTTTTCCCTAGTGCTGGTGAGTTTGTCACGGAGGTTTTTCTTTACCATAGCTAGCGCTGCAGAAAGTCTTTGTACCTAGTAGATGTGGAAAATAATAAAACAAAGCACATGATATTAAAAAACAAAGATAAAAAAAGAGGCAGGGGATTTGGGTTCTTCACGCAACCATCTAAGTTCTTTCATATACTTTACTTTCAATACAAATATGTTCCATCTATGACATCTTCAGGAACTTAAGACACGACTGTCTTCCACGAGCGTAGCGATCGACAGTGCTAGATAGAAGTCAAGGGACTTAGATATCTCAGTAGCTATCGGGCTAGGAGAAATGATTGTTAGCAAACTATCGGTTACCTACAGCAAGTATGACACAGAGAAGAAAGAATTATAACATTTGGTTGCGTCAACCCAGCAGCACCTAACAAACAGACACAACAGAGACCAACAACGAAGACAATATCGACCCATTAGCGGAAAACCTCGACCTTTAATCAATAGAAGAAGGATTGGAAAGGGACTTGACAGAAGAGAGGGCACCAAGTCCGACAAGACCAGAACCCCCATCACCGCTTGGATCAGATGAAACAGAGAAACGAAGAAAGAGCAGATGAAACACCATGGCAGCTACAACACAACAAGAAGTGGCGACATCCTCGAATATGACACTGCACTAGAGCTTGGAACAGATGAGACAAATTGTCGCAGCCTTAACCGGAGGAACCAGAAGGCCTAAAGCGTAGGAACCCCAGGTTTACCGAGAAGAGCGACCCAAGCTCTGAGGCTGGGAAGCCCAGCTCTGAGTATACTACAATACAGTAGAATGGTAGGACGGCCACATTGAAGAAAAGATCCTATATGCGACAAGCCTCCTAAGAGACGACGGAGAAACCTAGATCACACCAGACCGGGAAGAACGAATCACCCCGACCTGCAATACCTGGACAGGATGCAAGGCGGAATTACGAAGTCAATTTGGCGTAATCGATGTCAAAAGAGAAGCTGGGATCAAACTGGAGAACATGAGAGAAGGCAAGCGATCAGTTACAGAATATTAGAACAAGTTCCCCTTTGTGGCTTGTGAAGCCAAACTGGATGACTCGATAGCGGGAGAACTATTGCTAGGAGCAATGCACAGAACTCCTAAACGCTGGGGGAGCCTGCAGCGACGAATATGAGAGTACCTAAGTCCTAGCCCAACGGGCAATCCAGAAGGAAACCAAGCTGGCAATGGTCAGACACTTTCAAGGATCACCGCCAAGAAACAACACCCAGAGAGAAACCATCATACTGCGAAATCCAGATGAGACGTATATACCCATGAATAATGGTAATGAGAACTACGGGGATCCCATGGAATTAATTAGAAACTAGCAGGAAGCGACCAAGATTCAACATCGGACGAGAGCAGTTCCAGAAAAGAATTAGAGAACAATTATGTCTCAAATAGGAACAACTAGGATATTTAGCCACGAACTGCCCAAAGAAGGAGCGACGCAAACCATTCAACGTGCAAGCAAGAAGCCAGCAACCAACAATCAAGCCTGCCCCTTGGGAAACTCAACCCAGGATCAGGGAAATCGAGGTCGCACCAGAACCCAAACACTTGGAAACGACGAGTGTCCCCAGTAAGAGACAGTCTGAGGGACAGACCTCAACGAAACCCGTTATCGTGGAAGACTACTACCCGGCACTCAACTACACGGAAACCCTCGAACAGGACAATGACCATATCATGGTCAAGATACAACTATACGGCCCAAGGGAGTCAGTTACAATCAACGCTATGATTGACTCAGGAACAACGGAAGACTTCATCAACAAAGAAGTCTGCAACAAATACAGGATCAAGATGATCAAAGCCAAAAACCTAAAGGAGATTTACCCTGCAGGCTGAAAAACAAGTTCTATGGGCCCCATTACCCATATGATGCAAGTACCTATGGACATTTGTAGCCATAGGGAATTGGCAACCTTCCAGGTGGCGAATCCCCAAAATCATGATGTCATCCTCGGGATGCTAGGGTTAAGAGAACACAACCCAACAATCGATTAGAAGGACAAAAGGATCAGATTCAACAGCAAACAATGTACGACTTGGTGTCTCAAAAGTTAGCCCGTTGCATATGCGGTACACGAAGAAGAAGCCCTGGAAGAGAATCTCATTACCTGATTCTCTAGGGTATAGGCCAAGAAAGGCCGGAGTGCCAATGACCAGAGTGTCAGAGTTGAGGAGCTATCAGCTGAGGCCAGAGTGCCTGCGAATGGATTAGCCACAGCGGCAAGACATGACCCATACGCAAATGAAGGAAGCGACATTCCTGCCAGAGGACAAGCCATTGTTGGAAGTGGAATAGCCATCGGATTACCTGACAACACCTATCGACGAATTGCACCACGAAGCAGTCTACCAGTCAACACCAACTCATGACAAATGAAGGTTTGATCGATGCCGATTACGGAGCCGAAGTGAAGGTGGTCCTGGCTAGGAGACCAAACATACCAAGTGGAAAAGGGAGACCGGATCGCCCATCTGATCATTGAGAAGATCGACAACAGGGAACTACAAGAAGTGGCCCAGTTGGACGAGTCCAAGAGGGGAGATCAAGGGTTCGGAAGCTCCCACACCACCAAGGACCAGAGAGTCAAGGGCCAGAAGGGCAAATCAGAGAGGGAAATCAACAAAATATCGGCAACAGCTTTTAGACACTTCTACCGCCTAGGCGAAATGACGAGCATTTTAATATAGGACGAAGTCGACAACCAAATTCAGCTGGAAGCTATCAACATCAGCACCGAGCTGGCAATAAAAAATAAAAAGCATAACGAAGACCAAGATATCAGGGACACGGTCGCTGGAGGATATCATCACCTGCTGGATGTATTCGAAAAAGGAGGAAAAAGGACAGTACCACCCTATCAAACAGATATCCATTTGGGAATCGACAGGGAAGAAGGGAACACTTTACCAATCCAGAAGATATACGCCCTCAGCTATGACCAATTGGAGGAGCTCCATCGATCCATCAAAGAGAACGAGAATCGAGGATGGATTCGAAGAGTGAAGTCCGGAAAAGCCTCAGTAATCCGATTTGTCAAGAAAGAAGATGGCAACTCAGGCTGTGCACCGATTACCGAGCACTCAATGAAGTTACCAAAAGGGATTGACACCTTGTACCGCTCATTAGCCAAGCCTTAGATAGACTGGAAGGAGCCCAGTAATTCACCAAACTGGACATCAAGGACCCTTATCACAACATTCAGATCAAGGAAGGAGACGAATGGAAAACAACTTTTCAACAAAACTTGGGAAATAGGAATACCTAATCATGTTATTTGGATTATGCAACGCACCAGCAGCTTTCCAATGATCGATCAAGGAGGTCCTTATAGACCATATCGGCACGTGTTGCATCATCTATCTGGACGAGGTATTACTATATTCAGATACCCTAGAATAAGACTGAAAAGAAGTCGGCAAGATCCTCCAAGCAATACGAGACTCTGTCATGAAAGTTATACTGTCCAAATGCGAATTCCAGCAAAGCAACACAGAATATCTGGAGTTCATCATTGGGCAAGAAAGAGTCAAAACAGACCCAGCCCAGACGCAAGCCATAGGGAATTAGAGAAACCCCAAAACAACAAAGGAAATTCAGTGTTTCCTCGGATTCTGCAACTTGTACCGACAATGTATAGAAGTCTTCAGCAGAATCGCGAAAGCATTACATGTACAAACAAAAAGGGAGTGCATCGCCAAATGAGAGTGGGGAAACAAGAGACAACAAGCCTTCAACGAATTGACAATAAAACTCACCACAGCACCGGTACTGTTCTACTTCGACCCTCATGCACCAACCAAGATTGAAACAGATGCTTCACAATATGTCTGTTCCGGGATACCGTCAGAACAATACCATGACGGAAAATGGAGACAAGTGGCATACTGATCCAAGACAATTTCAGATGCCGAATGCAACTACGACATACTGCACGAGGACCTACTGCCAATCGTTCAGGCATTTGCAGAATGGAGACGATATCCCAGGGGGAGCCCAATACTAGTGCAAGTGCTTACCGACCACAAGAACTTGGTAACCTTCATGACAACGAAGGCAGTAAGCGAACAACAAACACGATGAATGCAAGAACTATGTCAATACAACTTCAAAATTAAATACGACCACGAAAGGAATGAGGAAAAACCATAACCCCTCATAAGAAGAGCGGGAGACCGACCTACGGCTGGCAACAAGAGACTTGCACAACATGTGCAGATCTTACTACCAAAAGAACGATACTGGGACATCCCAGACACAGAAGAAATCAAGTTCGACATATTGGAAACAACTAGGTTTCAGGACAAGGATGAAGGAGAAATACAGAAAGCCAGCAAGGGTGACGACGAAATCCAAGCTATCAAAAGGAACTTGGACAAAGGAGAAAAAGACATGAAACGGCTAGGGCTAGGGCTATGCCAATGGAGGGACGACCTCTTATACTTCCAAGGACAGATTTGGATACCAAACCACCAAGGGATACGGATGACTCTTATTATCAAACACCACGACCCCCCACCAGCGCACACGGCGGAACGGCAAAAAACTACCTAAATCATCAGCCAACGCTACTATTGGCCAAAGAGAAGAGAAGACCTCAAACAATTCATCAAAACTTGCGACACCTGTCAGGGGACCATACTGGTACTACATGCACCTTACGGATTACTACAATGAAATGACCCCCCCGATAGATCATGGAAGTCCATTGCTATGGACTGCATTACAGACCTCTCGTTTCGCCTTCTATAGCTCCATCACCATGCCAACCTGAGGAACATCTAACGCCTTTCCATCGAGCGGTGACCTTTAGCACAGAGACTGCCGCGAATACGATCATTGTATCGATGTATAATGGGAGGCCAATCAGCTGAAGTTCGATCGATGACTCCTCTAAAACCACTGCAAGCACCGATGCCGCCGAGTATATACAGTCCCTAGTCAGAAGTGTTCGTGATTTGCTTAGTAAGATTACTAAGCGAATCACGAACACTTCTGACTAGGGACTGTAGATATTTGCACAATCCTTTTTCAGCGGGCTGGCGCTAGTGAAGGTGATAGTCGAGGCCCCGTGTCATGGTAATAAATTCGGCTGGAGCTTGGCAAAGTCGTATTGTAGAACAATGACCTTTGCTTAACAATCAGTGTTCCAACGGGCATGGCCTATGACAATCCTCTGGCGCCTGGCCTGGCCGGAGCCTCTACGCTTGGTAACACCTGAGCCTGGCCGGGCCGGGCCCACCTATAGGCCATATAGGCCTAGTCCAGTCCGCTCCTAGCGAGCGGCTGTGTGGTCACCTCGGCAAAAATTCAAAATAAATGTTTCCTCATTACTGAATAATGTTAAAATGCAAAAACAATATGGCTTATTAGCAAAAAATACTGGAGAGAGTAGGTCAATTAATTAAATTATTTGTAGAAAAACAACATCGGAGGGACAAATGGTAAGATTTGACTGTGGTGGGACTTTGGGAGGTAAATAGTCAAGACATTCTTAAGATGTTTGCTTATCACTCGTTATGTGATTCCTTAAAGAGCAATCGCCGAAAGATAAAAACAAATCAGATAAAAGATGGGGAAGTTGAAAAAGGCGGGGGAGTCAAGATACCTTTAAACCGATTTGTTCTCAATGCTAATCACGGGCCTATAGGCGCCTATCAGGCCCGATAGGCTTTGGCAGGCCAGCCGAATTCGGCCTATATCGGCCTAGGCTACTCCCAGCGCGGCCTGCCTTGGCCTGGCCTATGGCCTATAGGCTGGCCTACTGACGGCCTGGCCCGTTGGAAACACTGAGTGGAGATCACCTCCAACAACTTTCGTCATGGTCTAGCATCTTCTATCATCTTACCTTATTCTCCTCTCTATCTTGAAACTTTATATAGCTTTTCTCTTTTTTTTCTTGGATTCTTTTATAGGGGATTTTTTTTATTTACATTTCTGGCATGAGCTTGCTCTCCTATATTTTCTCAATTGCCAGTGGTACTATCTTGTTTGGTCTAATTTGGTTGAGAATTGATTGAGTTGTTGCCTTTTTTCAATTTGGTTGCCGTGGTTGTCATGTGTGTCACTTCCAGGTGCTGTGTCACTTCCCGGTGAGATACGTTACAGAGCCGAATATTGGGGAAAGGATGTGCTTTCGAGACCGGGAGATGGAGAGGTCGAGAAAGCCTCCTTGACCTGCTGCGAATTCAGATAACTTAAGCAGGTTTCTGCAATTGTCCAGTGAGCTGTACCAAAGAGATGGGGATTAGCCTGGATAGTGTTCCGAACCGTCCAGGGGCCCCACAGGGACGGCGGGGATGACGCCAAGAAGACGGGACGGAACACGACAGGACGGGACAGCTAGCCGTCGTCCGGTCCAGGGCAAAGAACCCAGGGGACTGCGGGGCTAGGAGGGACCGCCGGGCCCGGCACGCTCGGCCTTTCTAGGAATAGTAGGACACATGCGACAGTGGCGGTTTAGGCAGACGGCAGGGGAGATAGGAGGACGGCCGGGATCGTGTGGGGGACTATAGGGGGCATCAGAAGACGGGAGGGAGAGGGTAAGGACGGCGGGGGTGGGACACAGACCGCAGGTAATTGGAAGGACGGCCGGGTGTGGGTGAGGACGGCCGGGGACAGCAAACAAACTGTGAGTGATATGTAGTGATGCCTTGTAACCGAGAGAGTAAATAACATTCCCACAAGAAAGAAAAGAAGGTTAAATAGATTATCAAATCCTCCCAGTATTAAGATAAGACTGCATAAATCATTCTGCACTGACCCTTATTTCTCTTTCAAATACTTCTCTACGGAGGTACAGGGCATAAGTTTTGTAGGTTCCACAAGGTAGGTCTGCCACCCACAGCCCCTGTGTAACCTACAAAATTTATGCCCTGTACCTCCGTACGCTATTTACCTTGCCTTAAGTTTTAAAAATGTCACAACAAAGTCAAACAACAGATGCAACTGAGATAGACATCCCTATTACCCACACTTTTCGGTAGAAAATTCTACTACTAGGATTATTACATCATTAAACTTTCTTGCGTATTAGTTACACAAATGTAGCATAACAATTCACGAGATGAAATCATTAACTTGAAGTTTCTAAAAATACACCAGAAGAGATCTAAATAGGAAAATTCCGCAGGGCCCTACAGGGCCCCATAGGGCGTCCGGGGGCGTCCGGTCCCAACTCCATTTCCCATAGTCGTCCATAGATTCAAAAAAAGACGGACTACCACTGGACGGTTCGGAACACTGAGCCTGGAGGTACTCGTGGGGGGAAAAGTGAATCAACCGGACAGTAAAAGCCTCCTTGTCTACGACAGCAAGTCCTTGGAAACAGTCTAGTAATGTCCCTATGGAAGAAATATTATCGATATTGAGATTAGGCGAGCTAAGTTAAAGCGGGTTGACCAATTTCTGTGTTTTGCCTGGTTTGCTGAGCTGTGACATACAGCGACCATAGGAAATATGTTAATACGGTACCCTCGTGGAGTGGGGCGGAGGAGCAGAGGGGTTCAATTGGTCTTTGGATAAGAAGGGTGCGGCCCTATTCGAGTTTGGCTTGTCAACATGTGACTGCTCTTTCTGCGCACTTGTTTTTTGTTTTGTTTTCCTTGGGCGACTACTAGGTTAGGGTCATAACTATTTTTTCATCGGATTTTCCTGTTGTGTGAGTTTTCCTGTTTGCGCTCTGAGAGTTCTCTCTACCCGTAGACTATCCCTTAAACCGTTTTCAAGCACTGGCACTAAGTGCGGGTCCAGCTGGTAGTGGAAGCGATCAGTGGTGAAGTAACTAAAGAGAGCAAAGTTAGGAATAATTGTGACAGCTATGATGTAAGTAT
>Ga0307507_10009709_pt1 | contig 12712 bp, 9 predicted proteins | sample 7_EM_MG_FD_207223 | JGI IMG/M metagenome (GOLD analysis project Ga0307507, IMG submission 207223) | Populus trichocarpa ectomycorrhiza microbial communities from riparian zone in the Pacific Northwest, United States - 7_EM | ecosystem: Host-associated > Plants > Roots > Unclassified | place... | reverse complement strand
TTACCTGCTGCAAGTATCACCCGGAGAGGAGAGGATTGTAACATTTGGTTGCGTCAACCAGCAGCACCTAACAAACAGACAAAACGGAGACCAACAACAAAAACAACATCGACCCCCTAGCGGAAAATCTCGCCCTATCATCACTACAAGAAGGACTTGAAACAGGCTTAACGGAAGAGAGGGCACCGAGCCCTACAACACCGGAGCCACCATCACCAATTGGATCTGAAGAAACAGAAGAACTGGGAAGGACACGACGAAACACGATGGCGGCTACAGCAGAACAAGGAGGTGCTACATCCTCGGACACAACCTCGATCCTAAGCCCGGAACAGATGAGACAAATCATCACATCCCTAAGCGGAGGGAGCAGAAAACCCAAAGCCAAGGAACCGGAGGTTTACCGAGGAGAACGACACAAACTACGAGGAGGGCTAGCCCAACTCATAGTGCACTACAGGACAGTAGGATGGCAAAACGGCCACGATGAGGAAAAGATCCTCTATGCAACAAGCCTCCTAAGAGATGACGCAGGAACCTGGATCACACCATATGCAGAAGAACGAATCACGCCAGCATGGGACAATTGGGCAGGGTTCAAAGCGGAAGTACAAAGACAATTTAGCGTGATCGACGCCAAAGGGGAAGCAAGGATCAGACTGAAGAACATGAAGCCAGGCAAACGATCAGTTACCGAATATGGGAACGAATTCCGCCTAGTGGCTAGTGAAGCCGAGTTGGACGACTCGACTGGAGGAGAACTGCTTCTAGGAGGAATGATTGCGGAATTACACAACGCCTGGGGAGCTAGCAGCGAGGAATATGGAGACCTCGAAGCACTAGCCCAATGGGCGATCAGGAAAGAAACCAAGCTAGCCACAGTCAGGCATATCCAAGGATCGCCATCGACGAAAAACATCCCAAGAGAGACCACCACACTGAGAAACCCAGATGGGACATACAGACCCACCAACAATGGCAATCAGAATGACGGCGACCCTATGGAACTGGACGCAACGCGAAAAAGACCAAGATTCAATATCTCAAGAGAAGAATTCCAAAGGAGGATACGAGAACAACTATGCCTCAAGTGTGGAAAAACAGGACACTTGGCTAGGAGCTGCACGAAAAAAGATGGACCCAAACCATTTAACGCACAAGCCAGGGGCTGGCAACCCGCAAAGAGAACCGCCCCCTGGCAAACCAGACCAAAGATCAGAGAAATAGAGGTCGAACAGGAACCCGAACAGTCGGGAAACGACGACTGTCCCCAGTAAGATATGGGCTGAGGGACAGACCCGAACGAAAATCCATCATCATGGGAAACTACTACGGGGCACTCAACTACACGGAAACGCTCGATAATGACAAAGACCATATCATGGTCAAAATAGAACTACACGGCGAAGAAGAGTCAGTCACTATCAACGCCATGATCGACTCAGGAGCAACAGAAGACTTCATAGACAGAGAAGTCTGCAACAAACACAGGATCAAGATGATCAAAGCAAAAAACCCAAGGGAGATTTACCTTGCGGACGGAAAACCAAGCGCTATGGGTCCCGTTATCCATATGACGAAAGTACCTATGGACATTAGTAGCCATAGGGAATTGACAACGTTCCAGGTGACAAATCTCCAGAACCATGAGGTCATTCTTGGAATGCCATGGTTAAGAGAACACAATCCAACGATCGATTGGAACGACAAAAGGATCACATTCAACAGCGAACGATGTACGACTTGGTGTCTTAAAAGTTTGCCCGTTGCATATGCGGTACCCGAAGATAAAGCCCTGGAAGAGAATCTCCTGACCAGATTCTCCAAGGTCCAGGCCAAGAAAGGTCCGATGACCAAGAATGGCCCGACGGCCAATGACCAGAGGGTCAGAGTTAAGAAGCTATCCGCTGAGGCCAGGGTGCCTAGGAAGGGAACAGCAAGAGCGGCAGGACACGACCTGTACGCTAATGAAGGAACCGACGTTCCTGCCAGAGGGCAAACAATTGTTGGGACAGGAATAGCGATTGGATTACCTGACGACACCTATGGAAGAATTGCACCACGAAGCAGCCTAGTAGTCAAACACCGACTTATCACAAATGCAGGGGTAATAGATTCCGACTACAGAGGAGAAGTGAAGGTGGTCCTAGCCAACCTAGGAGACCAACCATATCGAGTGGAGAAAGGAGACCGAATAGCACCACTGATCATCGAAAAATTCGACAACAGAGAGCTACAGGAAGTAACTCAGTTGGACGATACTGAGCGGGGAGATCAGGGATTCTGGAGCTCAGACACCACCATGAACCAGAGGGTCACGGGCCAGAAGGCCAAACCACATATGGAAATCAACGAGATATCGGCAAGAGCCTTCGGACAATTCTACCGAAGAGGAGAGACAACAGGTATCCTAAGATGGGATGAAGTCGACAACAAAATTCAGCTGGAAGCTATCAACATTAGCACCGAGCTGGCGATAAAGAACAAGAAAAACAACGAAAACCAGGACGTAAGGGACATGGTCCCTCAAGAATATCACCACCTGCTGGATGTGTTCGAAAAAGGAGAGAAGACGACAGTACCGCCACACCGACCCGGTATCGATCTGGGAATTGACCTAGAGGAAGGGAAGACCGTACCCATCAAGAAAATATATGCCCTCAGTTACGACCAACTGGAGGAGCTCAATCGATACATCAAACAGAACCAAAGTCGAGGGTGGATTAGAAGAGTCAAGTCAGGAAGGGCATCCCCGATCATGTTCGTCAAGAAAAAGGACGGCAAACTCAGACTATGCGCCGACTACCGGGCGCTCAACGAAGTCACCAAGAAGGATCGAGACCCATTACCACTCATTAGCGAAGCCCTGGGCAGACTAGGAGGAGCCAAATACTTCACCAAATTGGATATCAAAGACGCTTACCACAATATTCGAATCAGAGAAGGAGACGAATGGAACAGGACCTTTTCCACAAAACTAGGAACCTACGAATATCTAGTCATGCCATTTGGACTATGCAACGGACCAGCAGCGTTCCAACGATGGATCAACGAGGTCCTTATGGAACACATCGACATGTGTTGCATCGTCTATCTGGATGACGTACTAATATATTCAAATACCCTACAACAACACCGAACAGACGTCAGCAATATCCTCGAAGCAATATGAAAATCGGGGATGAAGGTCAAACCATCCGAATGCGAATTCCACCAAAACGAAACGGAATATCTAGGATTCATTATTGGTCAAGAAGGGGTCAAGACAGACCCAGTCAAGACACAAGCCATCTGGGACTGGACAACACCTAAGAAAATCAAAGAAATCCAATGCTTCCTAGGGTTCTGCAACTTCTATAGACCATTCATACAAGGTTTCAGCAGAACGGCGAAACCAGTATATGCAAGAACAAAAAAGGAATCCATTGGCAACTGGGAATGGGGAGACAAGGAACAACAAGCATTCGACGAGTTAAGGACAAAACTCACCACGGCACCAGTACTGGTCTACTTCGACCCCTTCGCACCGACCAAAATCGAAACGGACTCCTCAAAATACGTCGGTTCCGGTATACTATCACAACAATGCCAGGACGGAAAATGGAGACCAGTTGCATACCGATCCAAGACGAGGTCGGACGCCGAATGCAATTACGACATACACGATAAGGAACGACTGGCGATAGTGCAGGCATTCCACGAGTGGAAAACATACACCAGAGGAAATCCGAAACCAATACGAGTCCTCACAGACCACAAAAACTTAGTCACCTTCATGACAACGAAGGAACTAAACGAACGACAAGCACGATGGATGCAAGAACTAAGTCAATACAATTTCAAAATCGAATACCGACCAGGAAAGGAAGGAGGAAAGCCGGACGCCCTCACAAGAAGAGAGTGAGACCTACCCACAGCAGGAGACAAGAGACTCACTCGAAACGTGGGGATCTTTCTGCCAAAGGAAAGATACTGGGATATCCCAGAAACGGAAGAAATCAAACTCGAAGTATTGGAAACAACGGAATTCCAAGACAAGGACAAGGGAGAAATACAGAAGGCAGGCGAAGTCGACAACGAGATCCAAGACATCAAGAGAAACTTGGACGAAGGAAGAAAAGAAATGGAGGGGATAGCGTTGGGGCTATGCCAATGGAAGGACCGCTTGTTATGGTATCAAGGAAAGATTTGGATACCCAAGGACGAAGGGATACGAACCTCTCTTATCGCTAAACATCACGAACCCCCACAAGCGGGACATGGCAGAACGGCAAAAACTACCAAACTCATCAGTCGACGATACTATTGGCCAAAGATAACGGAAGATATCAAAAGATTCATAAAGAATTGCGACACATGTCAAAGGACCAAGGTGGTCCGACATGCACCCTACGGACTGCTACAGTCAAAAGAAGCCCCCGATCGACCATGGAAATCAATAGCCATGGACTTCATTACAGACCTGCCGAAATCAGAAGGATATGATACCATACTGGTGCTCATCGATGGGCTGACCAAAATGAGCCATTTCATACCATGCTCAAAGGACCTGGACTCCACGGACGATGGATGCCAAATCCATCTTAGCGAGAAACAAGGGTCAGGCTGATACCCACAATTCACCAGGAGATCGAGAAAACCAAGCGTCGCCCACGACGACGACTGGCGACAGGAGATGGAAGCGAACCCAGGAGAGGACTGGGCCCCACAAAAACAACCTCGTCAGCGAAGGGCGCGAAGGGCCCACGGAGACCTCACGAGCTGGAAGCATTGTTTTAACGACAACTGCAAGGAACACCGTTGGGAAAAGGTGGACGCCGGATACTACCCCAGACAAGTGGGAGAGAAAGGGGAACTGTGGAAGAATGACAGAAGGGAACAGAGGAAGAGAAAAGCCGTGAACACACGGCTGGAGGGAGAGGGGAGTGAAAAAACCTTGGAAACTCTGGAGACACAGATCTCGGACCTCCGAAGCCAGCTCGACCGCGTTGCCCAAATCAGTGTGGCAAAGGATAACGACCTCGAACGGCTCGATAAGGAGAAAGAGAAACTCCAACCGGCCTACAACCGATGCAAACAGAAGATGCGTCAAATTGGGGGTATGCTGTGGAAGGCAGGAGTTTAGCATCGTGAGACCGATGCAAGAGAGGGAAGGGAGCTAATGTCGCAAACCGTGACTAAGCAAGGCAGACTCTCACATGACTAATAGTTATTAGTCAGCGGTTTGTTATCTTTTACGCTATGAGATCAGTTGACTCATAGGTTTTCACTTGACGACGCAATAGCGTGTCATCGGGTTATTGTTATTGGTTGATATTTGACATGACGCACGATTGTGATCATGTGGTTTATGTATTTCGCACATGACTCATAGTTATGAGTCATGAGTTTTGCGCATGTGACCCCGTTAGGGCACATGACTTGTTTTATGAGTTTTGATTGGTTGCGGGATAAGGCGCAGCGGACTCGGACGAGTCAGCTGATGGATTTCACACTATGACTCACTATGAGTCATGAGTCGCATGACGCGAGGGTACTAGTCACGCAGGGTTAGGGTTGAGGGAAGAACCCCTATATAAGGGCACCCTCGGGGCAGGAGATTTAGGTTCTTCACGCAACCATCTAAGTTCTTTCATGCTATTTACTTTCAATACAAAGATGTTTATCAATCACGCTTTCGGGAATCAAGACACGACTGTCTTATAGGAGCCTAGCGATCAACGTTGCTAGATAGGAGTCAACGGACTTAGCTATCGCAACAGCTATTGGGCCAAGAGAAGTGATCGTTAGAAGACTATCGGTTACCTGCTGCAAGTATCACCCGGAGAGGAGAGGATTGTAATAATATGTTGGTGTCTTCAGCAAGGGTTTTCCTATTGATTCCTCCCTATATCTTTGCTTGATTTGCTTTCTTGTCCACATTAGGTCGTCAGGGTAGGATATCTTATTTGATCTGGATCGTGTCTGGTTGGTCCAAGACCAGAGGGACTTTGGTTAATGGCCTTTTCCCTGGTACGGTGAGGTTTTTCATCAGCCACAATAATACTCGGCGCCAGGGGCCCCCCATGCGTCTGGCGGACCTAGCACATATAACCTCAATCGCGAATCAGGACCCAACGTCGATCTGACGTTCAGTCCTGATTTTGCGTCACGTGACATGCCGCGCACTGACGGTATCCTGACACGGACCCTACATTCTCTGCGCCCTGACTGCCCCGGGTCCTCTGTTCTTGCGTCCTGACCACATCTGATTCTCCTTGGCTGCAGCAGAGCGACGCCTGATGATTCGCTGCTCCATTTTGATCACGACTACTCCTGGCGTCTTCTCTCCTGACGTCACATCTTTATCTTCCTCGCCTGGGCTTCGCTCATTCCGACGCCTCACATGATGATCCCATGATCCTGAGCTGTCGTGTCCTGGTATCTCCCTCCTTTGGGTTCTATCTCCAGACACTCTCTGCCGGCGCACCATTATCCTGATTTCACCCTCTCTACCTGCTGTCTGTCCTGATCATAGCTTGACTTTTTCTATTCTATCTGTATGCTTCTACGTAATATCTAGATGCCTTCATCATGCCTCTCAGATGCGTGGGGAACTATCTCAACTCTGCCTGACACAATCCTAATCTTGCACACGCTCTATCCTCTTCTTTCCGACCTCAACCCGTGACGTTTAATATAAGATCGCTCAAACGTCCTGGTGGCGTGTCTCTTACATTGATTCTACTACTAGTACTCTGAACGCCCGGATTTTGCTTTATGTCCTCATATCAACAGATCGCCGTCAAACAAATAGTATTAATTAATTTAGCTACTCAACACATACACAACGTATTCGACACATTATATCTTAATTACCCCCACCTACCCTCCTATTGCGCCCCTGTTCCACCTCCCCCCGCTCACTATCACTTGTCTCCTCTTGTGCTGGCTCCATTCCGTCAGGTCTCACCGAGATGCGTCGCGATAGAGTACGACTCACAGTTCTGTCCAATGATAGTTCCCTGGTTACCTCCCGTGAACCATTTGCGCTCGGCGGAGAAGAATCGAGAAATCAAAGGACCCTGGCAGCTGATGTCTGGAGGAAATCATAAGACAAATCAGTGTCCTGCGACTGGTTTCTACTATCCTGCTGCCCCACTGGGGTCCCAAGGTGCCGGCTGCTCGGAGTTTGAATTCGGTTGGCTGGCCGTTGCGTAACCTGGCTGGATTGTTGACTCTGCAGCTCGGCAGGTACCACAACTCAATCGCCAGGAGTTTGGCTTTGGTTGGCTGGCCGTTGCGTAGTCTGGCTGGATGCCTGACGCTGCAGCTCAGCGGCTACCACTGCCCAATCGTCAGTATACCCTGCACGGCGGTCTTGGCGCACGGTGTGCTCCATCTCCATCTTTGCCCGGATGGTCCCCCGAATCTTGTCCAGAATTATCGCCTGTACCCAGTCTGGGCAATCGGCCCACGTCTAAGTTTGCTTCGCAAAAAGGTCTTTAGTAGTTCAGATTATATTAGCGTGATGGAGAATACAAGGTGGGTTCGGGTTCTGGCTGACCTCCTACCACGTCAGACTTGAACTTGCCTGATTCCTTATATCCCCCTGTTTGTCATGCTCGTAGGGTATGACAGCGGATTGCACACGTTAAGCAAATCATCTTGCCGTTGATACCCCCAAGAAAATTGGGTTCGACTATCCCACACATTTTCCTGCCCCTGCAGTACTTAACCCATATCGCCTCAGGAATCTGGGGCGCCCCAAAACGAAATGTCAATTTCTAAGCCGAGTGTAATACCTGTTAGTTATTAGAAGAAAGTTGTCCAACTAGGGCGCACCAACCATATATCTGTTTGGGGAGCACATATATCTATCCTTTTCCAGCAGGAAGTGGACACTACGCGTAATCGCCATGGGATCTTCCGTGAGATCGTATAATTTTCCCGTCTCATCTTTAACCTGGCACATAAACTTGATCATACCCCAGAGTGTCTCTTACCTATCATTCAGAGGTAGTACTATACGAGGCTTCAGGGGGGCGTCATGCCTGTGTATCTGTCTCCACTTAATATCTTTATGTTTTCCTCCAACGATTCCATAGTTCCTGCATCAGCTATATAATCAAGCGCCTTAAGCCAAGCACCGTGTACCCCAGACGTCAAAGTAATTGGGCCTGGAAGTGGGTCAACAAACAGGGTCTACCAGAGAATGAGAGCTTTGGCCCAAGTGACTAGAGCCGCCTCTACTCTTCTCTCTGTATTTTTGCGGTGACTGGGTACCCAGCCAGATGTTCTCAGAGTGTGGCGTACTGGATTCACAGGGTGGACTCGAAATTCTAACTCACGACGTAGTGGTACCGTGAGTGGCCAGTGGGGATGAATATCGGGCTACACTGGATAACCGGAGCACTGCCGGAGTATACCCTCCACTGGGCATTATACATCCTCGAGCTGCTGGCGTCTGCGTAACGAGTGCTGCCGCCTGTGATCCGGGGGTGGTCCCAACTCGCACAGTCGATACCCGATAGTTTATTTGTTCGTCCGCTGTTCGTGACTAGTGACACAGCCTTTTTCTAGTAGTATATGGAATATCATTCTCTTCCGCCTCTGGCTCAGTGTCCGTTTCAGTCTAACCCGATCTACGACAGTCTTTGTACACATCCCCGCTATCATCACTTAGATGAACTGTTTCGGTTGGTACTTGTGCGTCAGGTTCCGTCTCAACATTGGTATGCGTTGGGCTCTGTCTTCTCCTTCTCCAGTGGTGCTTTGGTGGTCTTTCGAGTTCGCCGGTTGCGTTTGGTGGTGTAGGGCGCACATGTGATGGCTGCTCGTTCGGTAGTGTAGTCGGCGACCTGCCACATTGGTTTTGTTCCGTTCCTGACCTCGATCTCACTAATCGTATGCCATTGGGTACCACTTGGCGTCTACGCGCATTCAGATTCCCTACTTGGGAGGTTGGCTGGCTGCGTGAATTGGCTTGCGGTTTTCTATACATGGTGGAATGCTGAACGGTTGATCAACGTTAGGCAAAATAGGAATTAGGACGTGGAACAATGGAATGTATCTTTCGTGTCACGAAGATGAGGAATCTGTGGTTATATTCAATAGACATGTCAGGTCTTATACGCTAGGACTTAGAGCGGGGTTTGGGAGAATCACACACTATCAGTCGGTATTGAAAGAGAATATTGCCCAATAAAAAGGGGTTTTCTAATTGTTCAACATTATAATCATGATCTCAACATCCTCAGGAATCATGGGCATCCCGACTTTAGTTGAAAAGGTTCCGTGAGATGGGCGTCGCTAATATATGAGGCTAAGCAAAATCTAGCCACAATGAGTATCTGTTAGTGACACTAATTCTGGCAAGAGACAAGCCATGCCTCAAGCAGATTAGGATTATCAAACCTGATCTCCTAACGTTGAATCAACACCACTGAAAGTCTGGATTTTGGTATTCAGGCCATGCTTTCAAGGTGCTCAAGTATCATGGTCGTCCCAACTCTGGTTGTAAAGGTTTGACGAAATGGGCCTCGCTAATGTTACAATCCACTCCACTCCGGGTGATACTTGCAGCAGGTAACTGATAGTCTCCTAACAATCCCTTCTTGTTAGCCCGATAGCTTGTTGCGATAGCTAAGTCTGTTGACTCCTATCTAGCAACGTTGATCGCTAGGCTCATATAAGACAGTCGTATCTTGATTCCCCGAAACGTGATAGATAAAGATCTTTGTATTGAAAGTATAGTGTATGAAAGTACTTAGATGGTTGCGTGTAGAACGCAAATCCTCTGCCCTGAGGGTGCACATATATAGGGGTTCTTCCCTCAACCCTAGCCCTGCGTGACCCATACTCTCGTGTCATGCAACTCATGACTCATAATGAGTCATAGTGTGAAATCCATCAGCTGACTCGTTCAAGTCATCTGCGCCATATCTCGCAACCAATCAAAACCCATAAAACAAGTCAGGTGCCCTAGCGGGGTCACATGCGTGAAACCCATGACTCATAACTATGAGTCATGTGCAAAATACATAAACCACATGACCACAATTGTGCGTCATGTCAAATATCAACCAATCATAAGAAACTGATAACACGCTATTGCGTCGTCATGTTTAATCCTATGAGTCAACTGATCTCCTAGCGTGAAAGATACCAAACCGATGACTAATAACTATTAGTCATGTGAGAGTCTGCCTTGCTTAGTCACCGTTTGTGACATTAGCTCCCTTCCCCCTCTTGATAGGTCCCAGGATGCTATACACCTTCCTTCGACCGCATACCCCCCGATTTGGCGCATCCTCTGTTTCATTCAAATGTAGGCTTGTTGGAGTTTTTCCTTTTTCTTATCCAGTCGTTCGAGGTCATTGTCTTTTGCGACGATGGTTTGCGCGGCGCAATCGAGTTGGCTTCAGAGGTCCGAAATTGTCTTTTCCAGGGCTTCCACATCCGGAATAGTTTTTTGGCTCTTCTCTCCCCCCAGCCGTGTCCTCAAGGCTCTTCTTTTCTTGTGTTCCCTTCTGTCATTCTTTGACGGTTCCCCTTTCTCTCCTACTTGTCGGGGGTAATAGCTGGCGTCCCCCTTATCCCATCGGTGGTCGTTGCACATGTCGTTGAAACAGTGTTCCCAGCTCGTGATTTCGGGATGAGCCCTCCTGGCTCTCCTTTGCCGAGATTGTTTAGGCACCCAGTCCTCTCCTGGGTTCGCTTCCATCTCCTGTCGCCAGTCGTGATCGTAGGTGACACTTGGTTTTCTCGATCTTCTGGTGAATTGGGGGTACCAGCCTGACCCTTGTTTTTCGCCGAGATGGATTTGGCATCCATCGTCGGTACAGTCCGTCCAGTTCATGGAGGCGTGCGCCACCTCTCTTCTTGGTGAGCCCGAGTATTCGGGGCTAGTGCGGGTAGCGTTGCGGGCGACGCACTGGGCGCCTCTCTCAGGTGTGGATGAGAGTCATTCTTGTTTGACGACGGGGAGAGGTGCGGAGGACGATCTCTTGATCGTAACGTGTATCCACTCCGGGCTTTCCTGGGTAGGGCCGGTGGAATCGTTGAACTGGGTGTTCTGCATCGCAGAAGTTTTCTGCTGGGTACCAGACTTTATCGTGTTCTGGTAAGTAGCCTTTCCACTTAGCTCGATATTGGAGCTTGTTGTAGTGGAGTCGGGAGTCGATAATCTCGTCGAGTTCGTATTTGTCTTCTCCTTCTATCTGGATAGTAGGACGTGGTTCTTCGACTTCTGAGGGGAATCGGTTGGCTTCGTAAGGTTCGAGGAGGGAGATGAGGAATGTGTTGTGTATGGTAATTGAGGTGGTAAGGCCAGCTTATATGCACTTGTCCCAATCTTTGCGAGAATTTTGAATGGTCCGATTATCTTGTAGTCCAGTTTCTTTGATGGTCTTGTGTTCTTGATGTTGCGTGGCAACAACCACACCAAATCTCCCGATTGTAGATTCGGATCGGGTTTCCTCTGTAAATCGTAGTATTCTTTTTGTTGTAATTGCGCGCCCACCATCTCATCCCTTAATGACTCATGTAATTGAGTCAGTTCTTCTGATTTGATTTGTTTTCCTTGTATCAGATGACCGATCATCTCGTATTCTGGGTTCATTATGTAATTTGCCAAGAAGGGTGTGTTCTTGATGGTTTCCTGATATCCCTTGGTATATGCAAATTCTGCTAGTGGTAGGTTACCACACCAATCGTCCTGTTGGTAGTTGATGTATGCCTGTGGATATTGTTCCAATATGGCATTGGTCCTCTCGGTTTGCCCATGTGTTTGTGGGTGGAATGCCGTGCTGAGTCTTCGTTCTATTCCTAATTTCCTGGTAGTTTCCTTCCATAGGTCCAAGGTGAATAGGGTCCCTCGGTCGGTGATAATATCATGTGGTAGTCCGTGCAGCCTGACTACCTCCTTCATGAAGAGATTGGCGAACTGCCGTGCGTCCAGGTCCTTTCAGCATGCAATGAAATGGCTCATTTTGGTCAGCCAATAGATGACCAATAGTCTGGTGTCACATCCTTCTGATTTCGGCAGGTCCGTAATGAAGTCCATAGCTATTGATTTCCATGGTCGATCGGGGCCCTCGTTTGACTGCAGCAATCCGTAGGGTGCATGTCGGACCACTTTGGTCCTTTGACATGTATCGCAATTCTTTACGAATGGTTTGCTATCTTCTCTTATCTTCAGCCAATAGTATCGTCGACTGATCGATTCGGTAGTTTTTGCTGTTCCGCCATGTCCCGCTTGTGGGGGTTTGTGGTGTTTAGCGATAAAAGTTGTTCGAATCCCTTCGTTCTTTGGTACCCCAATCTTTCCTTGATACCATGAGAGGCCGTCCTCCCATTGGCATAGTGTAACCGGTACAGGTTACTGTTTGGTCTCGAGTATCGTTTGATACTCAGTATGTTTTATGATTGAGTTTGATACGCATGATGTTTTATGTTTGGTTTCGAGTATCGTTTGATACTCAGTATGTTTGATGATTGAGTTTGATACTCATGATGTTTTATGTTTGGTTTCAAGTATCGTTTGATACTCAGTATGTTTTATGATTGAGTTTGATACTCATGATGTTTTATGTTTGGTTTCGATTATCGTTTGATACTCAGTATGTTTTAGTTATTGTGTCAAGGTATCGTGTGATACTTGATATGTTTTATGTAACGTTTCAAGGCTACCGTTTTGGAAGTCTTTATGGTTATTGTTTACAAGGCTCCG
>Ga0307507_10009707_pt1 | contig 12713 bp, 5 predicted proteins | sample 7_EM_MG_FD_207223 | JGI IMG/M metagenome (GOLD analysis project Ga0307507, IMG submission 207223) | Populus trichocarpa ectomycorrhiza microbial communities from riparian zone in the Pacific Northwest, United States - 7_EM | ecosystem: Host-associated > Plants > Roots > Unclassified | place... | reverse complement strand
CTTATAGGGTATATTGTTATAGGCGCCGCTAATATCTAGGCTAAGTATTAATACTATAAAGTCCTTTCGCATAGCCCATGCAGTTTTAATAGTAGTAGCGAGTAGTATAAGTGCTAATAACGTTAAGTAATTCTTTCTTGCCCCTATTTAGCTTTATAGTAGTAGGGCGTGTTCCTCTACCGTGTCTGCTATATAGTCCGCTATAACCTTTTCTAAGATCTTGCTTAGGGTGTTTTCTAAGGTAATAGGGCGGTAACTTCCTAGGATTAAGTAGTCTACTTTACCTTCTTTTTATAAGACAACTGTTATTATAGATCTTCTAAGTCGTAGGTAGTAGCCTATTACAAAGCATGCTCTAGCTACGTCTGCAAGCCAAGGTGCTATAAGTGGTCCATAGGTCTTTAGGGCTTTGTTTAGGATCCTATTTAGTCCTAGTACTATATTATTTAAAAGGTGGCTAATGGTTCTAGCCATTTCTTTAGTTGTTATATCGCTGTTAACCCTTAGGTAAGTCACTAGTGTTTTACCGGTAATATTGCTAAGGTCTACTAGAGCTGGTTAAGGGAAAAATCTTTCTATAAGGATCTTTGCCTTCTTATTATTATTGCTTATAGCCTATAGTTTACCTACTCTTTATAGGGGTGGTAGGTGTGGATCTTCTACTAGGCGTCCCGCCTTTTTCTTTACCCATTTCGCTATAGTCCAAAGGCCCTTATTATAGGGGAGACTTAGGTTAATAGTGTGTTTATTTATAAACCATCTCCAGTTATTCCTTGCTTCTTTTCTTAAGGTATTCTTTAGCTGGTTTCTTATATCTTTATATCATCTCTTGTCCTTAGAATCATAGCTGCTTATATATTTCCTCCTTGCTTGTCGTTGGCCGGCTATAAGGGCCGCGCACTATACGGACTATACGTGTTACGCGTATGGGCCTAGTTTTAAAACTGGGCAGTACTCTTCTAGCCCACTTTTAATTGCTGCCTAGATCCTTTCTAGTCTTTAATTAATTTCCTTAGGGGTAGCCAATAAGCCTCGCTTGTTTAGTATTAGGTGGATTTCTTCTAGGTCTTAAAGTTGTTATTTAATTATATTAAGGAAGCTATCTATATTAAGCTTCTTTATTGCGTATCTTTTACTATTTAGTTACGCCTTAATGTCCAGATCTAGTTGTATCTGGATAGGGATATGGTCTAAGGTAAGTGCCTATTTTTCTTTAGGGGAGCACCTTTTGAGTCTCTAGTATAGGTTTTCGTCCATAATTATAAGGTTAATTATACTTTTGGCAGTGCCCTATTGCCATATAATTGCACCTAGGGGGGTAGCTAGCTTAAGGCCCCCATTATCTATAGCTCTTAGTAGGCACTCTACTTATTAATTAGCAGCAATATGGATACCCCCCTACTATAGGTGGTAGAGGTTTATATCTTCTAGTAGAATGGACTCCGCGTATTTAGTTTCTAGTAAGCTTATTACAGATATAATATTCTTTATCTATGCTACCCCTTCGACCCTAGGGTTATAGATATTAATAATTTATACTAGTCCCCTATATATCTGGATGGTTATAACTGTAATATCTAGGTTAACTACCTGCTATAACTATAAGGTAAGGCTGATATTTTTGCTAATTATAAAGCATATATATATAGCTGCTTTTGGTTTATATAGGAGCTGGAATCCTTAGGGGCAGTATATTAATTATATGTAGGTATTATAATACGGCTCTTATATAGTAAGAATATGGTGTTTCTCTAGGTCTAGACTGTCTAGTAGGGGCCTTACTAGACAGTGGTTTGTATTATCGCAGTTATACTGTATAATAGTTAAGTGGCGGACCCCTAGCGGGGGTCCTTTGCCTCTCCTTTACTCCTCACTTCTTCCGTTTCTACTTTCTTTAAAATATTTAGAACTTCCGTCTCCTGTATTTACTCCCTGGCCACTACTTATTTTATATAGAGCTTTCTATTCCTATATCTTGTGTTCCTACTAGCCTTTCTAAATCTGAGTCTGTTATTGCCTCCGGTTCTTTCCCTATTCTCGCCAGTTAGCTATATGCCCCTTATAAGCCAGCTATATATATTGTGTTTGCCGCGTTAAATCTAATTCTTAATTGTCCCGGCCTTAAACTTGCTGTAGCCGTCTATAGGGGTCTTCCTACTAGGCGTCCTCTCCCTTATATCCCATATGTCCCTTATATCCCTGTTTGGTCTAGTGATATTACACAGCATCGCTTTTGGCCCGTTGAGGCTTAGAATAGCTGGCTTAGCCCCCTAGTATTAAAGGTAGGAAACGCTGGGAAGATACCTGCGTCCCCCTAGCTTATCGCCTATTGTTTCTATTTATATAACCTAGCGTGCAGTTATTCCTACAGCTGTTAAGCCCTTTCCTTCCGTCTCCTGTATTTAATGCAGTCTTCTCTCTCCCACGCCTTATGTGTGCTTTGGTAACAGTTCGCGCATTTTATTTAGTCTTAATTTGTACATTGTCTTGTATTATAGGGGCCTATATAGTGGCCGCAGCATACCTATGCTGCGTATGTGGATTGGGTGTATCCCTATTATACGTAGCAATAACATTGTTCTAGGCGTAGTCTATGGTTATAGAGCCTTATGTTGTATATAAGGCCATTTATAATTATTCCTTTTTAGATAAGGAGTTTTTGCATTCCTGGTGTATATACGCTAATAATAAGGGAGCTATACGTTTGTTTATTATCTTCCTAGCAAGTCTCTAGCGCCCCTTATATCCTCTTATTGTTCTTATTGTATACTTGGTTTATATTTTCCTATTAAAGCTATTAGATCTGGGTAATTACAAGTCCTAATATAAGGCGTTCCATTTGTTTTACTATCTCCTATATAGTTGCTGTATTGTCCACCTAGCGTCCCCTTTCTACCCTAAGGCTTATGGGAACCAACAGGACTTCAACTAGGTAATCTTCACGAAGCACTTTTATGCCAATACGCTTTCCTAGCCTGTCCCCTACCCTTACAGCCCGTTCCTTTGCCTATTGGTCCTTTAGGGTGACTCTAATGTCTCCACTCCTAAGGTATTGGACTGCAACGGCGTTATAGACCTCCTTATAAATCTCTATAAGAACTTCTGTTTCTAATTGTCCCCTAAGTTCCTCTACCTTTTCTATATTTGGTTATATTATAATTATATGCCCGGTTGTTGTTTTTAGGGGGGTAGGTTCCCTATGCTATAAAAGCGCAGCTACGGCGGCCTAGGTGCGGTTCGCCTATAGGGGGGAGTTTTATTTATCTTCAATTTTATTTAGCCGTTGGAGGATTTAATTAAGGGTTTACTAGAGGGGCGCCTAAGGTTCGCTGGACTAGAGCTATTCTACTAGCTGCATTAGTTCGTAATAGCTAACAGATGCTCCCCTATAGTTCCGGATACTAGACGTGTCTAATAGGCTTTATATTTTGTTAGATACCTTCTTAATTAGGGTATTTCCGCTTTCTGGTGTGGTATTCGCCCGTCCTTGTTGTTGTTATGGGGGGCCATTGTTGGGTATGGGTCTGGCGGTCGCGTACGACTGCGTACCACCGTCGTTCCACCTGTGCCTCCCCTATAATGCATGCATCTTAGGGGATTATTAGGGTGTTTTTCAGGGTTCTTTTGGTTGGTTTGGTCTTTTTGGGCTGGGTGCAGCAAGAGCTCCAAAAGTTCAAGAGTTGTAGTAAGTTATTATTGCGCTAGCTCCCTCCTTAATAAAGAATAGAATAGCGGTTTATTTATAAGATATTACTTAAGCCTATACCCAATTAGAGACGCGCCTTTAACACTTAATACTAGTATACCTTCTAGAGCAAATTCGCCACCAATATCCCAAAGATATAATTATGGTTATACTTAAGCCATTATATAGAATTGCAGAGGTAGGAACTTACTAGTAGGCTACCTATAGCAAGCACTATAAAGAGAAGCTTTTAATAACTACTTCTATGTTTAACCCCTGCTTCCTTATTACAACTATAGGAACTCTATTTAGAATCATTGGTATACAAACTAACGATATAATTATTTTAGGAGATGACTAATTTTTAGCTCTTAAAGAAGATAAGCTAGTAAAGGTGAATCTTATAGCAAAGCTAAAGGAAAAGCTTAATTTAATAATACTATTACTCTTTAATAGATGCATCCTCTCTAGGAATGAGGATTCTATTACATTACGCCAAAAGGGCTAAGACAAGAAGATTAACGTTATTAACGTTAATTCTCCAAAGCAAGGATATATAGAGTAACGCGCTTGTGGAGCGTATATTACTTCTATTTGTTAACCTAAGGCTTCCTTTAATCTCTCTATTGCCGCCTAATACTAGGAACTAACTAAGGATAACGTTTTTACCCTAAATAAGCATCTTTCCTGGCAAATAAACTATTTTAGTTAGGGACTACTCTATGTACCTATTAATCTTCCTACCACTAAGCTTTTTGTATTTGTTAATGGATTATTTATAAACAATAAAGATTTTAGCTCCTAGTTAGGATATAAAATTATTATCACAAACAAATCTACTAAAGAGAATAACTTTATAATTTACAGCAATCTTACCTATTAGAGCTTAACTAAGAGTAAGTATATTACTTAAAGTGTTCTAGCGTTAAAGATATATAGAATAGTTAGCGGAGTTAATATAGCAGTTGCAATTGGAACTACCCTAAAAATAATTATAGATTAACTTAAACTTCCTACTATCCCTATAATCGTATATACTAACTTATACTCCCTCTATAAGTATTTAGTTAAGCTTGGTACCACAAAGGAGAAGCGCCCTATAATTAATATTATAGCACTTTAGCAATCCTACAAACGGCAAAAACTCTTTAAGATTTAATAAATTAACGGTTAAGATAACCTAGTAAATATAATAATAAAGGTAAACCTAAACAAGGCTCTAGAAACGTTTATTAATATAAATACTCTATATATACGAGTTAAAGGTTAGGTTAAAAGGGAGTAAGAGTATAATATTCTATAGGCCCTAATTTAAACCAGCCAATCAGGATTTTCCATACCCAGTATAGAAAATTGCTATTAGCTCGCTTATAACTAGCGCCTTAGCGGCCCTAATACAATATCCACCCGCAACTCTAAGCAAAAAAGCACCACGTGCTAAAAGGCAAATTTTAGGACAGCGAGACTTATATTATAATAGCAATAGTAAGCAAGGAGGATTAATATTTATTACGCTAGTTAAGCAGTATTTATATATTATTATTATTCATTGCTTAACGTCCGATTCGGATCCCTGTTGGGCCCACGCGGACTACTCCTTAGCAGTATTTATATATAGATGGCAACCATGAAAGAAGAGTTGCCAGTGTTGGGAATAAGGCAAGCGGTCGTTACGTATTGCCGCAGCACTAGCGTGGCGAGGAGTCTTAGGCTCCTCGCCCTTCCTCATTTAAATAAAGAATATAAGTATATTAACCAACATCACTGTAACCTACTCGAGTAGTCGTTATTGGTAAGTCACCCTATATAACCAACATTAACTAAGCCCAAATCGCTTATCCTACTAAACAACTTACCTTCTGGCTCCAAAACAGAACCAACTATTATAGGTAACTAGTTATAATGTATTTAGAATATATTTAGAATATATTCTAATTTAAATGGATCTATTTAATAATTACTAGCTACTAAATTTCTTTAGTAATAATAAAAATAAGTTTAAAATTAATTTAGAAAATAGTGTTCTTAGGTTAAAAAATTATATACTAGAAGAAAGTTAAATATAGCTATAAGATTAAATTAAGGTAAGTTTTTAATATATTTTAAATAAATTCTAATCTAGTTCTAAACATATTTAGCCTAAAGTTCCTTATATTATATTTCTTACTAAGACATCTACTAATCCTCTTACTATACTTATAATTAAGGATTATTTAAGCCTTTTAGAGTATCTATAGACGCTAAATAAAGGTTATATTTACCGTATTAACTTAAAAGGCATAAATATACAAAAAGCTATATAGGTAAGTTAATAAAAATCTAAATTATACTCTAACTATATTTATAACTAGTTTATAATATATTTAGATCTAATACAGAACTAGATAAATATATACTTTTAAGCCTATAATATCCGCTCTCTTAAATGCAAGAGGTAAAAAATATAAAAAATATTATTTAGGAGTAAAATAGTACAAATATCTTTAGAATTCGTTATAATTTTTAAAGAGACATAGGGTCTAATATAGAGAGAGCGGGTAGCCCTAGATAAAAGCAACCTAGATATTTATAAATATAATATAAATAGGTATAGAACTAGTTCCAAATCTATTTAGTACTTAAGTTAATATATATAAACTTATTTTTAGCAGCCTAAAGATAATTTTAAGCTAGAAATGTATATAGCTCTTAAATAGGGGCTTATATACTATATATATAATTATCTTACCTAAATATATTTAGAATATAACTAAATTACATTTAGTATTGTATAATTACAGCACCTGTTGTACTAACCACGTGCTTACGCGTTTGATACACCAAGTACGCGTTTACGCGTTTGGTATACCCACTCACTTACGCGTCTAGTGCACTCCTAAAACACTAGCTAGTTAGGGGGGAGGTGCGTTAGTATATAGACCACGTAGCCCACCTTAATAGAACTAATAGTCACCACCGTCTAAATAAGTATACGATATTATATGTATTTCGTGCCCCTAGACATGACTTACTTATACCATTAAATTGGTACCAATACTGATTAGTAAGCGCGCACAGATCAGGAGATACGCACTTGCTTAGAAGACGTCCAACGCTCCACCTTGCAAGCCCCTATTTTAGTTGAAGAGAATTAAAGTACTTTAGATTTGGAAGATATCTAACGCTCTACTTTACCTAGAATTACCTTAAATCTACCCTAGTTTTGGAAGACGTTTACGCTCCACCTTAATTAGAGATATTAACTACTATATCAGTAGTTAACACAACCACATTAAGAACACAATCACACTAAGAACGCGACCACTACACCCTACTAAAATACCCCGGCTTTCTCTCTAACCCCTTACGGAGACCCCTTACCCTTTTACAAACCGTTATGGACCCGTTAATCACTTTTACGGACCGTTACGGAGACCTCTTACCCTCCTACAAACTACTACGGACCTATTAAGACCCTATGGAGACCCCCTTACCCTTCTATGAACCGTTATGGGCCCATTAACCGATTTTACGGACCCTTACAAGACCTCTTCCACCCGCTACGCACCACACTACACTATATAGTATGGCAGACATTAGCAAGCAGGTTAATAAAGGTTAAAAGAAGTAGAGATAAGGAGTTAACATTACGTCTATAGATAACGTTAACAACTATATCAAATTTAAAATCCTTAAGTATGAATACTTTAAGCTTATAAACGTTAACCTATGGGAGCAATACCAGGAAGACTTTGCAGACTTTATAGAAGCCATCTTTAAGAAATACAACCCCACTACTATCTATAACCTATGGACCCTTTTACGTAACCAAGGCGTATGGGTTAAAAGGAATAAATAGGTCACTATCACACGGTCCTTATACAATATAATATATAAGGAGGACCGAACGGAATAGACTAAGGAAGAAATCCTAGACGAGTACAATACTACTAAGGAACTCTTTGCTTCTTCCAAACTTAATATAATCGCTGGCCTTATACCTAACCCTCTTAACCAAATTCGTCCTATAAACCTAAGCAGTTTCGGAATTGATCTTACTGGCTAAAGTACACCTAGTACTTATATTACGGACCGTAATACCCCTGTAACCCAAATTACGGACCGTAATACCCCTATGAACTAAAATACGGACCAAACCCCTCCCGTTATTTAAACTACAGATCCGCAACCCATATATCCGCAACCCATAAATCCGCAAGCTACAGACCCGTAAACTACCTAAGTAAAGACCTATAGTAAGGAGCTAGCTAACCTAGCTAAGCTCTACACCAATAAATCTAAGTACAGTGGTGAAAACAACAACTTTAACTTCAAACTAACTATCTTTACGGACCTCTATCAGAAGGCCGATATTCCTAAATAGGAGTTTAGCCAAGTCTACTCTACCATACTGCGCGGCCTAGCACTTAACCACTACTATACCAACCTTAAGAGCAACCCCCTTGGTGTTCCCTTTAATAAGCTATACAAAGCCACACGCAACTACTTTAAAGGACCAGAATATAGGCGTAATATCCTTACCCAATAGAATGCGACCAAGTTACGGACCGTAATAGACAAGAATACTAAAAAATTAACCATAAAGTGCCTATAAATCCTTATCAAAGACCTCCGCCACCTATAGCATGGTCTTAATATTAAGCTTTAAACGGACGACTTCTTGCATAACAAACTAATTACGGCCTACTAGGAAATGGAACCCTGCAAATACGCCTATTACAAGCCCACAGACACCGTAGCTGGCCTTATTAACGATTTATGGTCCTCTATTACAACGTATAAAGCCTCAAACCCGCCAGGTAGTACTTAAGCTTTTATTACAGACCTACAAAATCCGCAACCTGATTTAGATGCCTACTTTACGGACCGCCGATACCGCTAGCAGTATCTATATTAACCAGGTTCTACCCGCAACCTCCACAGCAACTCCCGTATAAAAGTATACCCCCGCAGACAAACTAGTTAGAAGTGCTTTATATGCGGTAAGAAAGGATGTTGGTCTATAAGGCATACCTAGGAAGAACGTAACAAGTCTAGGAAGAGACTTAATAACCAGATCAACTAGTTCATTTTAGAATACAAAGAAGAGAAAGCAGAGGAGCCCCTTAACAAGTTAATAGAAGCCCTTATAATTAACTTTAACTTAGACGCTTAGGAATAGGAGACCTCAGAGACATTCCTAACTACTTTTAGACCTTTTACGGACAGTTAAGCCTTTAATACTATGACCGTATTAGCCGACCGCTCCTTTATACACTCAATTACACCCAAAAACTGGCCCGCAAGTACACCCGTTGGACCCGTTACGGACGTTACGGACCGCAAACAGGACCCATTTGCATATATTACTACAGAACGCTATACCCCCAAAGAATTCTATGGCGTTATAATCGATATAGGTGCCTCTAAGAAGTCTACTATAGGTTACAGACAATACCTTGCATATAAGACTACCGTAAATAATAATACGGATATTAACACTATACAAGCTGGGGCCGTAAACGTCCAATTTGGCATTAGTTCAACCGCATTAATTAAATTAGTTGCAGTTAAGACCCTAATTGGCCTAGTTAACTTCCATATAGTAAAAGCGGACACCCCTTTTCTACTCTGTCTTGCAGATATGGACAGGTTACAGGTCTACTATAACAATATTATAGACACCTTAACTAGCCCCGCAACTACCCCAGGAAGCAAGCATATCACCCTACTAATTACACGACGATTTGGACACCCATTCCTTATATAGGGAGAGACTTTACGGACCTACATTTAGGAATCTTTTAACTATAACCCGTGCTACCTTACCAGTACTGAAATCCACCATTTACACCGCCGTTTCGGCCACCCGTCAGCCAAAAAGCTATATAGAGTTCTTGAACGCTCTGGATATAACAACGTTAATAGGAAGGCAATTAACCACCTAACCAAATACTGCTCTTTTTGCCAGAAATATAGACGTTCCCTAGGTAGATTTAAGTTCACCCTTTATAAGGACCTTAACTTCAACCACTTAGTGTACATGGATATTATGTACATTAATGGCAGTCTAGTATTATATATAGTTAACAAGGCAACCCGCTATTAAGCCGCCCATTAGTTGCAAAATATATCCATAAAATATACTTGGGACATTTTACGGACCTACTGAATTAATATATACCTTGGACCCCCTAAGTATATCACCCACAACGCTAGTAGGAACTTCATTAGTAAGGAATTCCAACAGTACGCTATAGCCATAGCTATTTCAACAAAAGCCGTTCCAGTTAAGGCGTACTAGTCTATTGGACTTGTTAAGCAAGCTTACCTAGCTTTACGGAGAGCTTACTAGATTATTATGGACGAGTGTAAGAATATCCAAAAAGAACTGGCTTTATAGATGGCCGTAAAAGCCGTTAATAATACCACTAGCCCTAATGGACTGGTACCTACCCTTTTAGTCTACGGAGCCTACCTAAGGATAAGCAAACTAGACCCTCCTACCCCGTCCGTTACAGATCAAGCAGCTGTAATACGGAAGGCAATAGCCGAAATAGTTAAATTACGGGCCAAATAAACTATCAATAACGCTCTATACCACCATAACGGACCTAATACGACCCCAGTACACAATCTCCCGCTTAACTCTGAAGTCCTCGTGTGGCGTAAAAGCGGCAATTGGACTGGACCTTACTATCTACTAGCCGTAGAAGACGAGACCTGCTATATCCAGCTCTCTAGCAGACCAATAAGCTTTAGAAGCACATCCATAAAACCCTATTTTTAGTCTGAAAATATCTATAACGTTAAGCTAGACGAACCAGAAGCACCCGCCAAATTAGATAAACTAAAAGCATCCTTACCTACCCTAGAGGTCCCCTAGAAACCCAATAAACCTATAGAACCTGCTATAAAGCGTAGCTAAGGACGCCCCCATAAGAACCCCATAATGGAGAATCACCTAACCTCTGTAGGCACATCCGCAAAGCAATCTCCGCCTGCAGATATATCAGTTCTAGTACAGGAAACCCCTTTTATGGACTTACAACGCAAAGAGATTAACGGACTACTTAAGAAGGGCGTCTTTGCAGTTATAACGGAGAGAGACGTTCCGCAAGGCGTCTATATATTTAACTCGCGCTTTATTAACAAAATTAAGCACCCTAGTACTAACAAAGCCTTTAAAAAGTTAAGGCTTGTTATACAAGCTTATAACGACTAGGGAAAGGACCTCGTCCTTACGCAATCGCCTACAATTTAACGGGTTAGTCAACGGATTATACTTGCGCTTATGCCAGGACTACAGCAAACCAAACCCATAGCCCTCTACTTACGGGATATCTCGCAAGCCTATATACAGTCCAACACCTACCTAAGTAGGGACATCTTTATACGGCCACTACTTAAGCTTAATCTGCAACCAGGAACAATTTTACGGGTTATAAAACCACTTTACGGAGTGCTAGAAGCTGGAAACCACTAGTTTAAGACGTACCACCAACACCACGTTAGTAAACTTAAGATAGAGCAGTTAACCTATAACCCTTGCCTCCTATATACCCTATTAAACGGCCTTGGCATTGTTAGACTTTAAACGGACAATACCCTCTTTCTAGCGGACTAAACTTTTGCGGATATAGAAGAGACCGAACTACAAGAAGCCAAGTTCCTAGTAAAGCCGTAAGAGTAGTTAACTAAGCGGACTCCAATTAAGTTTAATAGAGGCTTAATTATATAAAAGGGCAACTTAATCTAGCTAACTTAGGAATACTAAGCTCAAAACCTAAAGCCTGTTATGGTAAAGCCTACGGACCTTACTAGTTCCCGCAGAGAGACCCGTAAGACCGTAAATACAAAGGACCAATACGCTGCATAGCGTGTAAGAGGTGCCTATATCGCCATAGTCTATTAACCTAAATCTGCCTACGACTTATCCTTTGCGGCCCAGGCAGTAGATCCGTAAGAAGAAAATATTAAGTAGCTTAATAAGCGCATCTAATGGCAAATTAACAATATAATAAGAGGACTTACTTTTATACCGCTAGACCTAAATTCCATTAGCGTAATGGTATTTACGGACGCCTTCTTTGCCAATAATAGGGACCTGTTATCGCAAATCGGCTTTATAATTGTACTTACGGACCGTAACCAAGACGCAAATATACTATATTAGTCTTTAATTAAATGCAAATAAGTAACCCGCAGTGTACTAGCTTCTGAACTATATATACTAGCCTATAGCTTTAATATAGTAGCCGTAATTAAATCAACAATCTAGAAGATCCTATAATTGGAGCAGCTACCCCTGGTTTTATGCACCGATTTAAAGTCTCTATATAACTGCCTAGTCAAGCTAGGTACGACACAGGAGAAGAGACTTATGGTTGACCTAATGTGCTTATATCAGGCCTACGAACAACGTGAGATTACGGAGGTCAAATAGATCACCAGCGGAGATAATCTAGCAGACGCTATGACTAAGGCAAAGCTGTGTTAAGCTCTTAAGACCCTAATTAATACAAATAAACTCAACCTAAAAGTTATAGAATGGGTAGAGCGAGACTAACGGAGCATTTATAGTTTAGTTATGGCCCGCTAGAAGGCCGTATGGTTTATTTACGGCCCGTTAAAAGGCTGTATAGTTTATTTACGGCCCGTTAAAAGGCCGCATAGTTCATTTTACGGACCGTAAAGCAAGGCTTACGGCTAGCTTGGGGCACCGTTTGGAAGGCAGCCCAGAGGGCACCTCGGGAGGGATTTCCTATATATTTTCTTACCCCTTTTATGGTTCTATTAAGGCAATTACGGAGGCTATATATAAGTGGTTCTATTTTCCAAGTACCGCTAGTGTATAATTACAGCACCTGTTGTACTAACCACGTGCTTACGCGTTTGATACACCAAGTACGCGTTTATGCATTTGGTATACCCACTCGCTTACGCGTCTGGTGCACTCCTGAAACACTAGCTAGTTAGGGGGGAGGTGCGTTAGTATATAGACCACGTAGCCCACCTTAATAGAACCGACAGTCACCACCGTCTAAAT
>Ga0307507_10009706_pt1 | contig 12713 bp, 3 predicted proteins | sample 7_EM_MG_FD_207223 | JGI IMG/M metagenome (GOLD analysis project Ga0307507, IMG submission 207223) | Populus trichocarpa ectomycorrhiza microbial communities from riparian zone in the Pacific Northwest, United States - 7_EM | ecosystem: Host-associated > Plants > Roots > Unclassified | place... | reverse complement strand
AGTTAAGGTTAAGGCAATTAAGCATCTTATAAAGTACTACTATTACTGCTAAATAAACCAGAAGTCCCCTAGCCGATTTAAGTTTACCCTTAAAGATAACTACAACTTTAACTTCTATATTATTGTTAATATTATATATCTTAGTAGTAAGCTAGTACTCTAAGTTATTAACTTCTTAACCTTTTTCTAAGCCATACATTTTTTAAAGGATATATCAGCTAGGAACATATAAAATACCCTTTAATTATACTAGATTAATATTTACCTAGGACCCCCTAATTAAATTATCTATAATATAGGAAAGAACTTCTTATCTATAGAGTTTTAATAATAGATAAAGGTAATAGTAATTAAGGTTAAGGAAGTCCCTATTAAGGTATATAATAATATTAGAAAAGTAGAGCAATATTATACACTATTATACCGCGTATATAAGATTATCTCTTTAGAACTAAAGGATATTAGTAAAGAACTTACCTTATAAATAACTATTAAAGCTATTAACAATTCCACTAGCCTAAATAGACTTATACCTATATTACTAGTCTTTAGCGCCTACCCTTAAATAACTAACAATTCTCTACTATTTCCCTTTATTGCGTAATAAGCTAAGGCTATTTATAAGGCAATAAAGAAGGTCTAACTCTCTACGCTATATACTAGGTTAACAATGCACTAGGAATAAGAAATGGCCTAAATACCTTAACTATACTTAATCTGCTACTTTAGTCTAAGGTATATATATAGCATAAAAAGGGAGGATAGTTAGGCCTATATTAACTTATTACAATTAATAGTTAAACTTATACTATTTAGATACCTTACAAACCCACTTAATTCCATTTAACTATTATTAAGCCTTACTATAAAGATAATAGTTTTAAGCCTTTATAGGATACCCTAAAAGATACCCTAGAGGAGAACTATAATCAATGTGCTTTAGAAGACAACTACAATTCTAATATAATTATAGTAGATATGCCGCAACTATAACGCGGTAGAGGTTGCCTAAAGGGATCACAAAATCGCCAACATCTTATTAATTTTAAAGAGCAATTTATTACTGCTATTAAAAATAGAATTAAGTTATTAATGGCCTTTATAACAACCAAGGAGAAGGCTAACTTTAAGCTCGCAAAACAGCTTTAAAAGGAAGGTTATATTATAACTCCTAAAGCTCCTTTCTAAGTATCTAATAAGTAGGAGATTAACGGTCTTATTATAAGAGGAGTCTTTAAATTTAAGAAGTATAACCCTACTAAGTTTAACAAAGTTTGTATTTTTAAGTTAAAAATAGTTAATAAGATTAAAGGCAAAACTACTAATACCCTATTTAAGAAATTAAGGCTTATTATTTAAGGTTACAATAATAATAGTAAGAAGGTAATTATTATATAATCTTTTATAATTTAACGAGCTAGTTAGCAGGTTATTATTGCACTAGCTCCCTCCTTAATAAAGAATAGAATAGCGGTCTATTTATAAAATATTACTTAAGCCTATACCTAATTAGAGACGCACCTTTAGCGCTTAATATTAGCATACCTTCTAGAGTAAATTCATCACCAATATTCTAAAGATATAATTATAGTTATGCTTAAGCCATTATATAGAATTATAGAGGCAGGAACCCATTAGTGGGCTACCTATAGTAAGTACCATAAAGAGAAGCTTTTAATAACTACTTCTATATTTAACCTATGCTTCCTAATTACAACTATAGGAACTCCATTTAGAATTATCGGCATATAAACTAATAATATAATTATCTTAGGAGATAACTAATTCTCAGCTCTTAAAGAAGATAAGTTAGTAAAGGTAAATCTTATAGTAAAGCCAAAGGAAAAGCTTAATTTAATAATACTATTACTCTTTAATAGATGTACCCTCTCCCTAAACAAGGATTCTATTGCTTTACGCTAGAAGGGTTAAGGTAAGAAAATTAACGTTATTAATACTAATTCTCTAAAGCAAGGATATATAGAGTAACGCGCTTATAGAGCTTATATTACTTCTATCTATTAACCTAAGGCTTTATTTAATCTCTTTATTACTACCTAACACCAGGAACTAACTAAGGACGACATTCTTGCCCTAAATAAACGTCTTTCCTAGCAAATAAACTATCTTAATTAGGGACTACTCTACGTGCCTATTAATCTTCCTACTACTAAGCTCTTTATATTTATTAATGGATTATTTGTAAATAATAAAGATTTTAGCTCCTAGTTAGGATATAAAATTATTATTACAAACAAATTTACTAAAAAGAATAACTTTATAATCTATAGTAATCTTATCTATTAGAGCTTAACTAAGAGTAAGTATATTACTTAAAGCGTTCTAGCGTTAGAGATATACGGAATAGTTAGTGGAGTTAACATAGTAATTACAATTAGAACTACCCTAAAGATAATTATAGATTAACTTAAACTTCCTATTATCCCTATAATTATGTACACTAACTTATATTCCCTCTACAAGTATTTAGTTAAGCTTAGTACCACAAAGAAGAAGCGCCTTATAATTAATATTATAGCACTTTAGCAATCCTATAAGCGTCAGGAGCCCTTTAAGATTTAATGGATTAATAGACAAGATAACCTAGTAGATATAATAATAAAGGCAAACCTAAACAAGGCTCTAGAAACGTTTGTTAATATAAATACTCTACGTATACAAGTTAAAGGTTGGATTAAAAGGGAGTAAAAGATATAGCAATTTAAGGTCATTTTCTACATGTAATTCTCAGGCCATATTTAACAATTTTGGCCTACCGACCCTAAGTTCTGCCATATTCTGCCAACCCTAACTTTAACCAGCCAATTAGGATTTTCCATCCCCGGGATAGAAAATCGCTATTGGCTCGCTTACCACTAGCGCCTTGGCGGCCCTCGCAAGATATCTACCTCTAACCCCTAAACAGTTCCTCTTCTTCTTCTCTTTAGCTCAGCATCTTTACAAGATAGCATTCCATAGACTTTGGTTTAGAGACATTTAACAACAACACTTATATTGCAATAGTAATAGTAAGTAAGGAGGATTAATGTTTATCACGCTTAATTGCGTTATTTATATATAGATGGCATCCATAAAAGAAGAATTGCTAGTGTTGGGAATGTATTACGTGTGGTTATATGTCGCCGCGGCACTAGCGTAGCGGGGAGCCCTAAGCTCCTCGTCCTTCCTTATCAAGAAGAAGAACAATATAACAACAACATTATACTAGCTACAAACTGTAACTACGTAATATCACCTTGTGTTACCAACATTATTACTATAGAAGGAATTAAGATTAATCCTAAGAAGGTTAAAGCAATCCGTAACTAGAAACCCCCTTATACTATAAAGGGGATCCAGTCCTTCCTTAGGTTTTGTAACTTCTACTACTAGTTTATCTATAACTATGGAGTTATAGCGAAGCCTCTTATATAACTTACCTGGAAAGATACACCTTTTATCTTTAATAGTGACTGTATAGAAGCCTTTAAAGAGTTAAAAGAGCGGCTTATCTCTTCTCTAATCCTTTATTACTATAACCCAGACCTTAAATTAATGCTAAAAACGGACGCTTTTAATGGAGTTATAGCAGGAATTCTATTACAGTTACATTTAGATAGCGAATAGTACCCTATTACCTTCTTCTTAAAAATAATAGACCTGGCTAAGTATAACTACAAAATACACAATAAAGAGATGTTAGCTATTATTTAATTGCTATCCTAATAGTGCGTAGAGCTTAAAGGTATAAACTCCCGGATTAAGATATATATAGATTATAAAGCCCTAGAGTATTTTATAACTATAAAGCAGCTTACTAGATAATAGGCCTAGTAGGCCAAAATACTCTCCTAATTCTTCTTTATAATTATATATTACTCTAGCAAGCAAAACTCTAAGGCTAATACCCTAACCCAAAGAGAATAAGATATAGGACCCTAGGATAAGCTAAAGACCTAATACTAAACACGTATGCTCCTCTATCCTAAACAGCTTAACCCATAGATCCTTAAGGAGCTAGTCTCCTAGTAAAACGAGCTAGTACTAATAGAGGAGTTCTTAGATAAACTAATAGGGCTAATTAACTACCTCCTAACCGTAAACCGCATAGCTAACGCTCTAAAGGCCCTCCGCAATTAAGCTATAAAAGGGGACCCCAATTTTAAAATAGAGGAAGGATTGCTCCTATATTAGGAGCGGCTTATAGTCCCCAATATTAATAATCTATAGACTAAACTAATTCGCGAAGCCTATTGCCAAGTCTCTATAGTATACCCTAGCAAGAATAAGACACGTAAAATTATTAGCGGCTGCTACTACTAGCCCAGGATGGCTATAGACATTAATTAATATATATGGAACTACAACTGTTGGTTATACAGGGTGACTTACTAATAATGACTACTTGAGTAGGTTATAGTGATGTTGGTTAAAAGCTTATAATTATTGGAATAAGGGAGGGCGAGGAGCTTAAGACTCCTCGCCACGCTAGTGCTATGGCGATACGTGATAACCGCTTGCCTTATTCCCAACACTAGCAACTCTTCTTTTGTGGTTGCCATCTATATATAAATACTGCTTGACTAGCGTACTAAATATCAATCCTCCTTACTTACTATTGCTATTATAATATAAGTCTCGCTGTCCCAAAATTTGCCTTTTAACATATGGTGCTTTCTTGCTTAGGAGTTGTAATTAGATATTATATTAGGGCCGCTAAGGCGCTAGTTATAAGCGAGCTAATAGCAATTTTCTATCCCGGGGATAGAAAATCCTAATTGGCTGGTTGGAGTTAGGGTCTGTAGAATATTATGCTTCTACTCCCTCTTAACCTAACTGTCGGTATACTCGCTTTATTAACGTGCACGAATATCACTTATAGTGGTACGTATGTGGTGTTAAAGTTGGTAGTTGATTGTTGTCTAGAAGTAAGGGGTTGCTCTAAGGTCAGGTTAGCTAGCCTCGCTTTATGGTCTCGTGACCACGTTATATAACTAATATTCCGACACTAGAGCAACTCTAAAAAGAAGGCTAATCTACACTCTAAAGTCAAGTTTACTTCTAGACTATTCGTAGCGTATACGCAATAGCTTCCACGCTCCTTTTATAGGTCCGTAATTATATAACCCATATTACGGCTTATATAAATGTCTCTAAACCAAAGCCTGTAAAATACTGTATTACGGAGATACTACGCTAAGGAAGAGAAGAAGAAGAAGAGTCATTAAGGGTAGTAGGTTAACATATCGCGAGGGCCGCTAAGGCGCTAGTAGTAAGCGAGCTAATAGCGATTTTCTATACCGGGCATGGAAAATCCTGATTAGTTGGTTAAATTTAGGGTCCGTACTATCACAATTAGTTACCTAACGCTAAGCTAAATCTAAGTTCGTTCATTCAACCCATCCTATAACTTATAGGTTAATTCAGTTCGTATTAATAAGCCATTAAAGAGCCGCGTAGGGTTTTCCCTTTATTATAGCGTCAGCAGGGTTGGCCTCTCCGTTAATCTATTTCACCTCCGTAATTTGTCTCCGTTTGTAGGCTTGCCGGAGGCACATTATATTAATTATTAGGCGTTTTTCTTAGGTGGTTCCGAGTCGTACTAGACAGTTATATAAGGACTTAGAGTCAGTGCAAAGCATAAGTAGAAGGTTAATTTGTAGGATCTTGTCTACTATAGACTTAATCACAACGCCGATGTTAAAGCCGTAGGCTATGCCGTAGAGTTTAGAAGCTAGTACGCTCCAAGTAACTCTTTTACACTTAACTAAGCTCTAATGGACGATATTGGCCTTCTTTATAGCATTAGCTAGTACGAGGACGTAGCCAATCTGCGAAAAGAGGTCCTTATTATTAGTAAATAATGCGTCCGTAAATACCAGTAGCTATAGGGTTTTAATATCTAACTTAACAAACTTAAGACCTCTATTAGCGTTCTCGATTTGCTAGTTTAGACGCTTATTTAACTATTTTACGTCTTTCTCGTTGGGGTTAATTACCTAGGCGGCAAAGGATAAATCAAATAAGGCTTCTAGCTGGCACACTAAAGCGATATATACACCTCTAGCACGTTAAGCAATATACTAGTTCTTTGGAGTTAAGGTTCTTATAGCTCCTCTTAATCCTGTACTTATGGCAAGCTTAGTACTAATTATACTAAAGTTTATACATTATTGTTCCTAAGTAAGCGTAATACTCCTATTAGTTAGTAGCTAAATAACTCCACTGTTAAACTTAATAGGTATATTAACGGTAAGTTATTCCTATTCCTTAGCCATAAACTTGGCCTTATACAGCTCGTTTTACTCTGCGTTTATAAAGGTCTTATCTACTAGGAATAGAGTATTGTTGGTTTATAGGCCTACAATACTAAAGGGTTCGTTACTCTATAGGAGGTAGGGGTTGTATGTAGACTGGTCTATATACAACTGTTAAATATAATGCAAGTAATATATCTTAAACCAGTAGTTACCGGCTTCCGGTACTCTGTAGAGTAGTTTTATAACCTTTAAAACGGAGGCCTTGTTAATCCTAAGTTGCTTAATTAGCTTGTGCGGAGGTCATATATAGAACTCTTAATTTAGTGTGGTGGTTAATTGTACATAGGCCTATAAAATATCTCGGAGGTAAAGTCGTGCCTATAGAAGCTTTATAGCGGCAATATAGAGAATTAGTTATTGGCTAACTTATTAAATAGTTAGTAATTAGGTAAGAACCAGTTCCTTTTCTAAGTTATTATAAGCTTATATAACTAGTTAGGATTTTTTAAAGGCTTTATTAGTTCCCTTATTCTTAATCTTATTAATAAATTATAAGTTAAAGAGTTGTACGCCTTATAGTATATCTATAAGTCTTATAATCTTAAAAACTCCCTTCTTAAGTAGACCAGTAAGCTCCTTCTGTTAGGAGGCGCTAAATTAGGTACTGAATTAACTATTATCCTGTAGGTAGATGGTAATATCAGTTATAGCCGTAAGTAGAGGGTATTTGCGAGGGCGTCCTCTGCCTTGTTTTAGGGGTTATTACTAAGCTTTAGTAGGTCTCTCTAAGATAGTCTTAGAAAGGGCTGACCTAAGTAAAGGTTTAGGTGGTAATTCCAGTTTAATAATTTGCTCCTGCAATTCAGTTGCTTAAAGGTAGAGTTTTACAACCGTAGATCGGAAGGCTATAGGTCCGCTAGATAGCTTAACAGTGCATATTTTACCCTTAATGGTAAGTAAGGTAAATAGCCCGTCTTAATGGCCGCTTTAGCCAGTGTTTCCTTCTCTCCAGACCAAAACGGGCGAGTTTGGTGGGAGATCATGAATTGCATTAGCATTGGGTCTATTTCGCATATTTAGCATATTGGCGATCTATTGTTTAGCTTATAGCTTCTATATCTCTACCATAGCCTTTTTGATTGCGGCAGCGCGTTGTATAACGGTAGGGGATGGTGCATTAGATTTAACCATTTAGGGGTAGGCTCTAAAGACTAAAAGTATGGGAACTACTCCTTTAGGGCCAGCTAAATCATTAATTGCTTTAAACGCTATTTAGAGTCCCATCTCCTTATTAATATTAGGGATTTCAGTTATAATGATCTAGTAGGCTCGCCATAATAGACTATAGTAGCGCTCTACCATTCTAATGGAGTTATGTGCTTTAACCAGTACTCCCTTTATACTAATTCCTATAATAGTGGCGTATTGCTTGAATTCCTTACTAACAAAGTTCTTTTTGGCATTATAGGTAATTAGGTCTAGTAGCCCTAGGTAGATATTAATCCAGCACATCCATAGAACGTCCTATATATGTTTGGCGCTAATGTCTTGTAGCTATCTACTGGCTTAAAATCGCGTTCCTTTATTAATAATATATAAAAGGGGTAATCCGCTAATGTATATAATATTAACAATAATATTATAGTTAAAATTAATATTGTCTTATAGGGTAAAGCAGAATCTGCCTAGTAATTTGCTAAACTTCTAATAGTAGTGGCAGAACTTGGTTAGTTGCTTAATGGCCATTCTGTTAGTTTTATAGCCAGTATAGTAGAGTAGCTTTTGCAATTTCTTAACTAAGGGATATCCAAATCGGCGATGCAGGCGCCGTAGCTCTATATTTATTAAGTAGTAGGGGTTCGCGTTAAAGGATTCAGATAAATATAACTATAGTAATAAGCTCTATAGGAGAAATAGATAGCCAAACCATTACACTACTAGCACTTTTTTGGTATAAGTAATAACAACGTTTCTAAGGTTATTGTAGTAGATTTAAAGTCTATCCATATCCGCTAAATAGAGCAAGAAGGGGGTATCCGCATAGACAATATAAAACTATATCTTACCTATAGGGGTAACAACATCCGTAGTTTTAATAGAGGTAATAATTCCAATGCTAAACTGCACGTTAACTTATCCTTTAGTTAAGGTATTAAGTCTTATAGATTAGTCCGCGTTCTATAGTGCCTAGAATTATCCATAACCGGCTATAAACTTCTTTAACGCACCAGTATTAATTATAATTCCCATAAATACCGTGGAAGTATAGCGTAAAACGGCGGTTGTTATATTGTAGTTAAACGGGTCAGTTTCCATAGTAGGTTCCGTAGAGGTTGCAGTAAGTAAGTAAGCGCAAGCCTTATTGGCTAGTTCTACGCTTATAGAGGTTGCTTCGTCTATAGTAAGAGTCCCAAATAATATAAGGTAGTAGCCGTTAGGGTCTTCTAGTTCTTCCTCGCTGTTATTATTATTAGTGTTTTTGTTAGCATCTGTGTCTAGCATAAGAGCTTTAAAAGTCTTATTACACTTATTATCGTTGTCTCCTTTATAGTAGATAGTGTATTGTCTGAAGCGTTCTTTAAAGTTACTGTTGCGGCCCTTGCTATTATTAAAACGTCTTTTATACTTATTTTTAGAACGGTTCCGCTCCTCCTCTATATATTTCTATAAGCGGCAGCTCTTCTTTTAGCAAACGTAGTACTTGGTCTTTAGGGACCTGACGGTGTTTTGTCTATAGGAGCGGGTTTGGTTACGGTTGTTACGGATGTTACGGCGGTATATGCAATCCGTAAAGTAGGCTTCTTAAAACGGTCTTATTAAGGCCTAGGAAGGGTGTTCCTTCTCCTATACAACTATAGAAGATTACAGCTTGCTAATTAACTGGGAGAGGTCTTTAAAAGGGTTGGAAATGGCAATACGGCATACTAGTACTCCTTGGCAAGCGGTAACTAGCTTATTTGTAAGGAAGAGGTCTATATAAAATTCTAGGTATAATCTATAGCGATGTTTTAAGAGCTTATTAAGGAGTAGTTGGAAACTCTAATAGATTTGCTTATTAGGGTTCTCATTAATAATTCCTTAGAAGTTGGTAGCGTTCTATTTAGTAAGGTTTCTCCAATAGTACTCTAGTCCTTTAAAGAAGTGACGCATGTGGTTATATGCCTTAGTGAATAATCTAGTTAAAAGGCTGCTATTATAGTAGTGATTCTAAGCAAGTCCCTTTAGCATAGTTAGGAATGCAGTTATATAGCCTTTAGGAGGTAGACTAGCTCTCTTATAGATATTATAGAAGATAGTTAACTTAAAGTTAAAGCTATTACTCACTCCATCGTACTTCTGGTCGTCCGTGTAGATCTTAGCAATAGTAGCTGCCTCTTTACTATATATAGGCAGGTGTATAGCAGGGTTGGTATTAGCAGTACCAGGGTAAAGATACTAGGCAGGAGGAGCACCAGGTAGGGTAGAAGCGGTTACTAGAGGGAGGGTAGAGGTAGTTGCCGTAGGTAATAATTGCTGGTTCTACGTCTGTAGGAGTTAAGTAAGGAGGGTAAGTAGTTAATCCTAGGTAGAGGTAGGTGCAGCTTACTATTAGGTGGCGGTTGGTGCAGTTTACTAGGGTATAGATGCAATAGCTAGTTAGGGTGTTATAGGGGTAGGTATTTACGTTCTAGGTGTTATAGCTATAGCTATAGGCTGAATTGCAGGCGTTAGAGGTAGTAGAGGTAGTTAATAGTTTACAGGCGTTAGTACCGTGTGGGAAGGTAGTAGGCTGCGGGGGGGGTTATAGGAACTAAAGAGGCTATAACTGATAGGGTTATAGCTTGATTTAATATTAGAGCTATTTGTGTCAAGTTAAGTTGTTCTTATAGTGACACTATAATTATAGGGCTGACTTCCTTAAGAGCTCCTATAATTTCCTTATTTGTCCATTCGTGAGGTTCCTCTTCTATAAGGACATTATATAGAACCTTATAAAGTGGGTATCTATTGCTGTGTATAGCGACATATACTCCTCTTTAGAGTAGGTAAGTATGGAGCTTTACTCTAGTAACAGAGCGTATCTTTCTAAAGTCCTTAATGGTAAAGCCTTTAAATTCTTCTTAGAATAGCGACCGTAGTATATAATCTATAAAGTTCTTATATGTATACTCATAGATTTTCGTTTCTATATATTCTTCCAGGTCTTTCTCTAAGGCAGTTGCTATATCAATCCCGTAACTATGTCTGGCAATTCTCTCCTTCCATTTAGGATCTATCTTATTGTGTAAAGCAGTGTACTAGTCCTTGTGTATATTTAGTTTAAGGTTAAGGTCGAGGTTAAGGTTAAGGTTAAGGTCATTAAGGTAAGGGTGTCGAGGTAAGGGTGTTAAGGTAAGGGTATTTTAGGTATGTACGTCCTTTACAGCTATTGGGCCTGTAAAGTTCTTAGCAAGATTACTATTCTCTTAGCGATCTGTTGTATTGGCTGTAAGGCTAGTATAAATTCTCTTAAGCTTAAGGGAGGTCGCAATCTTCTTTAAGTAAAGATACAATTCTCTAGGCGATTTAACGCGTCAGCAGTTAAGCTGATACGTGGTCTCGAGCTTTGAGGGTGATATAGCTTTCTCCTTTAACTGAAATAGACAAGGCTAGGTGATCCGTATACTGTTTCTAGTATAGTTTTTAAGCTCTAGCTTATTGCGTATTTCCTAATCTGTACGTCTACTGATTAGTGTCGGTATACTCGCTTTATTAACGTGCACGAATATCACTTATAGTGGTATATATGCGGTGTTGAAGTTGGTAGTTAATTGTTGTCTAGAAGTAAGGGGTTGCTCTAAGGTTAGGTTAGCTAGCCTCGCTTTATGGTCTCGTAACCACGTCACATAACTAACATTCTAACACTAACCTTTAACTTATATATATAGAGTATTTGTGTTAATAAACATTTCTAGAGCCTTGTTTAGGTTTGCCTTTATTATTATATCTACTGGATTATCTTGGCTGTTAATCTATTAAATTTTAAAGAGTTCTTACCGTTTGTAGGATTGCTAAAGTGCTATAATGTTAATTATAAGGCGCTTCTCCTTTGTGGTACTAAGCTTAACTAGATACTTATAGAGGGAATATAAGTTAGTATATATAATTATAGGGATAATAGGAAGTTTGAGTTAATCTATAATTATAATTACTATATTAACTCCGCTAACTATTCTATATATCTCTAACGCTAGAATACTTTAAGTAATGCGCTTACTCTTAGTTAAGCTCTAATAGATAAGATTGCCGTAGATTATAAAGTTATTCTCTTTAGTAAATTTATTTATAATAATAATTTTATATCCCAGCTAGGAACTAAAATCTTTATTATTTATAAACAATCTATTAATAAATATAAAGAGCTTAGCAGTAGGAAGATTAATAGGTATATAGAGTAGTCCCTAATTAAAATTATTTGTTTGTTAGGAAAGATGCTTATTTAGGGTAAAAATGTTGTCCTTAGTTGGTTTCTAGTGTTAGGCAGCAATAGAGAGATTAAAGGAAGCCTTAGGTTAATAAATAGAAGTAATATATACTCCGCGAGCGCGTTACTCCATATATCCTTACTTTAGAGAATTAATATTAATAATATTAATCTTCTTACCTTAACCCTTTTGGCGTAAAGTAATAGAATCCTTATTTAGGGAGAGGATGCATCTATTAAATAGTAATAGTATTATTAAATTAAGCTTTTTCTTTGGCTTTACTATAAGATTTGCCTTTATTAGCTTATCTTCTTTAAGGGCTAAGAATTGGTTGTCTCCTAAGATAATTATATTATTAGTTTATATACCGATAATTCTAAATAGGGTTCCTATAGTTATAATAAAGAAGTAGAGATTAAATATAGAAGTAGTTATTAGAAGCTTCTTTTTATAGTATTTACTATAGGTAGCCTACTAATAAGTTCCTACCTCTACAATTCTATATAATGGCTTAAGCACAACTATAATTGTATCTTTGGGATATTAGTGGCGAATTTACTCTAAAAGGTATGCCAATATTAAATGCTAAAGGTGCGTCTTTAATTAGGTATAGGCCTAAGTAATATCTTATAAATAAACCGCTATTTTATTCTTTATTAAGGAGGGAGCTAGTATAATAATAACCCACTAACTAGCTTATTAAATTATAGGAGATTGCGTAAGAATTACCTTTTTACTATTATTGTTATAACCTTAGATAATAAGCCTTAATTTTTTAAATAGAGTATTAGTAGCTTTACTCTTAATCTTATTAACTATTCTTAACTTAAAGATATAGACTTTATTAAACTTAATAGGGTTATACTTCTTAAATTTAAAGACTTCTTTTATAATAAGACTATTAATCTCCTACTTATTAGATACTTAGAAAGGAGCTTTAGGAGTTATAATATAACCTTCCTTTTAAAGCTGTTTTGCGAGCTTAAAGTTAGCCTTCTCCTTGGTTGTT
>Ga0307507_10009705_pt1 | contig 12713 bp, 16 predicted proteins | sample 7_EM_MG_FD_207223 | JGI IMG/M metagenome (GOLD analysis project Ga0307507, IMG submission 207223) | Populus trichocarpa ectomycorrhiza microbial communities from riparian zone in the Pacific Northwest, United States - 7_EM | ecosystem: Host-associated > Plants > Roots > Unclassified | place... | reverse complement strand
GAGGAACGAGCGTAGGGTTAGGGTGTCGTCTTTGTAAGGGCGTGTGATAGTCTAGTTAGAAATCATTTCTCTTTCTACTACGACGACCACGGCCCCTCTGAGGACACATTGCCTGTCCTTTGTTTTCCCCGCCCTCCACTCCCTAGTCTTCTTCACTGCCAGCTCAGCAGGCACCCGCAGGCTTCCCGTGCAGGAAATTTCTTTCTACTCTGCAGGCAGAAACACAGACAGCGCGGGTATGTTTTCCCACCCGCCCATCGCAGCTCATTTCGTTTGCCCACAGAGACCAGGATTGTCCTGCCGGGACGGAAAGCCTCACGGCTTTCGCCCATTATTGCTTGCGCAACCCGGCAACTGCTCAAGCACGGACATTGCGGACTCCATTATATTTCTCTTAGCTACCACTAGTACGTTAGACACGCATAATGTCCGTCTCCCCTCTCGCTAGACGTCCTCAGCCTAAATACAAAGACTTTAGCCTAACTGTCGGTGCACTCTCTTGCCACAAATTTTTGGGTGGGCGCGTGTCTTACGTAACCTTATTTGAATGCAATGGCGTTGCCAAGCACTAGCTAATGCCAAATACGGAGCTACTTGGACTTAGATATCAGTGTCGTCCTTAGTAATTCCCTCAATATACACGGATTTGATAGTCTATCTACGAAAGACTAGTCACTGCTTCAGTGCAACTCACGAGTCAAAACTTGAAATCGGCCACAGCCCATTCATTCTTTCAACATTCTTCACAGGCAATTTACATCGAGCTAAGTACTATTACAGATCACAGACCCACTACGGCCCAATTGTCCTACATGCTAAGTAAAAACAGAACGAACGAGACTTCGAGTCCAATCAGGGACTAAAACCGCAATTATTTAAGGAGCAGGGGGGATGAGGAAGTGTTCACGCCAGTAAGGCGTGACGAAGACCTGGCGTGGGTCCAGCTGCGCACGAATCTGCATCCACTCGTCGTACTTGGGGTACGAGCTGCGAAGAAGTTTCAGATTTCCAAAGTTAGGCGTCACGTACTTGCCAAGATGGCATCTATATTCGGGACCGTGCTTGTCAAAGTATTCGAAGTACGGGCGGAAGAAGTCCGCCGGGTCGGAACGCTTCAAGCTGAACTTCTCCGTGTCATACTGGAAGAAGTTGACATCGAGTCGGAACTTGTCGCCTGTATACGAAGGGGAAAGCCAGAACGGACTTTTCTGAGTTTACAAAGAGCAAATCGTTATGAAAGTAGAAAAGGACCGCACAGTCAACGAACCTTGGCACTGTATAACTCTGTGAAAAAGTTTCCGATCGTGCCCGAATCACTTTGATTCAAGTCCCTAAGTGTCTTGACCGCATCTGATATTATCACAGTTAAACAAAAGAAGGGAGAAATATGTGCACCGCAAAAGCACATACCAGCAGCCTTATCCACATCGATCCAAAATTCCGCAAAACAACTTGGAAGAAGCGTGTCCTTGATAGCATTGTCCATAGGGATGATAGCCGACCATATGTCAGAAAATGTAACGGACTCGGCAAGTGGAAGGAAGATGTTGAGAATTTTTCCTGCAATTTCCTTTTCAATGGGGCCGATAATGGGCGTATCGCGGAAATAATTCAGCTGCCAGAGCAACCACAATGCTGTTTTTGCACCTATCTGCTGAAGCCTGGAAATATATGATTCCTGTGGTCTTTGATCAACAGGATGATCACATACAGTGTAAGTTCGTCATATTTCTTAATAGGGCCACCTGGAGAGACACGTTTCCCTGTCCAAATCTGCACACGCGGAGGGAGATCAGGCTGGGGCCAATAGAGCTAACAATGGATGTATCAGATTGTTAGAAGAGGCATCTTGAAAATGATATACCATGCGCATGTACTCGTTCGTAGGGTCTTTGAAATACTCCACGATGCCAGGGACCCCGTCTGCTGCTGGCCCATAAAGGTTCACAGGGCAGCCCTCTTTCCAATTGGGGTTGAGCGGCTGAACCGGGGAAGTCTGCTGGGTGCCCGCGACATTGAAAGTTGGAGTCAGCGAAAGCGTCACCTCTGTGATGATGCCACAAAGTCCAACGGATACCCCAGTGGCGTAGAACAGGGTGGGATCGGGGTCATCACGAGAGAGAACATGTTTAGTTCCAGTGCCATCGATGATGGTAAATCCATATACAGCATCATGGAAGCTGTAGAGGAGGGAGCCACCAGCAGATCCTGGGGTTAAGAGTGAGCAAAAGAGATAGAAACGTATCCGAGCACGGAATACCTGTGGAAAGAAACCCGCCAACAGTTTGGTGAGTGATACCCCCGAGGTCTGGCAAAGCAAAACCAGCCTGTTGTAGTTGGAAAGCAAGGCCGTTCTCTGTCGTCGAATCGGCTTCTTCTGGATCTTTATCAAGGTTGGTGCCTGCCTTGACGATAGCGAGTTTCTTATCCTTGTCGATAGATACCCCGCGATACTTTGTAAGCGAAATGAGGACCACGTTCTTGGGAAAGACACCCTGAGGAGCATCCAAGATGATGTTGCTTGGACTCGAGTGCGCAGCACCGATCACTCGTACTTGGGATCGCGCTGCGTGGGCTTTCTTGACGATATCGATTATCTCCTTTTCAGATGATGGCTTATGAAGGGCGTCAGGGGGGAAGGGGTTGATACCCGAGTTGCCTAGGGTGTTTTCCTTCGAATCGGCACTATCAGGCGTATATCCCCAAGGAACACTGCGAGGCGGTGGTGGTGGGATGGAACTGAAAAGGTGCTCAAGTTTGCCGGAGAACTCTTGAACCTCGCTTATCGAAAGCACCTTTTGCTTGCTGAGCGCATAATAGTGTTCGACCACTGGGACGACGTCTTTGAGGGACGAGGGCGACATGGGGAGACAAAAACAGACAGGATACTGTTGCCAGCATCGCGGGACGCGATGGGGGTATAAGTACAACTGGCATAGTCACGCGGAGGTGCTATCTAGTCCTCAATGGAACTGGTGCGGCGAAACGACAGTCACAAGATAATGAAGACGTTTGGGCGCTGAGCCTATCTCCTCAAATCAAGGCAAAATTGGAATGCCGGAAATCACAATCAGTGGTAGATGCTTCTTTGGACTTTTCTGGTCCAGGAGACCTTGTCATGGGACAATAGGTACTGGAGCTCTGGCAGCTAGCCTTGCCTATATTTAGTGTGACTTGGCGGCGATGATCACTACAACACGTATGTCGAACTATCAAACATCCTGCCACATACGCTGACTCGTCGAAATACGCTTTAGAACATAAGTGATGTTGTGAGGTGGCGCGTGTAATGAAGGGAATTTCGGCGCGATGTGACTTGAAATTGGCGAAAAGCGGTTGGAATAGGATGCAAAGAAGTTGATGACAAATTCAAGTAAATGATGTATTTCGTGCTACTGTTACGCTGTCCTTGATTAAGTACGACCCAATGAATCTATTCTTTCCGATTATTGATGTATAATCTCCACGCGTTCATCCACTGCCGTTCCAGGCTACTGGCCTCCTCTTCAATCGCCTTCACAACATCTCTCCTCCTCTTTCGAACGTCTTCGTCGCCCCAGCTCTCCACTCCATCCAGCTTCATCAAGAGCTTATCCATTGAATCCGTGTACACGTGCAGAGCATGATTTCTAGGGGTATACGCCAATCGTATATCTAAATCCCCGTTAGAAGACACATCGTTCGGCGTTCCAGACGATGAATGTTCGATGGGAACCGTCAAAACATCATCTGAACAGCTGGAGGATCGGAAATCGATCAAGGAGGGAAAAACGAAGCTATTCTTGAGAGTTTGAAATTGTGATTCGAGACTGTGAATGGACAGGAGGGATCTATGAATGCGGTATTGATGCTGTATCCGTGATGCAGCCTCATGGTGACGTTCTGTGTACTCTGTTCGAGGTGACGGGGATGGGGAAGTTGTGCGTGAGGTAGAGTGAACATCGGACTGCTGAGAGCGTTAAAAAGTACGTCAGTTAGGAGCGCAAGAATGTCGTGAACTAAACTTACCAGTTGAGAATGTGTCGACCCCTCGCCCTGGCCTATCCGCTCTTCCAACACTTGATCCTTCCTTGCGGCTTGTTCCCGAGCGAGCTCCTGAAGTGCTCGTTCACTTGCCAGGCGTTCCTCTCTCTCTTTTCTCTCGAGCGTGTCCTTCCTCTTCCTCGCGTCGAGGTACAGGCGTTCCTGAGGCCTTAGCTGATTGTATTCCCACTCCTCTTCGCTATCAGCGTCTTCGTCAGGAAGCCACTGGCGTCGGCGCCTTCGTTGATCGGCAAGGGCGCGAAGCCATCCAGGATCCGTTGGTGGGTAAGCCCGTTGGGCTTGAGCATATGCTGATTGGTAGGGTTTGTTGTAAAAAGGTTGGCCGAACATGTAATGCCATAGTCAAAATTTTGAATCTTTTATGGGAGAGTTACTGCACTCTAGAACATTCAAGGTGGGGCCGGTGACGTCCAGATTCCTCCAGAAAGGTAGTATGTCACACGGCATTACTATGTGGTCACGAGATGCACAAGTATGACTCACGGAATGTATCTTCGGCCCACCGCGTGTTAAACTGGGTTCGTCATCCACCCGGAAGCTGACTATTACAGCGCTAGGAATCGATGAGTCACAACGTTGCCTTCCGAAGGATAAATAATCATGGTTCTGGAGGGTCAAATTACAATCTTGCCACAAATGATGTTAAGTTCCAGTTTCATGCCGTCCACACGCTATGATGACAAGGGGAGACAGCTCCACTTCATTGAAACGGATGCTCAGCGTCGGGAACGCATCGAGTTTTCGAAGATGTTCAGATCAGAATGGGCTGAACAAGACTCTTCCCCTCCGCGCGAATATGTCGTAAGTTTCTGTCTATTGCACCAAGCGCAAACAAGTGGCTAATAACCAGTTTTTTCCTAGATTAGTACATTGTCCCCCAAGTATCATCACATCGGGCTTCATCGTTCGAGCCCAGATCATATGAACTTTAGGACCGACATGGGCAGAGAATCGGAAACGTATCACAGCACACACACGAGCCCTCCACCTGTTTCGTTTGCGCCACTTCCACCGTCTCCTCGTGGACATAGACAGCAGCGCTCCTCTTTACCATCGATCACAGAGGAAATATAGATCACAGAGCGCGGAGACGGGTCCTAAGACGCAAGCATCACCTATGTATCATACCTCTCATATCATACCCCAAAGGACGGTCAAGCAAGTTTAATTTTAACATATGTACCACACCTCACATCATCAATCGATCTTCAGATAATACATAGATACCGTAGAGAACCTCTGGCCCTAGAAATCTCAGCACACGCCCAGTGAATAGTAACAAGGGGTGACTCACATACGCCGTGAGGTCTCCTGGTGTGGCCTATCCATCTAATCCATCGGCCTCGTTGAAACATGACTGGGTATAAGAACGGCTGGGTTGCAAAAAACGATGCATCCGAATTAACAACACTGCCGTTACGAAGTGCTTCCCCCTTCATCGAGTTACCATGGTTAAAGAGCAGGTTGTTCCACAAGTTACCGTGGTTAAAGAGCAAGTTGGAATACACATTATCCCTGTCATCGATGTACGTCACCACCACGCACCAGAGAACCTTTCTCATGCGCAGATTAGGAGCGCCTCGGATACACGTCCTCTGCCCCTAAGGAGCATAAGGACAAGGTCGAGAGATACAATGACCTGCTGGAGGAAGTATACGAACACGAGCTAGAACTCGCAAAGATGAAATCGGCGCTGGAAGATATGCGCCAGGAAATTGTAGAGGATGCTCAGAGCCTGGGTGTCAAGGCAGTGGACACCGACGTCAATGGCGAAACTTCCGACAATGATAGTATCGACAAGGAGAAGAAGGATAAGAAGAGGGGCGGCAGAGGTAAAGCAATCGTGAAGGGAAAAGGGAAGGAGAAGTCAAAGGTCGCGGGCACGGAGATGGACGTTGAATGGGATTACAACCTGGAGTTGTCGAATTCAACCAAGCGTGGCCGTCGCGCTTCAGACGCGTCGGATTCGGTCGAAACACCAGCAAGGAACACATTCATTATGGGTAGCCACTGATGGAGTCGTTATACATCGCGTCGCGTTTGATATTGAATGAAATTATTGTCGCATTAGAAGATTTCGAAACAATTCCGAAGCCCAATGGTTGATAGCTGAGAATGTCAGAGTGTTCAGTTGGGCGATCGATTTCATGTACACAAAAAAAAATATGTGTCAACAACAGACCTCGATCAAGTTGGCAAGGTTCACTGGCGGCTGAGATAACCACCTCATACTTGTCATGTCTAATCCTCGTCTCCCTCCCCTCAGCTCTGACGGAGTTTTTTCGGTGTCGGCCTCAAGCATAATCAATGCCCCGCCAGAGAAGGTCTGGGCTATTCTCTTGGACTTTGCGTCGTACAATGAATGGCAAGCCAACATATGAGCCGCCCTGTTTCCTGACATTCACATTTCAGTGTCCTTTAGGAACCCATTTGTGTGAGCGCTACATCCATCTTGAGTAGCGTCAACTCACGTAACCCGCAGCCGTGGTCAGGTTGTCACGGATTCGTCGAAGCAACCTCTTCAGTCACAGACGCCAGCGGAAGGACAATATCTTTACATGTATCCCATACATTTTCCGCCCACGATGGAAAAGCCACCAGGCCTCTTTGGGGAGGGCTCAGCATTTGTTAAGATTACAACGCTAGACCACGAAAACTTTCGTGTTGCCTGGAATTTCGTTGCCCTTTCCAAATTTATCTTGAATGCGGAGCGATGGCAGGTTCTCAGCTACGACTCTATCACAAAGCAGACCAAGTACGAATCGATTGAAGTGTTTGGTGGTCTCCTGGCATACTTTGTCAAATGGTTTGTTCGCCCAAATATTGTTTTGGGGTTCCAAGCCACGGCGGAGGGGTTGAAGCGCCGTGCTGAACAACCTTGATTTTCTGAACGACGTATCTTCATTACGTGAGTTTTTTCACACTGTTGCTTTGATCTCCTCTCATATCTCAAACGGACTTTTTATGTATACCCGTGGCAGAATTTACCGATACTTCAATGTAACGGCGGCTGCGAGGTTGATGCAGTCAAAGCCACTTTTCGTCTCTGTATAAGATTCTGATAAGCCAGCTTAGGAATTTATCATTTTCAGTCCTGATCTACTTTTTCATCCCAGCTATGCTTCGCAGCCTCCAAACTCATGAATTTATGGAAATTCCATCTTCAAGTACCAGTGTAAGTGTGGCTCACGATTCGACTTTTCCTCTCAAGAATTATCAGTCCGCTGCCATAGTATTCTCTCATCCATCGCTTCATGAAGACTTTCCGTACGCCATGGGGCACTGATCTAGCACGAATTTTACATACTGACTTGCTGTGACACTCTGCATATGCACAGCTCGTTGATTTATATTGGGACGTTAGAGGACATGCGGATGATATTTCTTAGGCTGGCCCCCTCTCTAGTCTTCATGAAAAGGCCATTTGTACTGTGGTTCGTCTCTTTTCCTTTTCTTTTTTATCCATCGAAGTTTGATGATACTAGGCAAAATTGTATTACCTGGGCTGCATGCTCTTTTCAGGATCTTCATGTTTTCGATGCTCAAACCCACAACGACCAACCGTTGTCTTAACCCTGAACCCAACTGGCCGCATGCCAGCTTATACTTACGTCGGCAAGCACCAAAGCTACTGTGTTAACTCAGAACTCGACTGGCTGCGTAACCACTTGAAGCTCAAGCTCACAACATACGTTACCACTGTCTTTATTTAGATATCGCGGCAGCGCGTATGCATTATCGCTGTCATCGATGTACGTCATCACCACGCACCAGGGAGCCTTTCTCATACGCAGATTAGGGAACGCCTCGGATACACGTCCTCTGACCCTAAGGAGCATAAGGACAACGTCGAAAGATACAACGACCTGCTGGAGGAAATATATGAACACGAGCTAGAACTCGCAAGGATGAAATCAACGCTGGAAGATATGTGCCAGGAGATTGTAGAAGATGCTCAGAACCTGGTTGGGTGGGTGTCGAGGCAGTGGAGATCGACGTCAATGGCGATACTTCCGACAACGATGGTATCGACAAGGAGAAGAAGGATAAAAAGAGGGGCGGCAGAGGTAAAGCACAATCGTGAAGGTAAAAGGGAAGGAGAAGTCAAAGGTCGCGGGCACGGAGATGGACGTTGAATGGGATTGGAGTTGTTGAATTCAACCAAGCGCGGCAGTCGCGCTTCAAACGCGTCGGATTCGGTCGAACCACTAGCGAGGAACGCATTCGTTATGGGAAGCCACTGATGGAGTCGTTATACGTCGTGTCGCGTTTGATATTGAATGAAATTACTGTCGCACCAAAGGATTCCGAAGCGCAATCGTTGACAGCTGAGAATGTCAGAGTAAGAGTTAGACGTTCACTTGGGGACAATGTCATGCACACAGAGTTAAATATGTGTCAACAACAGATCACCACCTCGATCACGTTCTCACTGGCGACTGAGACACCTCTTACTTGTTCATGTCTAATCCTCATGTCCCTCCCCTCAGCTCTGACGGAGTTTTTTCGGTGTCGGCCTCAAGCATAATCAATGCCCCGCCAGAGAAGGTCTGGGCTATTCTCTTGGACTTTGCGTCGTACAATGAATGGCAAGCAAATATATGAGCCGTCCTATTTCCTGACATTCATATTTCAGTGTTTTTTAGGAACCCATTTGTGTGAGAGCTAGATCCATCTTGTGTAGTGTCAACTCACGTAACTCGCAGCCGTGGTCAGGTTATCACAGATTCGTTGAAGCAACCTCTTCAGTCACAGACGCCAGCGGAAGGGCAATATCTTTACGTATATCCCATACATTTTCCGCCCACGATGGAAAAGCCACCAGGCCTCTTTGGGGAGGGCTCAGCATTTGAAAAGATCACAACGCTAGACCACAAAAACTTTCGTGTTGCCTGGACTTTCGTTGGCCTTCCCAAATTTATGTTGAATGCGGAGCGATGGCAGGTTCTCAGCTACGACTCTATCACGAAGCAGACCAAGTACGAATCGACTGAAGTGTTTGGCGGTCTCCTGGCATACTTGGTCAAATGGTTTGTTTGCCCAAAGCTTGTTTTGGGGTTCCAAGCCACGGCGGAGGGGTTGAAGCGCCGTGCTGAACAACCTTGATTTTCTGAACGACGTGTTTTCATTAAGTGAGTTTTTTCACACTTTTGCTTTTATCTCCTCTAATATCTCAGACGGACTTTTTATATATGCCCGTGGTAGAATTTACTAGTACTTCAATGTAAGGGCGGCTGCAAGGTTGATGCAGTCGAGGCCGCTCTTCATCTCTGTGTAATATTCTGATAAGCCAGCTTAGGAATTTGCCATTTCCAGTCCTTTCATCCCAGCTATACTTCGCAGCCTCCAAACTCACGAATTTATGGAAATTCCATCTTTAAGTACCAGTGTAAGTGTCGCTCGCGATTCGACTTTTCCATTTCAGGAATTATCAGGCCGCTGCCATAGCATTCTCTGCACATGTACAGCTTGTTGATTTACATTGGGACACTAGAGGACATACGGATGATATTTCTCAGGTTGACAACCTCTCTAGTCTTCATGAAAAGGCCATTTGTATTGTGGTTCGTCTCTTTTCCTTTTCTTTTTTATCCGTCGAAGTTTGATGATACTAGGCAAAATTGTATTGCCTGGGCTGCATGCTCTTATCTTCATGTTTTCGATGCTCGAGCCCACAACGACCAACCATTGTCTTAACTCTGAACCCGGCTGGTCGAATGCCACCTTATACTTGCGCTGGCAAGCACCAAAACCACTGTGTTTACTCGGAACCCGACTGGCTGCGTTACCTCAAGCTCACAACGTACACCACCACTGTTTTTATTTAGATACCGCCACAGCACGTATGTTGGCACAATTTTTGACGTTAAAGGAAACTTATCCCTCTCAGGATGCCAGACTCACCGTGCCGAGTTCCTCCTTGATGAGGTCTTCAAAGCGGGCCCATAAGATTGTCTAGTGTGTCGCAATAGCGACGAACTGTTAAATAGAGAAAAGATCAGGCTTCAGCGCTCAGCCTTGAAATTCAGATAATAGACATTTACTACACTAGTAGTGTACGCTTGAGGGCCAGGGGGATTTTGAAAATAATTTGTTCCAAAAGTTAAGCCTTCGGTTTTTCCTTCATACTTTCGTCATCTCCATCCTCAAAAGGAAGGGCGGCGAAGTGATCTCTTTGAAGTTGCTTTGAAGAATTGAATAAACTCCCCAATCAATCCCAAACGTCAACCAAACGTTGTCCTGAACATTGATGCATGATGTGTGGTCGTGATTGACAATAGCTACCTCAACCAAACATCCAACATATTCGCGTGGTTACTAAACAGCTGCTTCACGGTTTACCCTCAACTGATTGGAATCACTTCCTTAGGCTACAATGCTAACGACAACTGTTCCATGGCTTTCAACAGTCGCGTCAATCGGCATGGCCTTAGGACCCCCTCTCGTTAGCGTCCCATCTCGTACAACACACAATAACTTGTCTGAACTCATTGCAGGTTTACGCCGACCAAGCCATTTCCATCATTCGTAAAAAGCGCGTTACTCCCATCCCCTTCACCAAACCTTCTAACCCTCCGATACCATTAGGGATGCAACTGGCTTTTCACGTGACGTTTGCGCTATATTGTCAATATTCCTAGCTTCTCGAATCGTCATTAACTGGACTTACGATGCCCCCTCAGGCTGATAGCCAACATCACGAGGTGTTTTTTCTGGCTTGGGTACGTTCGTCTCACATGTTTCACTGACTCAAATATTGACGCACACTAGAAACCACTTTGAGATCGCCCTCTTAACGCAATCAGTCCTCATGATCCTGGCTCAGGTATATGCCGAAGTCCATTTCCCTGCTGATTTTTTCAACTCTTCCTCGCGCAGCTAGCTCTGCTGTACATTTGCATTCGATATCGACCTAGAAACAGCCCAGAAGCCATTGTCACCTCCGCCCGACCACTATCATTTTGGCAATGGCAAACTTACAGTCAATACCTCGAGTTTCTCGTTGGTTTGATGTGAGAAAATAAATATACTGCTTCGACGTACCCGATAACTCTGTCTAGACTGTGCCAGGCCATCTTGTTTCTCATTTTCGTGCGCTCCGACGTGTTCATTGGACTTCTGGGGTTCGCTGCCCTTGGACTGGAAAGCACGTTGCCGATACCACAGCTCATTAGGTACGGCCTCCCAGGTAATAAACTATCATGACTGAACTTGGCGTAGTAACTATCGTCAGCGCTCACTGTACGGTTTTCGAACGTCAACGCTGGTTGGTTGGGTAGGCGGAGATGCTTTTAAGTCCGCATTCTTCCTTTTTATGGTGGTCTCTTATTGAAGATTTGGTGCTCTTCTAGAACAGTTTATTTCTTCGTTCAACATTCACCCCTTCAATTCAAAGTCTGCGCCGTTTTTCAGCTGTCTATTGATCTTGGTATGTAATGGACTATATATTTTTATATCGGCTAAAGCCAAACCGCAGCCATCATCGCCCAACGGATGTTTTATGGGAATGCGCCGCCGATGTCCGTTCTGCTTCATGAGGATGAGCTGGAGACGTCTCTTGCATTAGCAGAAGAATGACCATTCGTTACGGCATGACTAATTTATTGATTTGAAACTCCATTTTTTTTTCCTCCTCGTGAAGGCCGACCAAATCAATGCTTCAATCAATGGACATGAATTAATAGACGCGGGTATGTCAATCTTGAATCTCAGAAAGATCCGAGCTCTTGCTTACTCCTGGCTCAGTCCGCCACATATAAGTATTGAGTTGGTCAGCTTACCTCCTTCAAGGCTTCGGCATTGATGTACTCCGCTCAAATCGCGAACCCGCGGATGGTCCGTATCGAGTTGTGTGAAATCCTTGTCTCCTTATTCTGTTTCCTCCCTCTCCACCGTTGACTTAGGCACCCATGTCATACCAACTGTCTGTCGCAGCCTCTACAATCAAGTCATTGATCACGTCTGCTCAACCCGAATAAAATCCTTCGTTGTAAGTTATCCGTTCCATTTATCAAGTTTAACATAAGTGCCAGACTCAGGGCCCACGCAGTGAAGGTTTCATTGTAAGGTGACCTCTTCTTACTTTCGAGCTTCTTTAATTATCTGATGACAGCCTTTTAGCTGACCGCCTCTGCATTCCACAGCGTTCTGTGAACCGGTATAGAGTATCTGGTGGGAAGCATGTGACGAGGTCCAACAGATCCGGAGCTAACTTATACAATCTGCAATTTTCAGGCGGTGCGACGCGCCTGGATGAACGGGTGGACAAGGTGTAAATGTCAGATCGATTCAGGGTGCAGTGGGAAACTTCAACGTGCATTTACAAACTTCAAACCAGTGCGGGTATTAGAACAAGTCCGCATCATTGATATGGAAATCCTAATATATGGATACTAGTAAGTAACTCACAAAGACTCCTAGGGAAGTAAAATTCGGGAAATGTGATTTGGAAGAAGTCAGATTTAATTTTCTGCTGCCTGCCCTGCACTAGTAATCAAGCTTAGAGTCTGTTCGGATGGATAATCGATTATGATCATCCAGTAACACAGGGGAGAGGTGGTTATTTGCCCAATAGGCACATGATTAGGCATATGTTGATTAGTGGCATTATTGCTCAATAATTTACTTCACATTTGTCTGATGGGTAAATTCAAAATATACCCAACATT
>Ga0307507_10009704_pt1 | contig 12713 bp, 18 predicted proteins | sample 7_EM_MG_FD_207223 | JGI IMG/M metagenome (GOLD analysis project Ga0307507, IMG submission 207223) | Populus trichocarpa ectomycorrhiza microbial communities from riparian zone in the Pacific Northwest, United States - 7_EM | ecosystem: Host-associated > Plants > Roots > Unclassified | place... | reverse complement strand
CACTCGGGTTGGTACAGCCGGTTGGTTTGGCAAGCTTTCACCATTTGAGTTCACTAGACGCTCAGGTTTTGTTCGTGCTTCCCTGAGTTCGATCAAGACCTATGCACAACCCAGTTATTTGCACACGTGAATTTCTTGGTCACTCATATGATCCCTTCTGTAGACAACGCAGCAGTTATCTTATCGAGGAAATAAGGTCAGCGGAAATAAAAATTCAACCATGGAGTTCCCGCCAACGCTACACGGAGGTCTTCACCTTCCCCCAGTAAGTAATTCCGCTGAGAGTATTTATGGAATCTGCACGGAATATTCATTGGGGAGCTTGCTTCCCTTTGTTAGCAGTACATATGACAAGGTCGAAGATGTCGTGGATCTGTTAAAGGCAGTATATGACCCCTCGTACACTTCTCCAACCCTCTTCCTATCAACCCTCCGCTGACTCTCCCAAGCCACTTTGACAACCTCTCACCAGAAGCAGAACTGGACACCCTGCTGGACTTTATATCAAGCATCCTCCGCCTCAGCACCAAAACTTCATTGATTCCCTCCAGCGTTGCTGCATCTCCCTCCTCTCATCCAAATTCCTCACCTCGCAGCGTACGATATGAAAGTCACTTCCGGGACCCACGACCAATTCAAATCTGACTCCATCATGTGCGTCGTAAACCTCACTCATGAAAACGACATCCTCCAAATTTTACCCTACACATACTACTGCGTCGTGCGTATGGCTAACTGGAGGATTGAGCACAAAAAAGGTATAGATTTGCAAACAAGTTGATGTGTAACATTGGCAGGCATCGCCTCCAAAGGGCAAGGATAGAGGATATACAACAGCAACACACTCCCCGAATGGGGAATTGAACGGAGTTTGAATCCCCCTAACCGGTAACCTAACCTTTTATTCTAACCGAGAGTGTGCTCCCGCGCGTGGAGAATAAATATCCCTAACCCTAACCATTAACCTCCTAACCTTACCAAGAACATGCTACTATGCTGTTCCAAGTGTACAAGTATTATTTGCAATGTGGATTTTCATTTCTGTTGATGTGTATTTTTTTTTGTCCCCATGTATTTTTCTCAAGCTCCACGTATTTTTTTCACAATCCCATATGAGGCTACTGATACAGATCTCATCAGCTATAAGTACCATTCATCGGGCATTGCTGAGCCCTGACGAATACTTAACCAGTGTGCACATGAATCAGGCTTCCTTCAAATGGAACTTCATGTATCTATGTCCTAAGGATGAACTTTATGATAGAATTTACCCATGCCCCATGGCTGTCCTTGCTTCTTGTGACAATGACAACATGTCCATATTTGAATACTAGTTGCATTTACATAAGCAGTCAATAAACAGTCAATTAGCAACAGTGCAATTTCATTGTTTGCGGCTGCATTACATATTGACACATGACAGTGTCCACGTGATGTCAGCACTACCTTGGGAGGGGCCAGACTCAAAGAGACATCAGGAAACACTAAATTTATACGTAGTTTCTTGGTGAAATCCATAGCGCTGGTACTTTTTAGTTCTTTGCCATAGCAGCCAGTAGCCACAGTGTGTCTTGGTAGTTGGCCTTGCATGTACATTGCTTGTGTAGCTGTCTGGCAAGTGTCAGTAGTCCCAATATTCTTTCACTGGAGATCTGTAGCTTCGGTAGAAGAGATAACCCAAGCCAACAAGCAGTAGTACTAGTAGCTAAGTAGCTAAGGAGAACAAATTGGAATGAAGTTCGAAAGAAAAAATCGTTATTTTGTGCGGCGACGAGACTTCCGAGATACATGAAGATCAACTAAATATCGTAGAAGGAAGAAGTCGTGGTGGCGAAGATAGGGATTGAGAAAAAATCTAGTTGCATCATCAAGAACAGTAGATGATGTCCATGTGTCGGGTATCTTGCGGCCGAATTTTGGAGCAAGGTGGCAGCTCCGTATTATCTTGGCCACGGGAATGATGGACGCGCGCTGGCGATGATTGTGAGAGGACCTTGAAATTGTGAACATGTTGGTGTCGAGATCATTGGGGGTGCGTCCCAGGGGTGTGTACCAATGAACGTAGGCGAGGGGGTGGTTGTATTGGCCGAATTCAGCTGGCAACTTGAATATGACCCGTACCTGAGCAACGCGGAGCCCTAGCGATAGAACAGTCAGTGAGATGAAGGAGTGACGTTGGGACGTTTGGGGCTTACCGCTTAAAGGACCACCTGCTGCGATGCTCGGGCTCTCTTGAACGAGTACTGTACTAAACCGACCTGGAACGGCCCGTTTTATGCCTTGAGAAGTTATCACGGCTGGCGCTGCTCTGGTCGCATGGACAACATCTGGCATGGGTTCCGAAGTAACTTCAGGGATTGGGGGGAGGACGAATTGGACTTGCTTGTACAGATCAAATGTGGACGCCGTGCTCGGTGCAACGTTGCTAGCCAGTGGTTCCATATCGATGAACGAAGAGAGGTGCTGTAAGAAATCAGTTGCCCCATAATCACTGACAATGGACGTTACTGAAACATTGCGCAGCGCAGGTTTCTTTGCGACGGTATAACTTTCCATGACTTCATCTCCCGCAGCCACCCCGTTAACCTCATCCTCTTCTTCATCCTCCTCTTCGTCCTCCTCTTCGTCTTCACCAACCTCGCCATCGTTCTTCGAGATTTCCGCTGTATAGCCTGGAACAGCCCATTGGAGGTACAGGCAGAACTGCTGAATGGACTCCTGGCGGCGGAGCCATATTGTCATTTGCTTGATGAATTCCTTCTTGTTGGTCGCCTTGTACCCCATTTTCGCAAGATCGATGTGTAGGCGTTCTGTACCTTCTGTGTTGAACCCGTCAGCAGTTCCATGTGATCGGATCGCATCGATGTAGTGTTTGATATTGTGGAGTTTGCTGATATTGAAGTGTTTTCGTATTTCGAGATCCTCGAAGATGTGTTTGTTGTCGTGGAAGGTGAGCCATGCTGCGTCAAGAAGACCCAGAGATTCGTCAGTATGGGTCTCAAAGTGAGCATAATAGATGAAATCCAAGACGCCGCGCACAGCGCGGATGACAGCTGGGTCGGTGGCACCAGCGAGGACTGTAAGAAAAACCTTCTCCATGTTTTTGTGTTCAGTTCCGGTCCACTGTGTCGTTAATGAGATGCCCCTCTTGAAATGTCGGAGGCTTGGATGAGGGGACATAGACTGGAAGCGTGCATCAACTTCATCCTCGCCACCTTCAGTGGATTCCGTCGCCCAACTCGAGATGTGGTCTTTGAAAACTCCCTTGTGAAGTTGATGGAGGATGTCGGGTGTGATGCTCGTGAATATATTGCAGTGAGGAAGATCTGCCCAGAAGGGGTTGACGGCTCGTAGACTGTGATCGTCAAATTCCGGTGGGTTTTCACCATTAGCTTTCTCTCCCAAGATGCGGATTGTGTTTGCAGGATCGCGCGAGTCAGAGAAAAGTCGGGTGCCACGCTCCTTGGGGTTTACAATACACCTTGGACAGGCACTTTCCTTGCAACAAGCGACAAGGCACTGCTCGGGATAATCGGCGATGTATGATGCCAAGATAGGATAGATGGTCCGGATGAAACCATCAGCGCACAGCATGTCGACACCGTTTGTCCCCGCATCAATCAAGGGCTTGAGAAGGGTGCGCATACACTCGTGGAACAACTGATAGCCTTCAAGCGACCGTGTTTTCTTTGAAAAGCATTCAAGCTTAGAGATGGGTATGTACCCAATGAGGACCATTGCTCGTGCAGAAGGCTGTCGGCGGGTTTTTTTGTCGATGTTTCCAATACTCAGGTACACCGGCCACGCTTGCTTATCCCCAGCAAAGCGCGTGAGCTGTGTCTTGTCAGAAGACACAATGACAGGTGCGATTGTGACTCCATCAGGCAACTCCATCTGAAAAGGCGCCGTCAACTGTTTGTTCCCATCTCAAATAGCTGACCATCACAAACCTGCATAAACCACCACCAGTCACCCGTCCACATCTCACTGTACTCGCGATTCATCCCATCTGCATTCCTATAGACTCGTTTTGGTGCGTAAAACTGTTTGCCTTTGAACGCTGGATTTCCCAATAACTCTTTGATGCATTCGACAGGATTACGATGCCAAAGTTCTACATCCTCTGTCTTCAAAGCGCCGTTTGCATCAACAACATCGCCTTGGACTCGAAACGATGTACATGTCCAGTCAGGTCCATCGGGAAGGGCATCAATTCATTTCAGTAGTGCCCGGACATTGTGGAAAGTGGGGTCCACCCCATTCTTAATCTGAGGTACGTCAAAACAAGATCAAGCATCGAGTGGACGGCTAAAATACCTTGTTCAGCTTCAGGAACTCATCCATTTGCTTCTGACTGACACCAGATGTCATCAGCCATCTTGCAAGTTCCCACTTGTCTTTGCTCTTGAAAGGCGCCCAAGGTGCGTCACCAGCTTCTCTTTGGTTCGCAAAATGGTGCTCAAATTTGGACTGACAGCTTTCAGCATGCGGCAAACCAGCACCCACGAAGTCGTCAATGTATCGTGCGTCCTCCTCATCTTCAACGTCTTCAACTGATGCATGTCTTGAATGTGTATTGACATCAGTAGGTCCTTCATCACCTGATAAATTTGATTCAGCCATAGGTCGGACGGCTATCGGCGGGTCAAGTCCAACATCAGGAGTTGACTCCAAGTCACTGTTGGGATCGTTGGGACCATACGCCAGTTGGTCTCCCATCTCAACATCTTCGTCAAAGAGTTCGTTGTTGACATCTAACAAGTCACCAGCACTATAGAAGGCTGCAAGCTTTGCTTTGCATTGCTGAGATTGAGCCAGATGCAAGCTCAACCCTTGAGCCGTAGGGGGCGCTTTTGGGCAATATGGACATTGGTGAGGAGACATTTCTGTGTATGAGGGTGTGTCATTAATGGGGTGGCTTCGTAGTTATTTTACGAATGTACACGCGTCCATATCCCCATGTGGTCTCCAGTGTCGGCCATGACCAACATTTTTCAGCTTTTATTCTCCAACATTGTATGTTTATTAAATAGCTGATGCACTGTTCCCCTCTCTCTCTTAACCACCATCATGCCTCCCTGCAAGGCAATTCCCTCAGAAGAAGAGGACAGTCAAGGTTCAGAAGCTCCTCCATTGAAGAAACAGAAGACTTTGGCCGTGGTTTCCGATGTGCGCGCCCCACGCAAACGAGTAGCCAGCAACAAAAAAAATGTTCTGGGTAAGTTTCCTTTGCATACTTTTGCCATTACATTCTTCCCTTTCATTTTCAGATGAGGATGCCATTAACGCCAATGAAAAGAAGGTTCAAGACCTTGAAAAAAAGCTCACAAATGTGAAACAGGATGCGAAAAAGGCCAAACGGCTTTGTATGTTGATTCCATTCCATGTTTTTTTGCTCAGTAACACATTTTTTCCCTTCTAGCTTTGCAGCCTAGTGACGATGAGGAGTATGAAAGCGAGGAGAGGGACCCCAGAGATTTTCCAGGCTTTCGAACCTCAGTATCATCATTTTCATTCATCTGAGTCTTGAGGCACCTTGAGCTGACAACTTCTGTGCCCAGATTACCCAACTCCCTGCTGTGACCATATCCTCAAAATCAGCTACCAAACTGCACCACTCCAATGTTACCGAGGAATGATCCGCTATGTTGATCCCAATCTCACAACTTCTCTCCAATCATACATTTCTCAAGGTACCCCACACACTGATGTCTGCTTCACCCAAGCCTGTCGATCATGAAGGTATTGTTCAAAGCATTCCGTCTCATCATACCTCATCAAGCCCTGGATGTGCAGGCGATGCAGCGGCATCCCCACCTTCTCATTTTGATAGTTGATCCCAGCACGATTCGTTGCCACCACCATCCACCCAGCCCTCTTTGCCACTGCCCTCCACCCATGTACGGGGAATGGGATCTTTCCCTGCTGCTGAACTCCTTCACGGCATTATGAGCAGTAGCTGTGCAAAAGCATCTGACTATGTCGATGTCATGAACGCCATTCTTGTGCAAACTATGTTTGACTACAAAGGTTTAGTTTCAACCCACGACACTTTCCCAGGTCCTGATCTATGTCGCCAATGGGCTTTGCACTGCTGGAAAATGGCATGCAAGGATGCTAATGAGTTCTACAACCTATCTGATAGAATGTGCAAGCTCGTGAGCTTTTCTTTATGTCTGTCCTATTGCGCCCTGACAAACCTATTATATAAAAGATCAAGAAGCGTGGCTCGCGCATTCGTGGCCATGTCTTGGGAGTTGTTCGACCACAAATCATCGCAATATATGGGTTCAGTTGCAAAGTCACTCCACAAACCAAAGCCCGCAACAAGACATTGTGTGAGGCGCTTTTGGACAACAGGGCGTTTCATCACAAGGTTTTATTCACTTCGCCCATCACTCTAGTTTCTATCTAATCAATATCCTTTCAGGATACCAGCGCTCTCACTGGGTTTAGTCAGAATAAGATTATATCTGAGATCTTACATCTCGCGTGGTTTGAAGACCCGACATCTCAAGGGCCACTCCTCCAGCATTACTTTAACCCTATCCCACTTGAAACACTCGCATTTATCCTCACTGTGGTACGTGCTTTGTCCCCTCATCTTGTTTTGAACTTAACTGACATGGTACTCTAGGTTGATTTCTGTTTACGTGAGTGGTCTACGGGTATCTTTATCCAATCAAAATTCTTCGAAAAGGTCGTTCTCGACACCCATAAAGCATATCGCCTCGAGCTTGAGGCGTGGAGCGCTATCAATCCTTCTGTCATTGAAAATATCCGCAAGAAGCTATTCAATCGTGCACTGTAAGTCTCGTTATCCCTGCGACGACTATTTGTACTAATCAATTGGCATTAGTCGGAGTGCAGGTGTGCTTGACGCCACCTTGAAGGTACCCTCTTGCCTTCAGGATGCAATCAAGGACCGTGTACAGACGGAGCTCAACGGTCGAACCGGTGAGACAGATAGTGAAGTTTCGGATGTTTAGATATGTCTTCCGTCTGCTTATGGTTAGGTAGCTTGTGTGTATATACAGTCTCGTAGTACTCCTTGGCAGATATCAATAATATCCATCTGATGCTTATTGTCATTTTGGTTCGAAAGAATGACCAGCTACCTATCCGAGGATTTAAGTACTGTGAACCAGTAGCCTTCGTAGATCAGAAACAATGCAAACTACATATGATTAGACTTGGTTACATAGCCCTGGTTCACCTGGTAGCTTCTGTAGACACAACGCAACTGGCACTATATATCATGTTCAGGAAACTACTAATGCTACTGAGATTAATAAGATGACTACGGAGACTATGCACTAGGGGACTTGTGTACCCAGATACTCAAAATACTAAGAGCATTTGGAGCTACTGACACAAGTCAGTGCTTCCTGATGGATGGCCTGAGCACATGTGAATACCTAAGCAGAACTGAATGACATGGAAATCCATCTCGCCATCACAGCCCATGGTCATGGGCTGGGTCTTGTCATTGACTTCGATGATGTGCATGGCTCCCATGGCTCTGTATCTAGTGTTGATCAGACCTCCGGGAAGCCTGAAGCAGGGTCCTGAAAAATACGTGTCACCAGGAAAAATACGCGTCATCAGAAAAAAAATACACAGAGCCAGAAACAAATACATGTCAACAGAAATGAAAATCCACGTTGAAAATAATACTTGTACAAATGGAACAGCATAAGATACAGAGCCACGGGAGCTGTGCACATCATCAAAGTCAACGACAAGACCCAGCCCATGACCATGGGCTGTGATGGCAAGATGGATTTCCATGTCATTCAGTTTTGCTTAGGTATTCACATGTGCTCAGGCCATCTCTTTGAGTCTGGCCCCTCCCAAGGTAGTGCTGACATCACATGGACACTGTCATGTGTCAATATGTAATGCAGCCACAAACAATGAAATTGCACTGTTGCTAATTGACTGTTTATTGACTGCTTATGTAAATGCAACTAGTATTCAAATATGGACATGTTGTCATTGTCACAAGAAGCAAGGACAGCCATGGGGCATGGGTAAATTCTATCATAAAGTTCATCCTTAGGACATAGATACATGAAGTTCCATTTGAAGGAAGCCTGATTCACATGCACACTGGTCAAGTATTCGTCAGGGCTTGGCAATGCCTGATGAATGGTACTTATAGCCGATGAGATCTGTATCAGTAGCCTTATATGGGATCGTGAAAAAAATACGTGGAGCTTGAGAAAAATATGCAGGGACAAAAAGAAATACGTGTCAACAGAAATGAAAATCTGCATTGCAAATAATACTTGTACACTTGGAACAGCATAGCCCATGGTCATGGGCTGGGTCTTGTTGTTGACTTCGACAATGTGCATGGCTCCCGTGGCTCTGTATCTAGTGTCGATCAGACCTCCAGGAAGCCCGAAGCAGGGTCCTGAAAAATACACGTCACCAGGAAAAATACGCATCATCAGAAAAAAATACGCAGAGCTAGAAACAAATATGTGTCAACAGAAATGAAAATCCACATTGAAAATAATACTTGTACAAATGGAACAGCATATGCTACTGTGTGAAAAGACATATACAGTGGTGTCACTGACCCAGGTCATGACCAGTCTTGACCCAGTTGGGTCAAAAGAAGCATTTTGACCCATTAAAATCCAGACCTGGTCAAGAAGGGTCATGGGAAACCAGCAAACGAGCTTCCAAACGCCGGCTGACCTGCCAGCCCATCTGTTCTTGTTAGTTAGAGCTCGTTCATTTCAAGATATGTCAAGTAATTACTGTAGCTGCAAAGAATATGGGTGTTGAACAGAATCAATGCGAAATAAACAACCAAATGAACCCCATAAAACATCAAGATGTAAGAATCTGAGATCAGTTGACACAAGACGATGTTGCAGTTGATGCAGAGTTTCTGCCAAAAACACTCTCATGTGCTCACAGCTCCTCTTTGAGGTTCTTTTTACTTCCTGGCCAATAAAACTCCAGACCTTCCTCAGGGCGAATCGTAAAGTTGAATAACTGCAAGAGTGGGATTTGTGTCTTGTGGCTTCTCGAAGTCAATGAATGACATGGTGCTTGCTGAACGCCATTAGTGGGTCCACCTCGGTAATTTCTTCGAACTTTCTTTTCTTCCGATTGCAAGCAAGACCCAGCTCACAATCCTCGCATTTAATTTGCATTCCCACCACTGCCATGTTGTGAACCTTTTTCAGGTCCAGCTTATTGTGATGCTTTGTGTGAGTAACACCAAAGTTGCTGAAGACACATTCGCACCTGGCAGAGTTGGCAACAACCGAAAAGATATGGATAGTGAGCTTGATGATGGCATTTCGGCCATGATCAACATCCTTGTCCATGTGAGACCAGATCAACTGCAGGTCAAGTGGGGCATCCTAATTCACATAAATATGAAAATAATGGTGAAAGAGGGAGAAGGAACACACCTCTGCTGCAAACTTCGATTTCATCAACTCCAGGCCCATCCTTTCATCAGAAAACTCCACATGTTTTAACCGATAATCCTCAAAAGCAGCAAGAAAAGCCAGGTCAGATTTACAGTGCATCACGTGCTCGTAGACTTGCTCCAGGATTGCATAAAGGTCTGTATCAGTGAGCGATGCCTTGTTAAGCAATGAACTTCAGATGAATGGGTTGAGAAACACGGCCATGATGAAAACATCTTGATCTGCCTTCTTCCATCGCTTTTCGAGGCTTGTGAGGATGCCAAGGTGGAGATCTTTGTCAAATTCGAGGTTCTGGGAAAATATGCGGGCCAAGTTGCCAAGCATGAGGAGGACATGGTCGAGGTGTGTATGCAATGCCTGGGCGACATTGGCTGTGATTGCGAGTGGTTCGAGAATTTTCTGTATTCTGATCACAGGTAAGCACCTTGTTACAAACACAAAAAAATCACTTACTTTCCCAATGAATGCCAAAGGGACTCATCCCAAACTAATCCATGAATGTTCCTTGCCTTCTCCTGTAATTCCTGCTTAGTCCCCGCACAAGTGATGAGCCTATCCTCATTTCATGTCCAACAGATCTGCAGTGGCTGCTTCAATTTGAGGTAACGGGTAATGGTGAGGTAGTGGGCTGTCCATCAAGTGATAGCAGGAAGAATGAGCACCCAAAACGATCCTTCGAATGTGAGCATTTGCTCCGTCTGAAGGAGTGTGAGGGCAGTGCTGTGATTGTTGAACCACTTGATGACTTCTAAGGCATGATTGATGTCATCCATCACAGCTCGTTGGATGACAAGAAAATCACCCATGACAAGGTTGATCTGATGCACCCAACACAAAATAATAATCAGCCAGACAAAGAGGACCTGAAGCAATTGCCGCATCTTCTTTCTGTCAGGTCCATCATCTGTGCACCAGGCGATGAGCTGGGTTCCAAATTTCTCTTCCATTAACTTCTTGTCTTCCAGTACGTGCTTGAGTAGCTGGTCTCCTGTCTTAGCTTCACGTGTAACATCATGTGTTTGTACCAGGTATGGCTAATGCAAATGTGAGTCTTGTTGCTTCAACTGCAGTTCTCATAATTTGAGACTTACTTCATATTCAACATTCATCATTGTCGATACCACAGATGATTTGGCCACATTTTTGAAACCATCACATTGCCCAGTCGCCAGCTTTCTGCAAACCTTGCTGATTATGGCGTTCTCAACCCGTTGCACCTCTTGATCCAGAACTCAGCCAGACAAAATTTGCCGATCTTCCACAATGACCTCTGGCCCAACCCACTTATGGACAAACCTATGAAGCGAGGGACTTTCGGCTGCAACCCAAGCTGTGTTCAAGGCAATCAGCAGCTTGCAGAGGTCAGCCGAGAATTCCTCTTGGAGCTGGGATGCAGAAAGTGTGTGCGTAAGATGTTGTATTCCACCTGGTGACACCCCGTGAAGAGACTTTGATCTTTTGATGGGTCGCGCAGAGTTCTGGGTGCTAAGTGGAATTGGTGTCACCGTGGATGAGACACAAAGAGATGTTGAAGGAGAAGGAGGAGAAATGTTGTTGATCAGGGCAGCCAAGGGTTTACAGGTCAGGATAATAAGGGTACAATCGTCGGTTGAAATATATTTGCAAATCTTGATGTGGGGTAACATGCGCTCAGCCTTTCCACAAACAGGAGCAACATTCTCCAAGGCTAAATCTCGTGTAAGTCTTGCTCTCTCTGAACCTTCAATTTCGAGTGACAAACCAGATTTCTGTAGATCTTCTTGACTTTGTACAGCCAACAGTTGACCAGCTCTGGTTTTTGTGGTGTTGGATTCAGAAAGGATGTACATGTTCCCCTTGAGGCAGGCCTTGCACCATGCCACTTTGTTGGTCTGATTTGTCTTGTATTTCATTCCGTTACGATAGAAATACTGCCAGAGGAATTGTATGATAGTCGTCATTATGAGATGTTTAGCAACTTGGGGGGATCTTACTCAAATGAAATATATAGACAAAAATTTCATTAAGCCTGTACTTCAAAGCAATGCAACCCACGACATGACACACAGTATGATATATCTTTCTGTCTCATTATACTTCATGAATTAGCAGCTGTAGCCCTACACATGATTTTGACCCCCTTTGACCTCCATTGACCTAGGACCTGACCAAGTCAAAATGATTTGACCCGAAATCTGGCCTGACCTTCTTGAGCAGGTCAAGAAGGTCAAGACACCACTGGACATATATACACTAACTCTAACCCTAACTCCTATCCCTAATGGCACCTATCTGGCAGATATGTCAGAGTGTCAAAAGTAGCCAACATCAGCAACACATCGTCATGTGCCTGAGTGTGTTGCATGTCATTGTTGGTACTTACACCCTGGCAAGGATAAACTGGTCCTATTCGTTCCTATTCAATTTTCATCCTTCCCCACTGATTCAGTCTCGGGGGTGTGTGCATGGAGGCCCTCATGCGGAGTGGCATCTGAGCTTGCTAATGCAGTATACAAGGTGGCATTACCTTAATGTGTGTCCGAACTGTGTGGTGTATTGTCAGTTGCAGCATTCGATTGGGAGGAAGGAGGTGTGGGATATGTTGCCTGATTTATTTGGGCTGTGGACGTGGGATGAGTTGAAGTTGATGCAGGATGCATAGATGTATGTTTGGGTGGATTGGGACTTGATTAGGACAGTTGTATTGGCTATGTTGAATAGTGGGTGTATCCAGGGTGTATCTATATGCTCATGTATAATTTTTAATTTTGGATTATATCCTGCCCCTTTGTAGCCTTTCCCCAGTTTACTAGGATTCCGTCGTAATGCAGACATCTTAGACACATAGCTGAGAGAGAGGCAAAGCAGAAAGAGTAAAATAAGCTAGAAAAAAACGGATATGTTAGGACAAGCATGACATTTCGAACTGACAGGGGCCGTGTCGGAAATTTCTCAGGTGCCTGATAAGGCTCTGGCCTTGTAATGTTGATTGCCGAAATTATCAGGCCTTGCCATTTCACAGCAAGCCTGATGAGATGAATGTTGGAAAAATCCGAGGTGCAGCCACCTTACAAAGCGACCATTCACCTTTGTAGGGCTGATGTAATGATTGTTACCACGTTACAACCTTGATGATCTCTGGTAAGGCAGGATAAGGCAAATCGGGTCTGATAAGATTAGTTTAGCCTTGTAACATGGGCTTGGATGGCCTCAAAAGCCAACCCAAGGCTACAAACCAATTGTCATCTTTTTGTGTGTCTTATCAAGTTACCCATA
>Ga0307507_10009703_pt1 | contig 12714 bp, 12 predicted proteins | sample 7_EM_MG_FD_207223 | JGI IMG/M metagenome (GOLD analysis project Ga0307507, IMG submission 207223) | Populus trichocarpa ectomycorrhiza microbial communities from riparian zone in the Pacific Northwest, United States - 7_EM | ecosystem: Host-associated > Plants > Roots > Unclassified | place... | reverse complement strand
GCTAGAGATCTTCAATGGCTGGGGTTACGGCGGTTGGAAGTCGAGTCCGGTCTTGGCGATGAGCCCCTCGATGAGGTGGGGCCGGTACTGCATCCGTTTCAGCCGGGTCCTGACCAGCGCGGTGAGCTGGTCGAGGCTGTGTTTGGTGAGGTTGGCCAGCGATCTCTTCAGGTGCGACCACACGCCCTCGACCGGGTTGAACTCCGGAGCGTACGGCGGCAGTTGGTAGACGGTCAGCCACAACCGGGCGGCGATCAGCCGTCGCATGGTGCGGCTGACGTGTGTGTTCAGGTTGTCCCACACCAGGACGACGGGGCCGCCGAGCTGCTGGTGTGCGCCATCCAGAAGGCGGGCGTAGTCGGTCTCGGTGAAGCCCTTGCGCCGGCCCTTCGCGGGGCCGCGGTCGAGGTGGACGCGGTAGATCAGCCGTGGCCGGTGTCCGGCCCTGATGCAGATCAGGGCGGCCATCGAGACGCGTTTGGTGCCCTGGGCGGTGACCTTCACGACGGGTGTGTGGCCACGGCGGCCCCAGGTACGGCCTTTCGGCGGCCTCAGGCCCTGACCTGCCTCGTCCTCGAAGCAGAGCCAGGCGCCCAGGTCCGCCGCCCTCTTTTTATGACGGGCCACTGCTCGTCCTTCCAGGCGGCGATCTTCGACTCGTCCCGCTCGGTGGCTTTGCGGCTCGGGATCTGCACGCTCCAGCCGATGCGGTGCAGCAGCAGGTCAAGGCCGGCGAGGGTGTACTCGACCCCGAACCGGCGGCGCACGACTTCGCCGATGCGGACAAGCGTCCAGCACTGGTCACTCCATCCGCACGCGGCCGGACCGGCCTCCAACACCGCCTCCAGAGCATGCAGTTGACCCGCGCTGAGCTTGCAGCGAGCGCCACCAGGTCCCTTGGAGACCAGCGCCTGGCGGCCGCCCGAGGCCAGGGCCCGGCGCCAGCGGTTCGCCGACATCCGAGTCACCCGGAACCGTCGCGCCACCTCCCGGTCACTGGCCCCCGCGTCGATCAAGTCAGCTGCCGCGAGCCGGACTTGCTCACGCCGGTCCCGCTCCTCGGCCGTCAGCCCACCGCCATCGGGATACCTCACCCCTCCGGCATAGCGCAGCCGACGCCAACCGTCACGACCAGACGTAACCCGCACCGTTAAAGATCTCTAGATGGCAATCCAGCAAGTTGGAGGGGCCGATGATCACGGGGGAGGGGTTCCTAGCTGATCCGCTATGGCAAGGGGTTGGTGCTCTTGCCGGCATCGCGGCCGTCGCGCTCTATGTAGCGGTGGAGGTTCGGCGCCGATCTCGTCGTGATCAGGGTGAGGGGGGTGGACCGGAGCGCCACTGGTACACGTTTGATCTTGCGACCCCCGATGGCGAAGAAGCCTTCTATAAAGCTCTCGCAAAGAGTATTTCGGGGGCACAGGAGAGTATCTACCGTTCGGGTCGTGGGTTCTCGCGGCGACGCCACGAGGGATCGATTAGTGATTTGGTTCGCGCAGAAGAGGTGGCTCTGCGTAATGGGGTTGAGATTACGCGTATTCAGCTTGTTGGTAAAGTTAATGATGCGTGGGCCGACTCCTATGCCAGTTTGGTAGAGCGTTACCCCGAGGGTCTACGGGTTTTTGCTGAGCGTGGAGAGTCGCCGCTTGTCAATGTGGCCGTGATCGATGCTCATGGGCCTTCACCTGTGATTCAGCTGCTCTTTGAGGCGAATGAGATCGTTGCGGGTGGGCCGAGGCACCGGGGGAGTGCGGCTGTTTTCCTTCATGGGCACTCCTCTTTGGCAGTTAGCTTGCAGACTCAATTTGAAGACCATGTGCGTAATCTTCAGCGAATGACTGCGGACGAGGTGAGGGGACTTTCGAGTCCGCCGCTCTATTTCGCTTACGGCTCTAACATTTCCAGCAGGCAGATGCGGGATCGTTGCCCGAGTATGCGCCGCATTGGCGTCGCTCATCTGTATGGCTGGCGGCGAAGTTTCTGCGTTCCTGCGCCCCACATGCGTGGTCTCGCGGCAGGTATTCAGCGCGTCGATGCGGAAAGTAGTTTTGTCGTAGGTGTCGCGTACGAGTTGAGTTCGCTTGATCAGCAACGGTTGGACGATATTGAACGTGGTGGCTACACGTCGCAACGTGTAGAAATCAAGGTGGGTGGAGTGCATCGAGATGGCTATACGCATGTCCCAGTGCGGACCGTTCCAGAAGTGCTGAATGAGGTCCCGCGGTCTTATCTGGATGTAATGATCGATGGGGCCGAAGAAAATGATCTTGTAGATTTTGCTGAGGAGCTACGGAATCATGCATCATTTCTTCGTGACTGATAATCGGGTATCCATCTCGGGTCAGCGGGTGCAAGTGCTGACCCGAGATAATCGAAGTGTAAGTTAGTCGACTTCGTCTGGGATGGTCGAGGGTACGGATGTTTTGTGCATGCCGTCCACGGCTTTCCGGGCCCGTGCGTCGCTACTTGGCATGAGGTGCGTGTAGACCCGCAGCGTGAACCCCGGGTCGTTGTGCCCGAGGTAGTTGCTCAGCGCTTTGACGTTCTCGCCGGCGTCCAGCAGAACTGAGGCGTAGAAGTGCCTGAGGGCGTGCATGCCGTGTTCGCGGGCCGCTTGGTGACGCTCACCGGGCTTCGGCTCGGGGATCACCCCGGCCGCGACGAGAGCGGGCTTCCAAGCGCGGTCGTTGAAGTCGGTGCGCCGGACCGCGCCCGCGCCGTCAAGACGGGTGAACAGCAACTTACGCGTCACCGGACGGCCGTCCTTCCGCAGCCACGGCAGGGTGATCGAGACCGGCGGGAACTCCTTAATGTGGCGCCTGAGGGCGTCAGCCACACGATCGGGCAGGGGAACGTCACGGAGCTTCTCCCGCTTCGGCGGGCCGAAGACGAGACCGTCGGTCGTCACCTTGACCTGATTCACGATGTGCAGCCAACCGGACTCGAAGTCGATTTCGTCGACAGGGAGTCCGAAGATCTCCCCCTGCCGTAGACCGCATCCCGCGCCGAGATCGACCGCTGCGCGGAAGCGCTCCGGCAGCGCCTCCCAGACACCGAAGACGCGCTCAGCAGTCCAAGGGACCACGCGGCCAGTCCCCGGCGCGGGAGGACGTACGGATTGCGCGTGGCACGGGTTCTTCGGCAAGTGGCCGTCGTCAACGGCCGCGTTGAGGATGGTCGATACGTTGTTGTAGATCACGCGCCGGTACGAAGTCGCGGGCACGGCCCGTTCCAAGTCGCTCAGCCAGTCGCGAATGTGCTCCGGCTTGAAGGAACCGAGGGGGCGTGACCCAAGGTAGGGGATCGCGTGGCCGCGAACTGTAGAGGTGACCGTCTCTCGGGTCGTCAGGTCAGTGGTCTGAGTCTTCAGCCACTTCTCAGCGTACTGCCGGAACGTCGTTCGGCCGGCGGCCGGGTCGACGTAGTTCCCGCTGTCCATGTCGGCCTCTATCTTCGAGAGCCATTTCTCGGCGAGGCGCTTCTGTCCGTCGGGGTAGCTCTTGGACTTCTCGGTGCCGTCGGGGCCGACGTAGCGGGCGCGGTAGCGCAGGCCGGTTCCGTAGCGGTCGGAGCGGGTGCGGGTGGTCTTGCCGTTGGCGTCGGTTTCGGTCTTGTACCAGCGGTCTTGGACGTGGCCTGCCATGCGGGGGTGTTCCCTTCCGGGCATGGGCAGGGAGGGCCACGGCGTGGCCCTCCCTGGGGTGTTGAGCTGTGTGGTTTGGCTGACTCAGGCGGCCTGGTCGGCGGTCTTCCGTTCCGTGACGTAGGCGTCGACGTCGGCGGGGTCATAGCGGAGGTGTTTGCCGATGCGGAAGCCGGGAGGGCCGGTGCGCTTCTTGCGCCACTGGTAGACGGTTTCGACGGGGACTTCGAACATCGTTGCGATATCGTCGACGGTGAGGTAGCGGTCGGGGAGACCGTTGCGGAGGATCGCGCGGGGGTCGGGTTGAGCGGAACGTGTTCGGCTCATGGGGTCCTCGGGGTGTCGCGTTGGCTTCAGGGATCTCGGACTCCTGATCTGTCCGAGGTGTGGATTTCTGCGTCATGGCGTCATGAGCGTCACTTAGGCCTCTGACCTGTGGTTTTGCCTGACATAGCGGCTAGGGCGTGCGTCATGCCGTCGTCATGGGGTGCGTCACCGGATGACGCAGGTGACGCAGGATGACGCAGAGCAAGCCGTCTGCGTCATGTCTGTTGCCGCAGGTCACATGCCGTTTCCCGGCTCGCGTGACGCGGATGACGCAGCGTCTTCCTTCTTAGGACAAAGAAAGAGCTGCCTGTAGTAGGTGGGTGCGGCTCGCAGAGCGAAGAAGGGGCCGCTGCGCGGCACGTCCTTGGGGCGGCGCAAGCGCCGAACAACAAGAGGAGCACGCCTCGCCGGGTGTGGTGCTCTTCTTGCTTGTTCGGGTGAGCGTTCGGTCAGAACGCCCGTGCCTGCTTGTGTGGGGCCGGGGGGAGTGTGTGGGTCATTTCGAGGTAGCGGCCCGTGCTGGTGCGGCCCGCGTCGACGAGGACGCGGCGGGCGGCGAGGGTGGGTTGGAGGCGCTTGAGTCGGTCGGAGAGGACTTTGCCGGTGGTCGGCCATCCCTTGGGCAGGGGGCGGCAGTCGTCGCCGCTGTAGAGGCGGCTGAGGCAGGACAGCCACTCGGTGGACGTCATCCGCTGCGCGCCGCCCGGCTCGATGGACTCGGCGTACTTGAGGACGGTCTGTGCAAGCAAGTCGCCCTCAATGACGTCGTCGTTCAGGTCGTCCAGACTGGCCCGGTACGCGGCCAGCGCCCCCAGGCCGGTGGCCGCGTCGAACTGCGCGCACAGGTGGGCGAAGTCCGCCATCCGTAGATCAGTGGGAGTCTCCGCCTCGGCCGAACGGACCTTGACCGTGAGGTCAAGGAGCGAGCCGAGCACGACCGGCAGAACTTCCGCATAGTCAGTCCACAGTTCCGCCTCGGTACGCCTCACGCGGGGGCGTTCCAGGCGCAGGGGCAGGAGCCGGTCCGCGAGGTCGGGCCGGATGACACCGACGTCGATCCCGGTCAGGAGCAGGGGGCGGCGGTAGCCGACGCGGAAGACGTCCCCGTCGGTGAACAGGGCGCGCTTGACGCTCTCGGCTCCGGTTACGATGCAGCACATCGCATCCGACAGGTCCGGCGTCACGTGGGAGAGGTTGTCCAGGGCGGTGACCCATCCCGCCGCCACCGCCGCGATCAGGCTCTCCTCGTCCTTCGGCGCCCGCCGCAGGTCGCCGCTCATGCCCTCGATGATCCGGGTGAGCATGCGGCCCCCGGTCGACTTGCCCGCGCCCTGCGGCCCGGTGAGGAACGGCGCGGGGACGGGCACGGACGGACCGAGGCAGCCGATCAGCCACACGATGGCCAGGCACTCCGTCTCCGCATTGGCGAAGTTGCACAGCCGCATCAGCAGGTCGATGCCCTTGCCGCCCGTGTCCTTGACGGGCAGGGGCAGTTCCCCGGTGAGCTGGGTGCGCCGCCAGCACACCTCACGCGGGTCGGGGACGGTGATGTCCCAGCCCGAAGGGTGGATGCGGACGGACTGTCCGTCGTCGCGGCCCAGGTCCAGCCAGGTCGCTCCGTCGAAGCCGGGGGCGACGCGGATGTGGACGGGCTGGACGTCCTCGGTCAGGGCGAGTGCTTCGATCAGGTCCAGCGCCTCTTTGAGTGCTGAGCCGTTGAACACGCCGATGCCGTCCTTGAATAGGCCGACCATGAGTTCCTGGCGGTGGCTGCCCATGGTGCCCTGGGAGCGGATCGGGCGGGCCACGGGGTGGCCCTGCTTCTGTGCGTAGACGGTTCCGTCGGCGGTGCGGAAGTAGCGGAAGTGCTCCTGCGCGTAGTCCGCGATGACCTCGCGGCCGGGAGTCTTGTCGTCCTCAGACATGGCTCAGTCCCAACGTGGTCAGGGCGCTGGTCCACGCGTCGGTGCAGTGCCGGGGCGATTCACCCTTGGCCTGCGCGGCGGTGAACAGTCGCGCTGTGTGCGTGTCGGTGAGGCAGCCGCACCGGCCGTGTGTGGAGAGCACGGCGAGGAAGGTGCGGTAGACGGTGGCGTGGACCGCCTCACGGGCCTCGGTGATCTGCTGCTCGGCCATGGCGATGCCGCGGTCGAGATAGGTGGGCGTGCGGTGGGGGCACTGTCCGCTCGCACCGGGTGCGGGCACGGTGACGGCCACGGGCCGGGCCGGGGCGGGCTCCTTCACGATGAGCGCGTGTACGACGTCCGGCAGGACCGTGAGGGTGCCGGTGCCAGGACCGAGCCAACGGGCGTATGACATGAGCGATTTGATGTCCACTCCGGGCCGGACCGCGTTGGCGGATTGCATGGCGCCCTGGTACAGCCAGTGTTCGCCGCGCGTTGTCGGCACGGTCCGTGTGGCGGGCAGGCTGGCGCGGGCCCACGTGATGGCGTCCGCGTTGTCGAGGTCCACGATGGTCAGGCTGGCGCCCCCGGGGTGAAAGGCCACGCCCGCCGCCGCCTGCCACGCCCGCTGCCACGTGGGGGAGTTGAGGACATGCGGGTCGGTGGTGGCGGCGGCCCAGCCGTGGCACGGGTGCGGGCAGGTGCAGGGGCCGGGAGTCTTCATGTTCGGCCGGCCACTACAGGCGTTCTTGGCGCAGGCCGGGCAGTTGCCGAACGGCACCTTCCCCGCCCGCAGTGGCAGCGGCGGCACGCCCGAGGCTGCCAGGGAGAGAGCGGTAGACAGGTGCTCTCGCCGAATGTCAGTCGGTTGGGTCATGCTGGGAGACCTCCACAGGTCTGTTGAGGGCAGGTGGTTTGGCGGCGGCCCCGGTTCTTGGTCGGATGGGGGCCGCCGTTGTTGTTCGCGGGAGTGGTCAGGCCGCTTGCTGGCCGGGCAGGAGGCGGCCGTCGGGGGTGCGGTGCAGGGTTCCGCTCTCGGTGAGGGTCTTGATCTCGCGGGAGACGGTGCCCTTGTTGAGGCCGGTCGTGTCGGCCACGTCCTTGGCGGTGCGGGCCCCGGAGTGCACGGCGGCCAGCACCTTGTCCCGGTTGGTCGCCGCCCCGGTCGCTGCTGGCGTGTTCTTGACCAGATGCAGCGGCGTGCGCGGCGTCGAGCCGCCCGACGTCGGCGCGGGGTTCCAGATCGATGTATGCAGGGCGCGTACGCCTGCGTCGTCGAGGGTCCAGGTGCGCAGCATGCGCGGCCCGTAGCCCTTGAGGTAGCCGTGTCCTCGGTATTCGCGGCCGTCGGGGATCTGGTGGGGTGCGTAGTGCGCGCAGTCGTCGAGGGCGACCTGGGCTTGTGTCGTGCCGGCCACCCGCAGCGAGAACCGGGTCAGGAGGTTCGGTGCGATCAGCTTGTGCACGCCCGGCGCCCCGCCGTCGGTCAGCGGGTACTGCGTGGCCCACCACAGGACGACCCCGCGCGAGCGGCCGAGCGAGGACAGCTCGATCAGGCGTTGCAGCCGGTCCTTGTCCTTGGTGATCAGGGCGAGGATCACCTGTCCCTCGTCGACGACGACGGTGAGCTGACGGCCGTCCCACACGCTGATGCCGCGCTGCTTCATGTCGGTCTTGCGGCGGGTCATCTCCGCGTGCGCCTGGTCCACAGCGTCGGTGATGTCGTCGCGTTCCACGGCGACACGGCAGACCGGTTCCCAGATGTTGGCCTCTTCGCCCTTGCCGTCGATCAGGAGCAGGTCCCCGCGCAGGTGGGCGGTGGCCATGAGGGGGCGGAACGACCAGGACTTGCCGGTGCCGGACGCGCCGGACACCAACAGCCGCTCGTCGAACGGGATCAGGACCTCATCCCCGGTCTCGGTGTCCAGACCGAGGTTCATCATCAGCGGGTCGGACGGGATGCGGTCCGCAGTCCACAGCGAGGGAACGCCTGCGGCTGCCGACCGCGTGGCCAGAGTGAGGACGGCCCAGCCGCCGCGTGAGGCGGAGGTGATCCGTATGCGCAGCGCGGTGCGGGCACCGAGCAGCGCACGGACCGAGTCGGCCTTGTCCGCGAGCGTCTTGACCGTCCACGTCCCGTCCAGCCGGATCTCACACCGGATGCCGCCCGGCTCCATGGCCGGGGGCGTGGTGACCGTGCCCGACAGACCACGATCCGGGGCGTGCTCAACCCAGTACGACGGGTCGAGACGCTCCATGAGCTGCCGCTCTTCCACCGAGACCGACTCGTCCACCGGCACGCGCAGCTTGCGCCGACCGAGCGCGAGAGCGGCCACGTTCGCCCCGATCAGCACGGCCGAGGTGGTGGCCGGCCAGAGGGTGAGGTGCGCGGTGGACATGAGCGCGGACGCGATCGTGCTGGGCACGGCGTGCAGCGAGTGCGTTTGGATGGCGCGGGCTTTGAGGGTGGTGGGGTAGTTCACTCGCGCGGTCTTGAGTTTGGCGCGGGTGTCGCGCTCGTGGCTCAGGGCTGCTTTGGCCGCGACGCGGGCGGCGCGGCGGCCGGCCGTGAACGGGTTGTTCGACGCGGCGCGTGCGGCGTGCTGCTGCGATTTGGCGGTGGCGTGTGTGGAGCGCGCGGCGTTGTGTTCCTTCTGCGCGGCCATCAGCTGCTTCAGGTGCTCGGGGGTGCGCAGTTTGTTGCGCCGCTCGGCTTCAAGGTTCCAGCGGGCCGCGAACGGAGCGCATACCGGGGCGAGTGAATCGAGAGCCGTGGTGGTGGTGTTGGTGGTGGTCGACCATGCTTGCTTCCAGTCCACGTAAGGGTCCTCCAAGACCGTGGATGAGGGCCGGTGCGCCGTTGCGTGGCGTCACCGGCCCGTCGGGTTGCAGGGGAGTGGTGCTGTCGGTTGCGTCGACAGCACCGGTTGAGCCCCTGCAACCGCATCTGACCTGCGATGTTGCAGAGTTGAGCGATGGGGAGGGGTGGGGGCTCTACGCGCCCGCGCGCGTAGAGCGGCGGGAAAACCAGCCGTGCAACCCCCTCGCGGGGCCGTGAACGGCCGTTCAGGGCCCGGGGGGTGTGCACCCACACGCGAGAGGGGTCGGACTCCCTGCGGGCCGTCTACGGCTTCCGCCTGTTTCAGTCCTTGGGGCGAGTGAGTTTGAGGGTGATGCCGCCGATGCCAACAGGTGCGGCCACGCTGCCGATGGCGATGACGGTGTGGACTGCGAAGTCGAGCAGTGCGACGAACGCGGCCACGAGGCCGAACACCCCCACGACGCCCGCACCCGCGATGACGATGGGGAACAGGTAGTGGCGCAGCGGGCACCCGTCCTGGTCGGGGGTGTGGACGATGACGATGACCGGCTGCCCGGTGGCTTGGGCGCGGCGGTAGACGTCGGCGGGAATGTGCGGGGCGATGATCCCCGGCGGGTCACGATGTGCCATCAGGGCTCTCCCTCAGGTCAGTTGGAGTCGGCGCACGGCACGCACACGCCGAGCGAGGCGGGGAGGGCGAGACGCCATCGGTACACGGCAGCGAGCCACTCACGGGTGCGGTAGTCATCAGCGGCCCGTACCGGCGAGATCGACCGGAACGCCGTTGACCGGTCCGCGCAGTTCGGCGTAGCGGGTCGAGACCCAGCCCACCGACCAGCCGCACAACTCCGCAGCCGTGCGCACCGACATACCCTCCGCATGCGCGGCGGCCACGATCGCACGGGCGTCGTCCTCGGACAGCTTCTCCGTGGCAGGACCGGCGGACAGCAGCGCGGCCCGTTCACGCGCCGCCCGCTCCTCCCGCTCCGCCTGTTCACGACGCTCCCGCTCAACGCGCTCCCGAAGCTCGCGTTCCGTACGTTCGGCGGCCTCACGTTCACGGCGTTCACGCTCCCGCTCCCGCTGTTCACGCTCACGGTCCGCGCGTTCACGCTGCTCGCGCTCGGCACGCTCCCGGGCCTCTTCCCGCTCGCGTTCCTCACGCCGCGCGGCGGCCTCCCGCTCGGCCTGTTCACGGGCCATGCGGGCTTCGTGCTCCCGCTGTTCACGCGCCAGTGCCGCCGCGTGCTCGCGTTCCTCACGGGCCCGCCGCTCGGCCTCCTCACGCCGCTCGATCGCGGCGCGCTCACGGGCTTCCCGCTCGGCCTGCTCCTTGGCTTCCAGAGCGACTACGGCGGCGGTGATGGCCCGCCGGTAGGCCAGGCCGGTCTCTGTCGTGACGATCAGCAGCAGCGGGGCGACCGCGTGTACGGCCACGCCCACCAGGTCGTTCTTGAGCGCGGAGTCGGCGATGTTGAGGGCGAGGGTCATGCAGCCGGTCATCCACCGCAGCGCGATGGGCCACCGGCCGCCGTTGCCCCCGAGCCGGGCGAGCACCGCGTCCAGGCGGACCACGATGACCACGGCGGCATCCACCACGAGGGGGAGGATGGGCGCGGTCCAGGCCCACTGGGCGGGGGTGTGGGCGGAGGCGAGCGGGGTGACGGTGAGGATCGAGTAGAGCATGGCGCCCGCCACGATCAGCCACGTGCCGGCCGACAACGCCCGTTCCGCTGAACGGATGTGAGCGGCGTTCATACGCTCACCGCCGACCATGAACGCACCCGGATCGTGGCGATCAGGATGACCGGGGAGGCGGGGTTGTCGGGGGTCTCGCTGTCCTCGGTCCACTCCCATGCGGCGCCCGGTACCGGTTCGAAGCCGAGCGCGCTGAGCGCGTCCGTACGTTCCGTGAACGTCGGGACCATCCGCCCGAACCGGTGGTCCGGCCACCGCTCGGTCGTGTTCAGCAAGGCCACGTACAGGCGCCAGCGGCCGTCACGGGCGGACATCTGCGCGGCGAACTCCCGCGATGCGTTCGGTCCGTTCATGCCGCACCGCCCCGGTGCGCGGTCGCGGCCTGGCCCGCCAGCGCGGTCAGCAGTCGGCGGCGGGCGCGGCGGATGCGCCGGACGTCCAGCTCGGTGGGGGTGCGGTTCATGGTGATGATCTGCGCGTCGAGCAGGTCGACGTCCGCGAGGATCGCGGGCATCTCCAGCTCGATCGCGTCCAGCTCGGCGTCCGTCGGCTCCATGAAGTCGGCGAACGCGGTAACAGCATCTTGAACGGTGACGATGTGGTCCATTGGGTCGTGTGTCCTTCCACAGGTGAACGGCCCGAACAGCGGCCCCGGTGTTCGAGCACCGGGGCCGCGCGCCGTTGAAGTCGGGTTTCCGGCTCCCCTCAGCGCCGCTCGTGCGAGACGAGCAGCGGAGGCAACCGGCCGCAGAGAACTGCGGTGGATGAGTGGTCTCTTTCGGGGACGCGGCTGCCGGATCAGGTACAGCTCGCTAGGGCCCCGTTGTAGGCAGAGACCTGACCTTTCGGTCTGCCATCCGGACTGCCAAGGGATCGCCTGCCGCGAGGCAGACGACTGTCCGGTGCCCTCCCCCCGTCCACTGCGGGGCTCCTGGGTGTGCTGTTCTTGCAGGTCAAGCAGGCGTGACGCATCCTCCCTACGTTGCTTAGGGGGGGTTGCGCTCTTTCCTGATAGGTACCGTAAGCAAACGGGAGGGGTGCGCGCAACCCCCTCTAGCGATAGAGTTCGCTAGCCCCCCTAGACGAGGAGTGGAGAGCTGTGCACGACGACATGAAGCGGGTCTCTGAGATCACGGCCCCGGTCGACCGGGCCAAAGCAGCGATCGACCTGATGGCGACCTATCAGGGATGGGTGCTAGAGCTGTCCCGTATCCGCCGCGAGGCCATCGAAGAAGCGCAGGCGTCCGGCATGACTCAGACCGAAATCGCCACGCAACTCGGGGTGAGCCGAGGTCGCGTAGGCCAGCTGGCATCCGCCGGCCCACCCCCGGAGCGCGCGTTCTTCGGCACCAACCTGGTGACCGTGTCGCTCGGTGGCAAGCCCGAGGCAGGCAAGGGCCCTGACCAGAACCCGAGTGAGGTCGTGACCAGGGAAGACCTCAAAAACTTCGACCACCTGCGCAAGCTGCTGAGTGGGATGAAGCTTGAGGCCGAGTACGAGGTGATCCCGACGACGGGAATCGTCAACCTCAACCGCGACAACCACGTGGTCGTCTGTGGACCGCGACTGTCACCCATCGTCGCCCAGGTACTCGAAGGGGACGACAACCTGCGCTTCGAGAAAGACCGAGCCTGGCACCTGGTGGACCAGAAGGCCGGCAAGGAGTACCGATCGCCGATGGATGAGGACGGCACGGCCGGCGACTTCGGCTACCTGGGCCGACTCCCTCGATTGGACGGCCGTGGCACGTTCTTGTACATCGCCGGAATCCACGCCATAGGCGCCAACGGGGTCGTGCACTACCTGGAGAACAACCTCGCTGAGCTGTACCGAGAGGTTCGCACCCGCCGGTTCTCGACGCTCATTTCCTGTCGCTACGACTCCAAGACGCTCGACGTGCTGGAGAGCCGCCGCGTCACCCCGCTGTACCGACACGAGGGATGATCATGCGCGTCTGTATGGACACACGACCTGGGGGAGCCAACCCCAATGAGGACTGGGTGGCAGGAACACCCACGCTCGCTGTCGTGCTGGACGGACTCAGTACGGCAGGCCTCACCACGGGGTGCCGGCACGGCGTCCCGTGGTACGTCGCGCACCTCGGCGGTCAGCTTGTCGCGGCCCTCGCAGACCCGGAGTGCCAACTCTCGGATGGTTTGGCGGAAGCTCTCGAACGTGTTGCAGGGCTGCATCCCGAGTGCGATCTCAAGAATCCGGGGACGCCGTCCGCCACGGTCGCGGTCCTGCGGCATCGAGACAGCGTCCTGGACCATCTCGTCCTCGCAGACTCCCCCATCGTGTTTGAGGGGCCGCAGGGCTA
>Ga0307507_10009702_pt1 | contig 12714 bp, 10 predicted proteins | sample 7_EM_MG_FD_207223 | JGI IMG/M metagenome (GOLD analysis project Ga0307507, IMG submission 207223) | Populus trichocarpa ectomycorrhiza microbial communities from riparian zone in the Pacific Northwest, United States - 7_EM | ecosystem: Host-associated > Plants > Roots > Unclassified | place... | reverse complement strand
TGAGCGGAGGGGTCGAGAGTGTCTTGAGTGGGGGGGGGAGGAGGTTTGGCCAATGCGGGTGGGTGGGAAGGGGCACGAGACCGTGGGGGGGGGCCACAAGGCCCCGTTGGGGGGGGCTGGAGGGGGGTGACCTCCTGCAAGGAGTCGTTTCGGTGGGACAGGGGGGGCTGTGGGGCGAGCTGGAGGGGCTGCAGTCGTCACCCAATGTGACAGGTCATGTAGTGCCGACTGAATAGGGCGGATGTCCTCGTGGGTTGCAGATTCATTGGCAACTTTTGAGGCGAGGTCGTGGAGGTTGGAGCGGAGCTCCTGGTTATCCTTTCGGATTTTCGAGAGTTGGGTGGTGGCTGTGTTTAGTTGAGTGGTGATGGCCACGATGCCTGAAAAAGTCGCACAGAGGATGGAGAGGATGGATCCTTTGCCGGCGGTGATGGACTGGAGTGAGCGATAGGAGAGGTCGTGGACCGAGTCTGGGTTCAGCTGAAGGCTGTCCCTGGTTTCGGCGAAGATCTCAGCCAGGAAGGCTAGGGGGGGCGACGTCTGCCCGGAGGGGGAGGGGGAGGGGGGTTCGTGAAGGCACGGGGTGCTGACACGGGAAATGGCAGCCGCCAAAGCCTGGTTGCCAGGAGGGATGGGGGGGATCTCCATCAGGGGACGGAGCGGGGGGCAGAGTGTAGAAGGGTGTCCCGTAAGCAAAGCGGGGTGTGCGTTTGAGTAGAACGTAGGGGGGGGGTGGTAGAGGGCGAGGAGCCTGACCCAAATACCATGCCCTGCGGGTGTCCATATATAGTGGTTCTTCCCTCAAACCTAACCCTGCGTGACTCAGACCCTCACATCACGTGACTCAGGACTCCAAGTGAGTCATATTGGGAAATTCATAAGCTGACTGGTGCGACTCACCTGCGCCATACCTTCCAACCAATCACAACTCATCAAACAAGTCATCTGCCCCGTAGGGGTCACATGCGTGAAACCAATGACTCATAACTATGAGTTTTGTGCCAAATTCATAAACCACATGACCAGAAACATGAGTCATGTCAAATATCAACCTAATGACAATAAACCATTAACACGCTATTTCGTCGTCATGTGCAAAACCTATGAGTCAACTGATCCCATAGCGTGAAAGATAACAAACCGATTACTAATAACTATTAGTCATGGCAGAGTCTGCCTTGCTTAGTCACCATTTGTGACATTATGAGTCTTGGGCTTCATGCATGTGACCCATACGGGGCACATGACTTGTTTGATGAGTTGTGATTGGGTGGAAGGTATGGTGGAGGTGACTCGCATGAGTCAGCTGATGGATTTGACACTATGAGTCACTATGAGTCATGCGTCGCTTGATGCGAGGGTATGAGTCATGCAAGGTTAGGGTGGACGGAAGAACCCCTATATAAGGGCACTCTTGGGGCATGCGATTTGGGTTCTTCATGCAACCATCTAAGTTCTTCCCTATAATACACTTTCAATATCAGGGTCTTTATCTATCACACTTTCGAGAATCAAGACACGACTGTCTTATATGAGCCTAGCGATCAAGGTTGCTAGATAGGAGTCTAGGGAGTTAGCTATCGCAACAGCTACATCAAGAAAATGTCGGAGCGTGGTCCAAGGTGGTCCTGAACGCTCCTGGTCCACCAAGAGGGGTTGTGGTCCCCGTGGTCCACCTGGTCCGCTCTGATCCGCTCTGATCCACACTTTTTCAAATTTTAGCGAAAATGTGGACCAGGGTGGATCAGGGTGGATCAGGACTACCAGGGGGACCATAACCCCCCTTGGTGGACCAGGAGTGGTTTTTACATTTTGCTGATGTACCGGGCTAGAGAAGAAGCCATTGTTAGGAGAATATCGATTACCTTCTGCAAGTATACCCCGAAGAGACGAGGATTGTAACAGGTACACCGGACGCCGGAGAAAAAGAGGTAAGGTGGCGGAGAGTGGTTGGACGGAATGGGCCACGACAACCACGCTGGGCACTTGTGGAAGGAGAAATGGCCGTCGGGATACACCAGACGTGAGAAATGATATGCAAAGAATGCCCGGACGGCTAGCGCACAGAGGACGCATGGGGAGGAGGTGGCTTATCTGGACATTGGCGTTATGCGTCCAGAGTGAAATTTCTTTTCGCTGATGAGGCTCTGGCAACCTGACGCTCTTCACCTGCTGCACCTAGAAATTCTCAAAACGATGATGGATTGGTTGGTGGGATATCTGCGGCAGTTGAGGATTCTAGGCCGGGTCAAGAAGTGCATCAGGAAAATGTCGGAGCGTGGTCCAAGGTGGTCCTGAACGCTCCTGGTCCACCAAGGGGGGTTGTGGTCCCGGTGGTCCACCGGGTCCACTCCGATCCATTCTAATCCACACCTTTTGAAAATTTACCGGAAATGTGGACCTGGGTGGATCAGGGTGGACCAGAAGGACCAGGGGGACCATAACCCCCCTTGGTGGACCAGGAGTGGTTTTTACATTTAGCTGATGTGGTTTAACTCGATCCCGCCATACCCGGGCTTTCAACCATTTAGGTGAAGCTACGAAGAGGTCGGTTGATGGTAGGGGAAAGAGATTAGGACTATGATACAATTCTGACTAGCTGTGATATGCCAACTATTGATCGAGGTGGTCCAATCTAGCGAATCAGAGAAGGCACGGAGCCTAGCTTGTGTCACATCTATCATCGAATTTCTCCTGGTTCTTGGACAGCGCAGCCACTCTGATTACACACTCTGTCTGCTGGATAACAGACTCGCAATATTCTACAGGAGCAAGTCTGTGTTTGGTCCGCACCGGGGCACCAACAGAATGACCACGACCTGGGAGTCAAAGTGGGCCGCAATGGAGAGGAAGGGTAGCGAAGAGGGTTGGTCAACGCTATATATGAAGGTGGAGAAGGAACAACTGGAGACTGGAATCTATCATATCCGGTTTCCCAAAATGCACATGGCGAGTCATGCCTCTTATAGCACCCCTCAAATCGGATCACCTGACAACTTTTCTACTGGTATATCTGAACTCCTGCAAAGAGATAATGTCAAAGAAGCATATCCTCCTTCCAATGAAGTATAGTACGAGGGGCATTTGCTCTGGTACAATCATAGATATACTGGGATCGCTTATATAATCTAGATCTTAGAGCACCTAGCATTAAGCGGAATTCATGACCAGGATACCGCTAGGGTCCTTGGAATGCAGACTCGGAATGAGAGATTGTGCTCTACCAGGGGTGCAAAACTCCGGGCGAGAAGTCCAGAGATCCACCAGCACGGCTTTAGAACCCGCAGTAGACCTAGCCGGAACCTAGCGCCTCCAGTCAGCCTTCAAATTGCAGTTCCGGAGTGGACGCAGCAAGTAGATCAAGGAATTCAGCACACTAGATTAGCAGGGAGGGCAAGAAATATCAAGTAGTTCTCGCTAAGTGATACAGTGGACCGGTTTTCTATTCCTGACCTACTGCTGCTTTTCCCCAATTATGTTGAAAAACTCTGGGGACATCGTGTGGCAGAGAGGGTTCTAAGCAGGGGAGAAACTTACCCACAAGCTAGGATCATTGAAATTTACAATTCAGTGTCGAACTACTACCAGCCATTTCAAGTCCCGTTGGAGATCGAGAGGATGCTGTTGCGATGTATCAAAGAGCCTGAGAAGAATTAGCCACTGAGCCACAATATTGGGATCAGGGAAGGTCAAGACAGTGACAAGGATTCATTCCAAGGGAGGAAGTCATGCAAACCGCTACTATACTGTTCGTTCAGCCCATCTTAGATGGTAATTCCGCAGACTACATAATTAAACAAATCTGAGTAACAGAAACTCTGGAGTTAGTTATACTGGTAGGAATGAAGTATGTGACAGAATAGAGCAAACCAAAGGGCTTCTATAGTGTTGTCGAGATTGTGCTCAATGAATGAGATCGGGATGTCGTGGAAATGGAACCAAACAAGGGGCAGGTCCATCTAGTGGAGGGGGGGTATAATCTGGGGGAAAAGCTACAGGGTAGTGAATAGCCAGATAGACCTAGAGACCTCCTATTATGTATATTAGTATTGGCAGTATATATGAAATTAAAAGCGTAGCGTAGGAGAACGGAACTAGGCAAAACACCATACGCACAAGTAATAGGTAGAAAAGACTTGGATTAAAAGACTTTGATTCTGTGGAGCAGAAGGTGAACGAGAGCAGTGATTCTGGATCACGATTTCTACCATATTCAAGTAATCTCGAAGACTCGGCAACCCCTGTGAGAATCCAGGGCCGACCAGAATGACACAAGCAGACAAAGAGCTAGGCTCGAGTGGCTCCAGGAACAAGAGCATGGTAGCTAGAGCAACCGGAGGGCGGCTGAGACACCTCGTGGCTGGATTAGAGTCCTGTGATCCCGGCTAGTAGGATAAGAGAGGAGGCTCATGATCCAAACATGGAACCAGAGAGGTTGCCAAGGGCCACAGTGATGAGAACCTGTGGGGTTAATGGGCCACCTAGGGGCCGACCAAGGGGGAACATATGTCGAAGGAGGATAGACCAAGGGAAATCATGAGCCATAAAGACGCAGATCAGAGGGATTCAGGGGTGACAATATGTTGAACCATGAGGATTCAGGGGTGACAATGGGGTGGACCCGCAGGATCAGGTCTACGCAAGCAAAGAGCTGAGGATAAAAGTCCAGGCAACTACAGACTGGAAGAGTAAGGACCCGCACAAGTGGGGACCTGGAGGGCGAAGACCCAGGCAAGCACAGACCTGAATAGTAGAGGGCAAAGGTCCGCACAAGGACAGGCCGGAAGGATCATGCTCTGGGCAAGGAAGGACCAGGGTGCAAGAAAGTGTCCATATCCACAGTGGAGAGCAACAGGGGTAGACGAGTCGAAAGTAGGGGTCTACCAGAAGCGAACAAGGGAGAGCCGAAGTAAAGAATGATATGCCAGTTCTCCCAAGAGATGCAGATGGAAATCGGTATCTAGCTATTCGGGATCAAGAGAGAAATAAATTTTGCCGATGCGTGACCTGTTTCGAGAGTGAATCCGGAAGATTAGGTTACGTATTGGGATCTGCCCAGCAAAAGTGATGGTGCAGCGATGATGCTTAGGAGATATGGTGTTACACCAGGTGACGCTCTCATGATATCGTGTTACGCAAGTAGCCCTCAGTGATGGTTATTTTAAGTGGTGGCGTCCCGATTTGCGGTTGACGTTATGTGGGCTAGGTGTGCCAAGGATAATTATTGCTGATATGCGGTCTGTCACAGCCGCCTGATCATGCTGGCTTGAGAAATTGTTTCGTAACGGATATATACTTTTTTCCTATGAGCTGGGTCCTTCACAAACCACAGTATTTGTCGGCCGGACCTCAGGACATGGGCATCGGGTCATGGGGCAGAAAGTTGCTTACCAGAAGGACCATGTGATATCACATCTGAGTTACGGTATCTTGCTGCGACAAGGCAGCTCCACCATTGCTGGCTAGAGGGTCGAGGGAGAGCCCATATGCTTGAATTGCCGCCCACTGCTCAGGGGTGGCTAGTGCCCAGCTGTGGATACGATCCTGCTCTATTCTTAGCTACATTGCGTCCCGTCAAGGTTTGTACTCAGCACCTGTAATATGAGGGTCTCGGAAGTGACAGACATGTTGGCACCAGGCAACTGTCCTCTCATTTTCATGGCCCTTTGTTCTAGGGCGAGTAAGTGCGCTCTTGCATCCAGGCATGACTGGTTAGGCTGAAGGTTTACCGCGGACTTTGGTACGTAGATTATATGTGAAGTAATAAGCTTTAGAGCCAAAGACTGAGGGACAAAAAACTAAGGATAGGTATACACTCTAGATGATACATACGTATCAGAAACCAGAGGAGCAGATGAATATGTCCGAAGTCGGATGAGTCTTTGCACCAAATATAGCTACAAGAATGATTATTAAAACTTTCTGGCTTTGGCAAAATAAATTGGGAATGAATATAGTATATACTAGTAAGATGAGTTTGGTGCTTAGTGGACACGAGTGACAACTGGTACTAGAGGCTTGCAGAGGGAAGGGGGATGGGGGGGGTGGGTAAGGAGTTCGGATGAGTGTATTTGATGAAAAGTGGAGAGGTGGAAGGAAGCAAGGGGGAAAGGAATTGTTGATATACGCCGTGGATGCTGTGCTTCTGACAAAGACTTATACGATGTACAAACAGGGAAGGGTTTGGGATGAAGGTGTGGTTGCTTCCTGAAGGTTATCTAAACTTAAAAGAGTCTTTTGAGGTGCAGAAGGGCAACAGAAAAGCCCCAGGGGTAGGCCAAGATCCGAGGTCTGAATGTTGCGAACGCCAAACTTGCAATACTTAAAGTCCTCGAACCTCAACTAAATGGACCACCTAACAACCAGAAAGCCTCTACTTTTTCAAGTTTGAATGCCAATAGACAGCCACATTCAAGAATCCGCTCCCGCAGCCTGTAGACAAACACTACCGGACGCTGGAACCTTGAAATAGAACTTCGTGAGACAGCAAACACAAGAACTATAACCTAGAAGTGCTATTGTTATCGCTGGCGTGATCAGCACACTGCCACCTATGAAAAACATGCTTGGGTAGCATATCTTGATATCTTGCTTTGGCACTGGCAGGTCTGAGACTGAGGGTGAGCAGCTTGATCCGTGCAGACATCGTTTGTCCAGGATGAAAGAGTGAACCAGCATGATACTAGTACTGTGCGCGAATTGGCAGAAGGCGGGGAAAATTGAGACTATGAGTCTGCCCCGGCCCAGTTAGGCCATGATTTACAGAGTGAATAGGAGAGAGGTTATGGTAGAGGGGATAATTGGGACTCGGAGGAGGTTTCCCAGCTGCCGGAATAATTGAACACATGGAGTCGGCAAATGAGCCCAGGTGCCGGTAGACCCCTGCGCGATGTTACTGGCTATGAGGAACTTACCCAGGCCATGCTTAATGAGCCATTGTAACCGGTACGGGTTACTATATTTTATGTTTGGTTTCAAGTATCGTTTGATACTCATGATATTTTGTGTTTGGTTTCGAGTAGTGTTTGATACTTCGTATGTTTTATGATTGAGTTTGATACTCATGATGTTTTATGTTTGATTTCGAGTATCGTCTGATACTCAGTATGTTTTGTTTATTGTATCAAGATATCGTTTGATACTTTCATAGGTTTTATGTATCGTTTCAAGGCTACCGTTTGGGAGTCTGTATGGTTATTGTATACAAGGCTCCGGTTAGCCTGACAAGTGTATTTAAGACCTGCTATTCTCCGAACTTAGACAGAGCAGACTTCGACAGACAGAGTTTTCAATATACTTGGTTGAACAGTTACTTCTTCAGTTCAATTTGAGAATCCAATTAGACCAAACATACTTAGCTATTAGGAACTACTTGGTAGTTGCGATATAGTAAGAAGTTTGTTACAACAACTTAGTCTAAGCCTCCGGTACTTAGTCTCATTATATACTGCACTTTGGTATAGAAATGGTATCGTTACCCTATCGATTCCCGCCACCACCCCGCAGGTGGTTACCCCCATTGTCCCCATTTTCTTCTGAGCTCGACTTGAATTTCGTTAGCGGGTTTGTGCAGAGCAAGGTTGCGAAGAAGTGGATTGACGACCACTTTGGCAAAGACTCGGGTATTAAGGAACACGGATTATTTCCTTCCCCCTATATATTAGAAAACCAGCTTGAAACTCTGGACCCATTCAGATAATAGTTGTCATAGACCAATGCCACCCTTGAGAGTGGGAAATATTTAACTTCATTGAACTACGAAAATATTATATCCTGTATCTGCTACCTCATCCGGCAGGTCGCTTACAAAGAACATGTGGTGTACACACCGATACGTCAATATGATTCAAATTGTGATTAATTATACTCAGAAATGCACACAGCAGACTAATGGTTTGAAACTCACGTATGTTAAGTTCACGGTCACTTACCTAGATAGTACTAAGATCTTTTAATAGGCAGCACCACCCACTGGCTCACCGGTGGTCTGTCTTATCGGATTGTCTGATTATACTCATCTTACAAACTTCTCTAAGGATAAGAAAGCATGGCTGGTATAGATGACGATTGCCAATACCCTTTCCCAGACACGCAACAGTTCAAGAAAGATGCTGATCCTAGTACTTCCTTTGCTCCCTGTGCCATCAAAGCTCAGTCATCAATTAATCTGTGCGTACCAAATCGAGCCGCAGATGAATGCTGATGCTCTGCATGCTGTCTTCAATGTCATCCTGGCCCTTTTGCAAGAGATTGGGAAAGATGGCACTGTGATGGACTGCACAAAGGGAAAAACACGCCTATGTTTTCCAATCATATCCGCCGGTATTGCCGACCATGCCGAGCATACTACATTACACTGAATAAGCAGTAAGTCAGGCCCAGAGTGTGAGGTTCCAGCAAGAGAACTTGGTCAGGATCTGCAAAACACATACGAGCCACACAACTATGCACATTGTGTCCAAAAGACTTGGGAGTACAAGCAAACTCAAGACAGCAATATCGCTGACTATTTTAATCAAATTGGGGTCAAAATAGACCGCAATGTATTCTCTGGACTCTACTGAGTAAACTCTGCTAACATTGATAAACCAGACCCTTTACCCAATATCTACCATTGGCTTTTGAAGCATATGATGAACTCGGTAGAGAGAGTATTTGCATCCTCTTTGTGAAATCTGGAGAGTTCTCAGCAGCTGCCTTCCAAGCGGATGTTACAGTGTGTGTGCTCACTGATTAATTTCACCATGATGACTTAGTATTACAGTTACACGCCAGAGTCACTTGGTTACATGCAACTGTATCTCGGAACCTTTCACCCCACAAGCGATATATTTCTTGAGTTCCATACAACTAAGACTACAGGTGCACAGGCAGAATGTTAGCATCGGTAATTCAGGGAACGAATTGTCAATACAGACAGAAGTGTGGTCGGTGCCGGATCTAGCCCTCAACGACGTCGGCCCCTTGGGGAAGCTGGGATTGACTGGGCCAGGTAGTGGGCAGAATTGATACAAAGGGAAAACCACTTCAATTTTATTAAAATGCATTACCTAAATCACTTTGTACAGCATGTTCCACATTTTGGGCTCTGTTCCAATATATAGAACATATATTGGCGTGCTGGCGCATAAAGAGTACCTAAAGGAAGGCTACCTCAAGTCACAGAAGAATCAAGCCGCACAATAGAGCTTGGCAAAATATTGTAAGCAATATGTGATTGGCATGAGATTATTGACGATAGAGGCATTACGGAAAGCGGATGACACAGTTGAAACCGGGAACATCAGTGTTTCGAATCAAGAGATAAGGATAGTGACCCCCCCAATCCCCCGGATTTCAGGGCAAGCTCTCAACGGGCAGAACCAGAATGTCCGCACTATGTTTGAACTTTGCGTTGCATTAGAGATCCAGTATAAGGACTTGGATCTCACTGCGCAGTTAGTTAACTTGAACTACGTCCGCCAGACCAGGGCTGATAAACGGTAGCCTCCAGTAGACCCTAGAGAATGAAAATTCCTTCAATGTGAGCCATTCACACAGCTCGAAATTCTGGTTCCAGACTTCCAAGAAGGTGATATCTTGCAGGTTAATTGTGCATGCTGTATGGGAAAGAAGTCATTCCGAAACTGCGGTGCTAGAAATGATTGGATATAGATACATGCTGGCGGATTGCATAGGTATGGCGAACTTTGTGAATAGGCTGTGGCCCGATTGGTAGGACTTTTCAAGATAAGAAATGTGCAGACAGAGGTTGTACTGGGGCTAGCTTTGGTTCAAGTACCTCATCCAGTGAACGGTGGCATATTTAATGAGGCTAGTTGACATATACGGATTTATAAGTAGTGCCATGGTCGGGATATGAGGATAATCGATATTGGAGTCGTGGTTGTACAGGCACATGTGGTTCCTTATAGGGATAGGCAATGCCTAGTCAATCACCAAATTCATCTATGGACAATTAATGACCTTTATTCAAACTTTAGATGTAAATAAAAATACTTAGAAAACGGAAATAGAAAAAGTAGATTGAAAACAAATAACTAATCTAGTTTTCAAAAGATGAGGCTGCTCGGATGGAGAGAATGTCGTCTGGAAGAAGTGGCAGGCCTCAAACCATGATAAAGTAACGTAAAACGAGAATGAGTTGGAACAAGTAAACCAAGAAAGGCTGGATCAGCCCTAGAGTAGCCGATGCGGTTGGAACGAAAACATAAAAGGTGGCCGGATTACTCTGAGTATGAAATGCTAGAAGGGCAGTAGGCGGCCGCAGGTTCAGGATCAAACATTTTGGAGGTAGAGTATCAAAGGTAGTGGCCTCAGGGCATAAAGAGGCAAAGAAGGTAGCGTAGGAAGGTATGGGATGGGATGGGTATACAGGACCGCCGAGGGGGGGTTTAAAGGGCGGGGATGGTTTATGGGGTGAAGGGGAAAGGATAGGGAGGAAGATGAATGGTGTCGAGGGGGGAGAGCGGACTGCTGACGGATTCATAAAGAAAAGAGCACAAATGAAAGGTTATGGGGTGCAGGAAAAACACTACGGAGGAAGATGAATGGAGTTGAGTGGGGGTTAACTGCGGAGAGATCTGCAAAGAATAGAGGAAAAATGGAAGGTTATGGGGTGCATGGAAAAATGAGGGAGGAAGATAAATGGCATCAGGGGGGGAGCGGACCGAGGATGGGTTCGCTGAGAAAAGAGCAAAAATCAGGGGTGATGGAATCCCGTGGGCGCGAGCAGGCACCAGATGGAAAATCAAGACACACCAGGCATACGGGGTGAGCCGGGGGAACACCAGGCAACCTGACCCCCAGGCGATTCGCTGGGTGCAGATTTTTTTTTTCCTAATGTGCGTAAACCCAGACCATTCTCCCCCTCTTTGAGAGACTCATGTTCATCCCCCTTATCAACTCTTCACTCCTCCCAGACCTCCCTCTGCTTCCCTCTGATAAAGTCATGTTACCCGTCTATCTGGCCCTCAAAAAAGAAACCTCACACCATTATGCAGGACCACTGGCTTTCACATAGCCCTCCTCTCTCATATTACAACGACGCCATCTCTCTCTCCCAACATTGTTTTATGAGACTTGGAAAATGATGGTATAATAATACTAGTAGTAGTAGCAGAGCGTTATACCAGAGGAGGCATTAGGGCATGTATGGAGGAATAGGGTATGAGCGGAGATAGGGCTCAACTGCGAGCAGAGTTTTCACTACTAGAGTGAACTATTAGATAGCAACCGCCATAGCGAATACAACCACAACCAACTTTCCTCCTGTCAACACCTGCGCACGGTCGTACATATCCTCCATCTGGTTATGAGCCTGGTGCATCAGAGTGAATACTGAGCGCAATTGAGGCATAACTGTTTTTTCTACATATCCGAATATTTTTTCTCGAGAGCGCGGATTGCCATGAAGAAGAAAGGTTTTTACCGCTGAAATGAGTGAACAAGATGGTCTACCATTGGGCAAATCAGGGATGATTGTAGAAAAATTGCATGGAACAAACTATTGGATGTGGTCTATACCGATAGCTGCCTATCCAGGTACCGAAGGCCTGTAGGACCTTACGACGGCAAAAGAGGAAGTTTTGAAAGTGCCCGAGAAGGAAGACACCGATTACAGAGCGCTACAGCAGGAGTACATCAGTCAATGAAGAAGGGTTCAGAAAGCCATTGGAGTTTTGAAACTCGCGATGGCAGATGCGATAGTCATCAACTACGATGAATCATACGGGGATTCTCCGAGAAAGATTTGGGACGATGTCAAACGAAACAACAAGGTTTTGGTTAGCTACGAGGCCAATCAGCTACAAATGGAACTCTATGAATGTCAACTCGAGGACAGTGGTACCATACTTGCTTTCTCAACAAACCCAAGGAGATCAAGGACAAACTCGCGCTCTGCGGCCAGACACCCTCAACCGCGCAAATAGTATTTCATATCGTTAACGGCCTCCCAAAAACCACCTAGTGGAAAACATGGGCGATGGTCACAAAACCACAATGTTCCACAACCGTTACGAACTCCGACTATATCAAACTTCAGTCGTTGCTTAAAGGATTCGAAGCCGAACTCAAGAGAGAGAAGTCGATTGATCATGTTGAAGCTCTATCTGCACCTACCGAGAATACGAAATGGAAGCGACATAACGGAGATTCGAGTAACGGCAGATCAACCGTGAGATCTGGGAATGCTACCACACCAAAGCAGTTTACGGGCAACTGTCATAAATGCGGCAAGAAAGGTTACCGGGAGAACGACTGCTGGTCTAAGATGACAAATTGAAGGAGGAAAGGCGCACACCCATGATATGGAAAAACGGACCGTGCGGGGATAATTGTCACCAACGGTGACTAAGCAAGGCAGACTCTGACATGACTAATAGTTATTAGTCATCGTTTTGTTATTGTTTACACTATGAGATCAGTTGACTCATAGGTTTTCACATGACAACGCAATAGTGTGTCATTGGTTTATTGTTATTGGTTGATATTTAACATGACGCACGATTGTGGTCATGTGGTTTATGTATTTTGCACATGACTCATAGTTATGAGTCATGGGTGTCACACATGTGACCCCGTTAGGGCACATGACTTGTTTTATGAGTTTTGATTGGTTGCGAGATAGGGTGCAGCTGACTCGGACGAGTCAGCTGATGGATTTCACACTATGACTCACTATGAGTCATGAGTCGCGTGACGCGAGGGTAT
>Ga0307507_10009701_pt1 | contig 12715 bp, 18 predicted proteins | sample 7_EM_MG_FD_207223 | JGI IMG/M metagenome (GOLD analysis project Ga0307507, IMG submission 207223) | Populus trichocarpa ectomycorrhiza microbial communities from riparian zone in the Pacific Northwest, United States - 7_EM | ecosystem: Host-associated > Plants > Roots > Unclassified | place... | reverse complement strand
TGAAAATTCTAAGAAATAGTAATGAAAGGGCCAGAGAGCATAATGAAATATCCTAATGAAAATTCTAAGAAATAGTAATGAAAGCGCCAGAGGCCCTAATGAAATATCCTAATGAAATAGTAATGAAGTTGTTAGTTTCCCGCCACTGCTTCTTTGTACTGAAAGGACCAACAACACATAGGTGACTGCATTTTGTTGGGCTGGAGTTTTCCTTGGGCACACCTCTCGAAACTGGGGAAGACAAGCTTGCTTTGGTCATCAAGCATTAGAGGCCTCAGATCCAGTGCCATCAGTCATGGTGACTAGAGGTGGAGGGGCACCAGAACTTAGAGGTAACAGTGAAAAACAATCTGCAAGGAACAAATGAGACAAAATGAAACAGAAATTTGAATAAGGAACTCACCCTTCCTTATTTGGACTTGAGATAACAGATTGATCTTATGTGTTTCCTGAACAGCTTGATGTTGGTGTCGAGAACATGCATGGGGAAATGAGATAAATGTAAAGAATGAATATAAGATCAGCAAGTGACAGGAAAGAGGTAAACTACTTGATAGGTAGATCCTCAGGATCGTCAAGATGGCCAAACTGTTCAATGGTATTGACAGGATTCTGGGTTATTCTCAACATACCCCAATCGCGAGCTTGCAAATAATCAATGCCCTCTTGTCACAACATACTGTCTTGTTTGTGGATTGAGACCATATGGTGATGCTGAATTTGCCAGATTGACTTGAGGGGGAGATGGGGCTGTGAAAGGTTGAGAGACAGGATAAGGACTTTATGTACATTTAACTTACTTGAATTTGATACCACACCTGTCAAGCAATGATATGCCTACAACGCACTAGATATGTATGGAAAGTCCAATACACACCAAATCCTGTAGAAAGAAAACCTTTGGAATATATTAGTGTTGCAATGAGAGGCTCTGAAAGTGTGAGACCAAGTTCTCTGGCTTCTCGAGGGTGACAGATATGATGTAGACACAGTTTGTAAAGTAGGGCAATGTGTCTGAAGGAAGATGGGGATCAGGAGAATGATAGGGATGATATGTGCAAAACAAATATTCGGATGACGAGTAGCATGAATGTTATGAGTGCACACAGCATGCAAGACGATGGCAAAAGTTATAACAAGATGCTGAAACAGTTATCACCCGAAAATGAGATGCGAATAGAGGGGTGAAGTACAACTTGTTATTCTGAAGCTATTGTGCTACTACAAGTACATGGGTGTACAAATATTCGGAAATATTCGAAAATAGAAATATGAAAGACTGAAATAAAAATACAAAGATCTGGAACATGAAACATGAAAGAAATAAGAAGAAAGTGAGAGAAATGCGAAAGGAAAAAGAAATAAAAAGGAAATGAATGAGGAACAAATAGGTACCAATTAATTCAGAGAATGGAGACAAGGGATGGCTGTGCTTGGCGATTGATCTGAGGTAAAACCTAAACTCCAAAATGTGTGAACAAAGAGGCAAAATTGATGGGAGTGGATGAATGCCGGAGTATGTGCCTGTGCATTGTTTCACACAATAGAAATATTCGGAGATGTGTACCAATGTGTCTGGAGTGCTGAGGAAATGTAATGGGGAATACATGAAGGTTCCTGAAGATCCTGTAACCAGTCTTTGTGGCATGTGTGAATAATACCGAATGTTATGAGTAATTCTCGTGAAAGTGTGTGCATGCAATGAAATATTTGGAGAGTGCGGAACAACGTGCAGATTATATGTCCAAAAGACACTTAAAGGTTTCGAAGAATTTGTGAAATCGAATATTGACAATAGAGAACACATGTGGTGTAAAATTCACAGAATGTTAGCATTGCCGTGAAACCTTTGGAAGTTCGGAATTACATGCGTGGAACAAGCACATGCTTATCAGTGACCATTGACAACAGTTGTAGCTGTCATGGGTGTGCTGCTGGATGAGTCTGTCATGCTCAATGGTCCATAACAAATCTGACGTCAAGGCAATTCCATGATTAGTTGCAGCCATGCTTATCACCCTTTGACTTACCACCCAAGCGCAGGTCGCCTCCCATCCCTCAAATTGTTAACTTCATCCTTGTTGCTTGTAGTGAGTTGCCACACTGTGTTTTTGACAAAACCAATACTTAATATGAATTTTTCCAGTGCATAACCAGAGCAATCTGAGTTCAAATAGGGGTACTGTTGCAGCCCTCTTGATTCAATACCATTCATACTGGTCTCTCAACCACTGAGTATCAGAAACTCTCGTGATGAACACTCATGTACCCACAACAGAGTTTTTCTGGATTGATTGAGACCAAAGGACATATCAAACAGGTGAGGATGTCCTGCAGCAGATTTATTGCGATAAATGAGCCCCTATGTGATGACTTATCAGCAAAATTTACATAATAAAGCAAAAAACAAGCCTTACCCTAGCATCAACCCTTGCTATCTGTTCACTTGTCTTTCACATAACACTTCAACCTAAACTCAAGCCCTCTCTACTGCAGCAATGACAGGTAGAAAATGGACAACTGATGCCCAAGAAGCGTGGCTGAGGAAAGAACTCCCCATGTTCCTACAAGCAGACTCAATGCTGATGAGGAAGAGATTCTTTGCTGACATTTGCATTGTGTGGCAGGGAAAATGGCCAGACCCTTTACCCACAGCGGAGTAATTGGCAAAGGTGGATGGGGACCTTATGGCAGCAGTGGCCACTAAACGCCAAAAGAAGGATAAGGTTAGTATGAGAACATTCTTTGGAAATGCCATGACTTACCAAATTCATACAGCAAGTAAAGGCATGGTTTGATAACCATAAACATCCTACATTGTTGGGAAAAGGAGACAAGAGCATCGGTGGTGTCCATACCCTGCTGAACTTGGCCAAGCCATGTGCTTGGCAGCCCTGGCAGGCATACACAGACCTGGTGTACCTGGAATTGAAGGCCGAAATAGATGCAGGGTATGCTGTGCTTTTGAAGAAGTGGAACGAGGAGAACCCTGAGGGTGGAAAAAACGGGGAGAAGAAACCAATACAGTTTGCATTCATGAACGAATTTTTGAGGGAAAGGTATGAAGCCAGGAGTGATGAAATGAAGGCGAAGGTGGAGCACTGAAAAAAAATGCATGAAGTTGGGCCTGATGAAGTTAATCATGAATACCAAATGTAAGAATGATTCAATGCAAGGATATTGTTCTGACTTACCTCCACAGAGCAATCAACAAGCTACCACTCACCTTCACAACAATCATGGAAAACATTGTGAAGCAGACCGGCTGGAACATAACCATCATGGCTGGTGGACCTCATCCCAATAATGAAGGAAAGATATTGACCTTAATGTGGGTAAAATTCATGCATTGGAGATATGTTTTGAGCTAATAGACCCATTGTTATGCTACTGGAAAGACAAAGGGAGGTCAAACCTATGAAGAATTCCTCGGAGAAGAGAAAAAAGGAGAGATGCAGGATGCATTTGATGATTTCTTAAATGAATGCTTTTGTAAGTCTCAAGACTCAATGCTAGCTAGGTGAAGTCAATCACTCACCAGATTGATACAGCCTCTGAAGACTGTGCTGCACAAGCAATGAACAATGAGGAAATTCAGGGAGAAGAGATTGACAAGCAGGATGAAGAAAAGAATGATACCGTTGATGATGAGAAGTGTGAAGGCAAAGGGAGTGGGTCAAAGAATAAGCAAAAGAAGTCGAAGTCGAAATCCAAGGAAGTTTCAAGTTTGAAAGAGCACTCAAAAGATGGTGACCAGCCCAAGAAATCAGAGTACAAGCTTCAGAAGGAGAAGAACATTGCACAAAACCAGGCTTTGTTGGTGAATATAAAGGATCTGGAGTTTCAGGCAGCTATGGAGGAGATAGGAAAAGGAGTTCCTGCAAAAAAAGAAGAACAAGACTGAGAAAATAAAGCCAAATCCAGAAGAACATCATACCTCTGCCTGTCTCATTGCCACAGACAGAAAGTGGGTGTTTCGCCTTGTGAACTGAAAGTGACACATTCTAATGGCATCTGTCAGATCTGAAACCACTGATGGAGAAATGAAATCAGTGAATGAAACTTCAACTGAGAACAAGGTACGTTACCAAGATAAGCCCATGTCGATTTCTGACAGACTTCTTCAGGATCCTGAGGTTGGACAAGCCATCAACAAAGTTATTGAGAAGCCAAAAGACAAGACACTGAAAGACAATGCAGGAGGTGTCGCAAGGAGCAATGGTGAAGTTGTTCAGGCAGCGATGGATAAAGCAGGTTCAGAGACTGTGGCCAGGCCTGTTTCCCCCACCCATTTGGATGCAGATGGTGACACAGTCATGACATTGACAGAGATGTGTGACAGCACCCATCATGGAGATAGGGAATGTGAACATCAAGACATCGCCAGTGCTCAAAGTTCATCAAATGCACCTTTCCTTCCCCCCATCGATTTCTTGCCCTCCTCTCCTGTATCTGCCATCGACCCCTCTGCTGCTAATGCCCCTCCCACCAGCAATGCTTCCCCTGCCTTAGGCGTATCTGTGTTCAATTACCACCCTCCTGCTTCAGCTGCCTCCCCTGCTGAGGCCCTTTCTGCAGTCTCAACCCCCTTGTATTTGCCTACCAATGAGAATGTGCTGGCCTATTTGACTCAAGTAATCATCACCCATCTCCGTGGTGTGTCACTGGCTGCTGCATGGCAGGATCTTGTATCTGCTTTTCTTCAGTTTGAGCAAGCAAGTCTGCCTAGTGGGGTAAGTTATTACTTTTCACTTTGATATATGACTATACTAACTCTACCTCTCTAGAAACTATCGACGTCTGCTTGGCCACCCAAGATCGCCCAGTGGATTAAGTGCCATGTCAACAAGAAGCATGAGCCTGTTGCAATCAGCACCAACTACCCCTCTCATTTTGTCACCTGGTGGAACACCATTCAACCCTTGTGGAGGATCAAGCCTGATGGTTCGTTGTCGAGGGAGGCCCCTGCAAGGGAAACATGGACCTCATTGAAGAAGGGAGGTTCAGTGGGCCTTTACGTCGTCATCATAATGGCCCTCTCTTGGTGGATTTGCAAGCTAGAGGCCAGTTCCGATGAGTTGTGGGCCTGGGGTATTGTTGACGACATTACCTGGCTCTTGTCTTCAGTGATGCTGGCAACCCTACCTTCTGCCTTTGGATCCATGGGCATCAAACACACATCACCTGACATAGTGAATGCCAGCTCGGATAACAAGTCCCCACCCTCCAAGTGTGTAACAAGAACAATATTTCATCTAATTTATTTTAACTCTTCTTTTCTCAGATGTGTCAAGACTTAGACACAAGATCAATCCCTGCACAATCTCATGTACCTCATCTCCTTTCTGACCCACAATCTCATGCTTGCCGCCTTTCTTTCCAGGTTACCCCCCTTATGCTATGTCATGATATTATGCCCTTGGATGTGTCCTCATTGTCACTGTTCCCTGTTTCCCTTCTCTCTTGGGGTTATTCTGCACCTGCTCCTCCCTTTACAATCCCTCATGCCTTCATCTAGATATATTTTCATAGATAAATGTTCACAATTAGATAACTTTAGATAAACTTAGATACATATGTGAATTGTGAACCTCAATAATATACTAAGTGCAGCCCTTGATGAGAATCCAATAAATATGACAGAATTGATATGAATTTACCATAATCTGAGATTGTCACAGCAACACCTTTCAAAACTCCCACCTATTGTACAGACATCATGACTATGTGTAGAATTGTATAGAGATTGATCTACACCTGACCAACAATGAGCTAAGTGCAGGGTGCTCTCCTTCTGAATGTTGTAATCAGAAAGAGTTCACCCGTCCTCAAGCTGCTTGCCAGCAAAGATGAGGCACTGCTGGTCAGGTGGAATGCCCTCCTTTGCCTTGACATTGTCAAATTAATGAGGTTCAAATACTATAGCTAGTTGATTTTAACAAGGTTCAAATGCTGTAGCTAGCTGATTTTAATGATCAATTTGCTGTCGATGAGCACACCAAAGGCTCAGGCCAATTGCCACAGAAGCTGGGTAGAAGGTGCGGATGAGATGCCCACCATGAGGGAATGAAATAATGATTAAAGCAAAGCAGGTAGGAATGAGAATTTGAATGAAAGAGCTGGTGAGGGGATGAAAGAGAGGCACCAAGTGAGGAATGAGAGTGCAGATGAAATACCTGCCATGAGGGAATGAGATTGTGATTGAAAGAGCGGCCAAGGGGGATGACTGCCAGGTAGGAATAGGAATTGAAATAGGTGCTGGCAGGAATGAAATATTGAATGAAGGAGGGCTGGGGGGGTGAAGTAGGGAATGAGGGAGTGGATGAAATTGTGATTGAGGTAGGCACCAGCAGGGATGAAAGAGGGCTGAGAAGAATGAAATAGGTAATGAGGGAGAGGGTGAAATACATGCTGTGAAGGAATGATAACAGCAAGCAGGATGAAGGAACCATCAGATGAGAATGAAACAGATCTCTAACAGAGATGAGGAGCCTGAATAAAGAGCTGATTGAAATGAAAGCTGGCAGGGATGAAATATCAAATGATGGTGCTGCTGGGAGAGAATGAATCAGATGCCAGGTAAGGATGAAGCACCCACCACGAGGAATGAAATTGTGATAGAAATGGAGCCTGGAGGGAATGAAAGAGCCATTGAAAGGGAATGAAATAAATCCAGGTACTAGAATGAAGAGCCTGCCATGGGGGAATGAAATCGCATTGAAATGGATGCTGACCAAAATGAAATATCAAATGAAAGACTTACCATAGGTGATTGAAATGGCATTTTATATGGCTCGCAAGAGGAATGAAACAAAATGAAAGCCTTTCTCATAAGAATGAAAGAGAATTGATGCAGTGGCCATAGAGAGCTCAAATAAAATAAGCACTATGAATGAAATGAAATATTTTCATTTCATTTACAGTAGCTGATCAAGATGCCTCATGGCAACTGTCGGTATTACATGATGTAGGTGGTAGCTACAAGTCTTTGAAATTCTTTTTCCACAATCTCTTCATACTCTGCAGGAAGCTTATTAATAGATGGATTATTGGCAGGAACATAAGTTCTAGATATGCTAGGGATACCAAGGTTGAAACCATGCATAAGGCTATGGTGTAAATTCAGATACTTCTCGAGCAGGCCATGCCTGTCAAGCTGACTGTGCCACATGCTTGGCTTGTAAGGGGTAAGTGGTTCAGTTCTTCTGTGCCTGAGCACATTGTTGGGTGCCATGTCCCGACTTTCTGCACCCCAAGCAGATGTGTCAAGAGGGGTGGGATGTGTCTGAGCACCCTGCCATGGTCTGGAAGCTGAAACAAAGTGGCAGTCTGTCAAGGAAGACAAGCTGCCCATGTTCATTCCTTTGTATGCAGGCCTTTCCCCCATTCCAGAGCTTGGAGGCATCACACTTGGCGTAGTTGTGTTCATGGCATCCTAAGCATATGACACAGGCAGAAGAGCCACACGCCGCTGTGCCCCCTTGAAAAAACGAGGGATTGGATCCTCCCCCTTTTCTCCTGCCGCCATAGTGGCACGGCCTCACCTTCCTCATGAGTCCTTGTTTTTGTGGTTATGATCTGGGGAGGTATGGTGGCACTTGTGATGGTGCTTGCAATGGTGAGAAGGGGAGGGAGAGCATGAGTGTGAATGTGAACACAAGGATGAGCAGATGCAGGACCACTTGGATGGCGAATATGTGCTGGACACCCTCAAGCATCCTCCTCCCTGGTTTTGCATTGGCAAAAGTGCCATGGCATCAAGCTATGATGGGCATGATGCCATTTTTGGTGGGAGGTTATGTGCATTGCATGGCAGGCATGCAGGTGTGGCATGGCATGGGTTATTGGCAAATGGCATGGTGTTTGGCCACGAGTTTTTGTGCACATGGTATGTTAGTGGTATATGGCAGGATGGCACGGGTGGCAATATGACATGGCATGGCAGCATGGCAGTGGCAGGAGGTTGGGATGATGTGAGTGGAGGGGGAGGGGGACAAAAAGGGACATCAGTTAGAATGTGTTAAGAGAGGAAAAGGAGAGGGTTTTACTGACCTTTTTGATTGCCTCTAGCCTGACTGAATCCCATACTTCCTCAGCAATCGTGCTGAGGAGCTTCTGGTTTATCAGGGCGATGTTGAAGCCTTGGCCTCTTGCTAAATCATCGTGCCATTGTCGTCTGACTTTGGCCTGGTTTGCTATGAGGACCCTTTTGCCGTTGGGTTGCGAGTGCATTGGCTCAATCTCAATGTTGAAGTAGAAGTGTGCAAAGGATTGAACATGCTTTTGTGGCCAGTCACATTGGTCCATGCACCATAGCAATGTGTTCTTGCCGATGTTCATCTGCCTCCATGTGAGGTCAGCGTCTGGAACAATGTTTCTCAATGCTTTGAAGGAGGCAACTGGCTTGAGTGCGATGAGGTCATTGACTTTGGTGAGGCTGTATCTATCTGACTGGGCTTTGCTCATGTCCTGTGCTTCAGCACATCCTTCGTCAGTAAAGTACCAAAGTTCTACAAAGTTGAAAGATTTTAGCTTGCCAATGGTGAATTGTGAGGGACAAGGCATGACATGGTCAGCCACCATTTTGGCTTTGTCGAAGTCGTTTACCTTGGGCTTTCTCTTCTCCTGCTCTCTGCTTTTGTCTTCTTTTAGGTGTTCTTTTGTCTCATCTTCTTGTGCTAGCCTGATTTGTTCTTGCTGCACCTCCAGGTCTGCCTGTACTTGCTGGTTCCAAGCCTTGACTTCCTGTGTATGTGTCTGGTTCCACGCTGTTGTCAGCTGCTCGATGGCTTGTTCGTTGTTGATTTGCCCATTGTTGGACATGATTTGTCTGACAGCGGTGTATGCTGCTCCCGCAAAATCCAGGCATGGGACATTGGTGGGGTCCTGGTCAATTCGCAGCATGATGGCTTGTAGTGAGGGGCACTGTAACTAGGTACTGGAATGGATGTAGGGATGTTTAAAGGAGAGTGAAAATGCAGGAAGGAGCTAATGAAATCCTTCTGTGTGATGAACGAGATGGTGGTGGGAAGAGAAAGCAGCATGTGCCACACCACTCATTTGCTCAAAGACTCTATTCTAAGCTACACTCATTCCTTGCTTCTCTAGTGAATCTCAAGTTCTCCTCGGCCCCCATCTGCTACACTTCTAACATGAGCCCAAATGTCCTTCAGGGTGCTCAGAACTTTGTTATAACTGACAGCAACATAAATGTCGCCAATAGTGTAAGTGAAGCTCTCTGATGCCCCTTATCACAAGCTAATCAATTGACAGATCAATTACTACACTAGTGCTGGCAACAGAACGACATCCGATGCAGCGATTCCCATAAAACCAAACTCAAGTATTCAGTTCACAGGACAGACCGACGTTCTTGCAAAATTGAAGGAACATTTTACTGCTGAAAGCAATGATAAAGTCTGCCACTGAAAATTCTTTTTGTTGTATGGCATGGGGGGTATTGGGAAGACTCAGATTTGTTTGAGGTTCATTGAGGATATGTCTGACTAGTAAGTACTATCATTGACCCTGTTTTGCAAATATTTAGATCAAAGCTTCACAGAGCTATAAGAAATGAACTGTTTTTTTCAATTCTTTCACCAATGGAGAGGCCTGGTCTCTGGCTTTAAGAGGATGCTTTTTTCATATTTAATTGAGGTAGTTAAGTGAGGTGCCAATCCAAAAGAAGAAAGTCACCTAGTCTTGCAAATTTCATCATGTTTGTGTCACACAAGAAGGCTGTTGGATCGGGTAAAAATTCCATCTCCACAGGGTGCAGAGGCACGTGCAAACAAGGATTGTAACTTTGGATTGGGCATGAATAGTAAGAATTATATACAGTAGATTATGTCTGCATAAAGAATCTATGTACTAGAAGAGCCTGTAGATTGATTAGAAGGTTGTAAGTAATGATTTTGGATGGATAGTGGATTATACACAAAGGTGTAAGGTTGAAAACCAGATGTCTGCAGGTGGAACGAAGGGCAGGGTAAAGAATGCGAAGAGAATGGTGCTTGTGAGAGTTGATTCTGGTCAACAGGCATGCCAAAAGCACAAGACACTGGGCCAAAGGCTCCCTGTGCTGATGGACCTGCAAAGTAATCGACATGTGAAGAGAATGATGGGAATGATGGAAGGGGGACAGGCTGCAGCAGGCACACATTCTCTTCTTCACAAGATTGCTGAGGGGGAGCAGTTTACAGCCCACCATCAGATTGTAGTTGCCCACCACAACCTGCAAAAAGGCCACAGTGTTCAGGAAGAGGTAAGCTTTTCTGGGATGCGAGGAAGGAGATTGCATCTTGAATGTGTAATTTGTAGGCATCTTGAAGCTTTTTTGATTTTGTTCCTCCCCCTGCATCTAGTGCAGCTGTATGAGATTTTTGAGCAACAGGCTTGTGTAGGCATCATGGGTCCTTGTTGATTGCCCATCAGTATTTAAAGTACTTGCATCCAATTATCATGCTTGAGTGTCAGGATGCCCTATGCATCAAAGAACTTTACAGACACTCTTGAAATTTTTATCAATGTTTGAAATATAGGTCTAGCTTGATCCACAAGAAAAATGACAGCTCCCTGTTAAGAGTAGAATATTCTATGCAGCAAACATGTTGGGACGGAGGTGGATTTTGGCATATATTGCAGACTGTGTCATGTTCTCTTTCGACTTTTCCAAATAAAATATATATTCATACTTGTTACATATGTATACACTCCCTCAAATATTTTCAGAGCATGTCTCCCACTTGTTGTAAAGTTAGAGGGTGATTTGCAAAACTAGGTGACTTGCAAAACTAGGCATGTGATAGTACTCCACCATACTACTTAGTCCCTGTGTCTGATTGGTCACAGCTTTGCCCATGTTTTCTGGATTGATGCATCTTCAATTGGTTCAATCACTCAGGGACTAAAGGGAATCTGCAAACTTCCTGAGGCTCAGTCTTCTGCACTGGATGGTTCACCTGAATCTGCTTTATGGTGGATTAGCTCTCTGAGAAAAAACTATGCAATGGTCTTTGATAATGCTGATAATCTGACACCTGAGGAACTGGAGGAATATTTTCCATCTGGGCTAGGAGGGAATATTTTGATAACTAGTCGCAACTCTGGTCTAAAACATTTGACTTCACATGAAAGTTCTCTTGAGATCAAAGAGATGGAAAAAAATGATGCCATCTCTTTACTCTTAAAGGAAGCTTGCTTGGATGAGTCTCAGGAGGATTTACAAGCTGAGGCTGCCAAGATTGTGAATGAGCTCTTTTGCATTCCTCTGGCTATTGATCAGGCTGGTGCCTTCATTGCTTTTGGGGATACAGATATCAGAGACTATCTGGAGGAATATTCTCAATACAGAGAAAGATTATTATCTTGCCCAGCTTTCAAAGGAGCATCTAAATATAACAGAACTGTGTATGGGACTTGGGAGCTATTATTTAAAGAAATTCAGCAAAGAGCTCAAAGTGATGATTCTCAACAAGCTGACACAGCTAAGAGTGCAATGTTTCTGCTGGCAATGTTTGCCTTCTTTCACTTTGATGGTATTATTGAAGAAATCTTTTCTTATGCTGCTACTCAAGGGTATGAGGAATCTGGAGATAGTGAGCAGAGTCCTGCCTTGCCCCTTGCAGACTCCATACTAGACCACACACTGCTTCAGCTTCACAACACAGGAAAATGGGATAATTTCATCTTCAAAGAGGGAGTTCAAGTATTGCTGTCTTTTAGCCTGATCAAATTGGTTTCATCCAAAGGTATCTATACCATGCATCCACTTATTCATGGATGGGGAAGAGACAGAATGTCCTCAGAAGATAGACAGAAATACTGTTTGATGGCATATGGAATGTTAGCTTGCTCTCTGCCAGCAGACTTTGATGAGCAGCCATATCAATTCAGAAGGATTTTGGTCACTCATTTGAGGGCCAATATACAGCACAGTGTAATTACTTTGATGATGCTCATGAAAATTTTGGGAGAATGTTAAGTGAGCAGGGGTATCCTGGTGAAGCAGAACTCTTGGTGAGAAGCACCAGGATACAATCAGACCCATGGGTAACCTTTCAGGTACATACTGAAGTTTAGGAAAATATGCAGATGCAGAGAAGCTTGGAATCAAAGTTCTAGATATGAAAAACAGACTTTTTGGAGAAGATCACCCAGATACAATCTGGACCATGGGTAATCTTGCAAGTACATATTGGAGTCTAGGAAAATATGCAGATGCAGAGAAGCTTGGAATCAAAGTTCTAGATATGAGAAACAGACTTCTTGGAGAAGATCACCCTGATACAATCTGGGCCATGGGTAACCTTGCAGATACATATGGTCATCTAGGAAAATATGCAGATGCAGAGAAGCTTGAAATCAAAGTTCTAGATATGAGAGTCAAACATCTTGGAGAAGAACACCCTGATACAATCAATGCAACAGAAAATCTTGCCATAACATTTCACTATCTACAAAAATATACAGATGCAGCCAGGCTGGAAGTCCAAGTTGTGGATGTAAGGAAGAAAGCAAGTAGATCTTCCAAAATATTAAGGAGAAAGGTATTGCAATCTTCCAACATTTCTCATATTATAAATTCTGATTTGAATTTTCAGTAGGATGTACAATAGATCTGACTCAGACTATTCCAATTTTATTGTTGTATACATCCATCATGGGTAAATTCAAACTGTCCACTCATTACATATTTTGAGAATTTCAAACAGCT
>Ga0307507_10009700_pt1 | contig 12716 bp, 2 predicted proteins | sample 7_EM_MG_FD_207223 | JGI IMG/M metagenome (GOLD analysis project Ga0307507, IMG submission 207223) | Populus trichocarpa ectomycorrhiza microbial communities from riparian zone in the Pacific Northwest, United States - 7_EM | ecosystem: Host-associated > Plants > Roots > Unclassified | place... | reverse complement strand
GCTAATACTTAATTATAAATGCCGCTAAATGCTGGGAAATGCTGGGAAATGCTGGAAAATGCTGGAAAATGCTGAAATGGCAGAAACGAAAAATTAAATGCTGGTAAATTTTTTCCTGACGTAAGCTCTAAAGAAGCCGTTCTTAAAGAGAAATCTAGAATAGTTAAAGTTAGGGACCTTAAGCAATAGAAAAGACTCCTAGGGCCAACCTAATACCTGTCTAGCACCCTTATAGGAATGCTTTAAAAAGTTAAGAGAAAACTTCTCTAGAGGTAAACCTAATTAGAAAATAAAGTAGGGCGATAATTACACTAATAATCTAAAAAAAGAAAAGCCCTAGTTGTGGACCTTTTCTAGCTATAACTAGGGCAAGATATAGAAGGAAAGACTCTCTATATTGCTATTAGGCTAGAAATGGTACTCCCTATAGGTAAGATATGTTAGTTTTAAGCACTATATAATAGTAGTGCTGAAATTAATCTTATATAATATAATTTAGTAAAAGAGTATAAGCTTATCCTATTGCCAAGGTAGTGGAAACCTATTATAGGGTTCCTAGATAAGCATTAGATTAAACTATATAGCGCCTATAAGCTTATAGTATTAGTAGCTAACATATATAACCACACTAAGGTAGTTGGCTCGCAACCCTTTTAGGCGGCCAACTTTATAGACTATAACCTTATTCTTAAATACCCTTAGCTTATAGAAGTAGATTTTAAGATATGCTTTAAGATAGGAGCCTTTAAATAGTGGAATGATAAAGAATTGGAAGGGCGTATTTTACTAATAAGCTTAAAAGATATCCCAAAGGATATAGCTTTAGGAGAAATAGTACATGCTCTACATTCAAAGGAGTATTAGATCTAACCCCTATTCTATAGTAAAATAGGTATAAAGCCTAGTATAGGCGATAACCCTTCTATAATAGATACTCTATAGGGAACTACTAGATAGGTTATAGAGATATTATAAGGAGGCGGCGATCTTAAAGATCTTATAAGATGCTTCTACCGCTATAGGCTACTCTAGCTTAAGAAATACGCAGAGAGTATGCTATAATACCTTAAATAATGTATTAAAGAGTTTTTTACCCTCTACTGACTACTATATAAAACTATTTAACATATAGTGGCAACCATATATAAACAGCTACTATAGCGCGCAACGCTGCCTATAAGCGTCCTAAGGGACCTCTAGGATCTACCCAACAATAATATGGAGGATAAGCGCGACCCTAACCTATTAAAAATTCTATTAGGCCTAAGGGACTTACTTAGGGTATTTTTGGGCAGATAAGCTAAAGTCCTTTATTAGAACTTAGAATATAATTATATAATTAATTTAGAAGAAGGTAAATAACCGCCAAACCTTCCTATTTATAACCTCTCTTATAAAGAGCTTAAGATCCTATAGGAGTACCTTAACAGCTTACTAGAAAAGGGATAGATATAGCCTAGTAAGTTATTAGTAGGCACGCTAATTCTCTTTGTCCTAAAACTAGATAGAATTATAAGGCTATATGTAGACTATTACGGTCTTAATAAGATTATAATTAAGAACCGTTACCTACTACTACTGGTTAGTAAAATGCTGGATTAACTATTTAGGGCTAAGATCTTTATAAAGCTAGATCTATAAGACGCCTATTATAAACTCTGTATTAAAGAAGGGGATAAGCAAAAGACCGCTTTTAAAACCTAATACGGCCACTTTAAGTATCTGGTAATACCCTTTAGGCTAGCTAATACGCCTATAATATTCTAATTATATATTTATAGAGCCTTAGGGGGACTAGTTAACTATATATATATTATTTATTTAGATAATATCCTAATTTACTTAGAAGATAAGGATTAGTATAAGTAATATATCTGCAAAGTACTAGAATATTTAGATAATCGAGGCCTCTATGCTAAGGCGTTAAAGTATATCTTTAATACTAAGTAGATTAAGTTCCTAGGGTATATTATAACGCTTATAGGTATAGTTATGGACCTAGTATAGGTATAGACGATTTAAGAGTGGCTAGAGCTAGAGAACTATTAGGATGTTTAAGTATTTCTAGGCTTCGCTAATTTCTATAGGCGCTTTATTTATAACTATTTAGATATTACCTAATACTTATCTAACTATATTACTAAAGCTTTTTAAGACCCGGCCTAGAAAGCAAAAAGCTTAAAGGTAGGAAGAAAGAAAACTAAAAAGGGACTAACTAAATGGTATAAACTATAGATATAGCCTAGAAAGGTATAGAAAGCCTTTTAGGAACTATATACAAAGTTTACAGAAGCTCCACTATTACGACATTTTAACTTAGATTAGCTACTAATAATAGTTACTAATATATTAAATGTTGCCTTTACTAGTATCCTACTACAACCTAATAGGTATTTAGACGCTACTTAGCTCTACTAGAGACTAGTAGCATTCTATAATAGAAAATTCTAGGGACCTAAAGTTAGGTATTATACCCATAATAAGGAACTGATAGCTATAGTTAATTACTTTAAACAGTGGCAATACTACCTTAAGCACGTAAGCTATACCACTTATATACTCTTAGATTATTATAATCTACGCTACTTTATAACTATAAAGGAGCTTATACCTTAATAAGCCAGATAGGCAAAGGAGCTTATATAATTTAACTTTAAGATTAAATATAAGCTAGGGGAAAATAACCCTGCTAATGGACTGTTATAATAGCCAGACTATGCTAAAGGCTTTAAAATAGGAGAAGGAAAACAGAGAATAGATATTTTACTCCCTATATTACAGAACAAGCTTTAGGTATAGGATGCTTAAGCACCTATAGCTCTATATACTAAGTCTTAGGTAGTATAAACCCTATTAGTCTCTACTAATATTCTAGCTAGTACCTAGACCATTACTAATAAGGGTCTAAAAATACCTAGATAGGATGTCCCTAATACAAGTTTGGAACCTAGTAATATACTACCCTTAATTACTAAGCTATCCCCTTAAACTAAAAGTAAAGCTATAAAGTAATTAGAACCTAGAGCCCTATAAAAACTAAAGGACTTTAACCTTATAGCGGCCTTTCTAACATATATACACCAAGAAGTTATAAAATTCATAGTACTATTTAGTCTTATACTTAGAGTAGTATAAGGCAAAACAGCTTTTACCTAGGAACTATCTAAAAGGTTAACGGATTTTATCCATAAGGTGCAATAGAAAAACGCCTTTTATAGTATCTTTAATATAGAAGTAGACTAGAAATATAACGGAAAGGAAGCTACTAGGCATTACTATTAGGAACTAGACCTAATAGGCCTACTATATAGATATAGCAAGGTTTGGGTACTATAAGAAGCAAATTTATAATAAAAGATCCTTATAAGGAACTATAATAATCCTCTAGGCGGCCATTATAGTTAAGCTAAGATAGTAGAATTACTTTAATATAAATACTACTAGCTAAAGCTTAAGTAGGAAGTAAAGGAGTATATTAGCCACTGTAAGAAGTATTAAGTATATAAAATCTAAAGGCACAAGCCATGGGGTTTACTTAAATCAGTTCCCCACGCTAGTAAGCCATAGCAATATTATGCTATAGACTTTATTACGGATCTTCCGCCCTTAAAAGATAGGTAAAAATTAACATATAATTTGGTCCTAGTACTTATTAATAGGGTTTTAAAGTACGTCTAATACCTTCCTATTAATAAGACAATTAACGCATAAGCGCTTACAAACCTAATTAAGGAAAAATGCTTTCTTAAAGTAGATTAACTACACTCTATTATTACTAATAGGGGCAGCGTCTTTATAAGCCAGTACTAGTTAGATCTATGCTTTTATTTAAAGATAGACCACTACTATAGTATAGCTTTCTATCTATAGATAGATAGGTAAATAGAACGCTAGAACTAGGAACTGGAGTCTTATCTACAAATATATTTAAACTACTAGCAAGATAATTAGTATAAGCTACTTCCGTATACAAAGTACACTTATAACTTAAAGCAACATTTATTATATTAGTTTGCACCAATCTAGATTACCTATAGCGTCCAACTATTAGGATTTAATAGTATACTTAATAATTACTAGTTAAGGCCGTATAATTAATTATAGGATCCGATTAGGAAGTCTAAGGATATCTACTATAGAGTATAAGGGTACCTTAAGAAATAGGAGGAGTAATAGAAGCCTATAAAGCAAAGCCTATAAGATACGTAAGAGTAGTAGAGACTTTAGTACAACTGCAAATACTAGGATAAGCATTTTGGCATAGACAATAAGGTTCTATTATATTTAATAAATATTAAGACCCGTTAACTATTAAAGAAGCTTAATATAAGATACCTAAGTCCCTTCTAAATTAAGAAACAAATTAGTAAGCTAGCTTACTATCTCTAGCTACCCCCATCTATAGCCTATATATATTTAGTATTTTACATAAATCTACTAGGGCTATAGCATAGACTACTATTAAAAAAGAACTTCCGTCTAGGCCCAATTAAACACCCTAAAGTAGTGGGCGAGTAATACAAGGTTAAAGCTATACTATGCTATAAGTCTATTAAGAACAATCTTTAATGCAAAGTTAAATGGCTAGGCTGGCCTACTAAGGACTCTATATAGAAACTAGAGGATTACCTTAATTATTATAAAGATATTTTAAAAGAATATTAGGACTAAGGTCCGCAATCTACAAATTACAGAAAGCGCTCTAATACTATAGTGTTATTAACGTATTCCACCATCGAGTAAGCCAATCTATCGAGCGAGCCACCTCAAAACTGTTACGGACGCTTTAAGTACGATATTACGACTACTTGGAGAAGAGTCGCAGGAAGCTAGTTGGTTAATATAGGCACGGTCTAGGATAGATCCGGTAGAACTATGTGACGAGGAATAGTAACCGAGGTCACGTAGTATTAAACGTATTAACTGTGTTAAATGGAAGGGACGTTACGTTTAATACAGACAACACGTACCTTACGTACAAGAGAGGATTTCTTAGGAGTACGGTTATGTATTTAAAGGACCTCAGTCCCTACCGTAAATAGTTCTCTCCTTGTAGTAAATCTCAGAATATAATTGGAGTTAATTTGTTAGGCAACTACTCCACCAGTTATTATTACGTTGTTGTTTTGTCGTACCTATATACCCAGCCTAATAATAGAACCTACTGTAGTCTAAGCTACTAGGTTCCGTTACACATTTACTACTAAGGTTATAGTATTGGAACAAAATTAAACAATATGCCACTAAGAGCAGCACTAGTTATAACGGCGTTAACGGCAGCTACAACCTCAGGGCTAGGTAATACTAGTATAGACAAGGGGGATTCTCAAGTGGTTATACAAGGTTAGTTACAGAAAATAGTTAATCACTTATAAGATAATAATAAGATACTTAAAGAACGCATTAATGGAATTGGAGTAGTAAAGATTAAGTTACCTTTAATTAAACAATTCTTAGAAGAGAAGTTAAAGCTTAAGGGATTTCTTACGCAAATGCACTTTAAGGTAGTATAGGAAGGAGCGAAGTTAGCAACATCGTTAAATTAAGTAGCCTATACAGGATTGTTCCTAATAGGGAGGGCACTTAAGTAGTTTAAGCCGTATCTTACGGAAATATAGGCTAATGGCATAACAACTACTAACTAAGATGTACGGTATATATTTGCTAGTTAGAACGGGTTTATAGAGTAATTAACGCAGATATTTGGAGACCTAGAAGCCATAACCATAGCGAAATAAAAGCTTTAGAACTTAGTATAACGCACTTTAGTAATTAAATATACAACACAGTTTTAAACACTAGCCATATAGGTTAAGTGGAATAATAAGGCGCTTATAATATAGTACAAATAGGGACTTAAGGCTAAAGTCTAGGACGCAATTATCCTAATAGAAGATGCGGATACTCTAAGAGAGTTAATAAATTAGTTAATAAAGATCAATAATAGGATCTACTAAAGGGAATAAGCTAAGAGAGGGCAAGACAAAGTTCTACAGTTATATAAGGCGTAGAGTACGCAACAATAGATATAGAGTTAAAAACTATGGAATGGCGCAGAGCTAATAGACCTAAGTGGTACTAAAGAAACCTAAAGGTGGGAAAAGAAACTATAGAAACCTAGAGGTTAAGAATTAAGTAATTAAAGGACCTAAAAGTAGAGGCCAAACCAGAGATCTTAGCAGTAGAAGACATTTAGGCGGACTCTACAGCAAGAAAAATAGTTTAAAGATAGAGCTTACATAAATTATGGAAAATAGGGTCATTTCGCCAGAGACTATAGAGGTGGTTAGAGTAACTACGTAGTAAAGGGAACCAGACTAGCAGACGGCACATATATACAGAGGGATAATAGTGCACTATAAGGAACAAAGGAATGTTCAATTAACAGTTTTGCGTATTGTTATAACAACGTATACCAAATTCATAAGGACGCTAAGTATGGCGTAAGCTATTAGCCGTAAGAGCCAGAGTTAAGAGGACTTAAAGGAACCAAAGAGTTAGATAAAAAACAAGATTAACTCTATAAGCTAGATTAAAATGTCACAGTAACATATGGATAAAGATTAGTAGTAATAACAATAGAGTCAAAGTACTTATTAATCACCAGCAATGAGGACGAAAAAAAGGCTAACTAGGAGCACTTAAACCTTAATAACGTAATAGAAGCAGAGACTAAGACCATTACAGAACAAGGTTTAGTAACGGATATTATAATACTATTAGATACGATTTCCATTGCTTTATAAGATAATAGGAGTAACGTTTAGAAGAAACTAAGCAAGTAGATAACTACTAGTGCTAGCTTATCACTTAATAAAGGCAAAAGGCCACAGGCTTAAGATTCTTAAGAAGAGATAAGAGAAGCTTAAGATTCTTAAGATAAGATAAGACACACCTAAGGACCCACAATGGACGAAAACCGATGGGAAAAGGCAGTAACTTAGTTTAGTAATAAACGAATGAGTATAAGACGCAAGTTCAAGAACTATAAGTTTGGAGAACAAATAAAAACGTTAGCAATCTTAAGTAAATATAGTATTTAGCCTAAAGATTAAAAAGTTAATACTAGGATTAAAAAGTAAGATAACTACAAAGATCTAGCTACAAGACGCAGAAAATAAGAAACTATGGATAAGTTTAGGACAAGAATTATTACATAGCAAGAGCAGAAGCTAGACAAGAGGTTAGCTACGCCAGGTTATATAAAAAACAGAGCACCCATATAAAGAGTTACTAATAGGCTAAGTGCAGGGATACCTAGGGTAAAGTAGTTAGATAAACTAAAACAAGAAGAGGATCTAGATATTCCAACCAGGTTTAAAGAAAGACATACTAAAGAATATTACAATATAGTGATAACAAGGTACTTTCTAACGGATAGACTATATACACTAAACCAGTTATATGGAAAGTGGTATAGGCAACGATACAGTAACAAATAAGAAGACTTTTATATATAGCTAAATAAAAAAGTTGTCTAAAACTAACCTATTACGGAAAAACGCATAAGTTATATTAAAGGAGTATTAATTATAATGTTAAGAAACCTAGAAGAGGGATCTAGGGACTAGAGAAGCAAGTAATAAATCTTAGTACCTATAGCAGAGATACCAGTGGTTAGGTTAACTAGGTATAGGTTTAAACTTAAGGATAAAGACAAACCAAGAGTTAACCTAAAATATATAGCGTATTATACACTATCGTGGATAGCTTATGTGGATAATATATGCAATATATATAGAGTACCTAAAGACAAGAACTGGAAGTACCTAGTAAGGATATATTAGGCACTAGAGGAAAAGCGGTTTAGGAACGCTAAGTATATACATAGTTGGCACCCAGTAGAAGTATAAGGTTAAGGAAACTTAATACTTTAACCAGGAAGATTCCTTACGGAAGAATACCTAGATAGATAATAGTGGTGGAAGTGCCTAGAGAACACTTGTCTATAGTATATAGAGGAAAAGAAACAAACTAAGTATTAGCTAAAGTTGGACTAAGTATAGGCAGGATCGAGCAGCCAATAGTTAGGAAAAGGGTAGGCGTATAGAACTAGAGGGAACCAGTATTAAAGCCTTAGACCCTTAAAGGAATTTAAGAATAATACCTAAATTTAAGAGCTAAATAGCAAGATTAGCAGTTTAAAGTGTTGGTAGATAGTAGAGCAACTAGAAACCATATATCACTAAAGGCAGTAAAAAGGATAGGGTTACTATATAGATAGAAGAAATACCTATATCCACTTATAACAATTTCAAGAGATTAGATAGCCTATAGAGGAGGCATTATCAATCTTAAAATAGGACCTATTTAGATAACTATTAAAGGGAGACCAGTTAGAATGTCTTTTAATATCCTACCATTAGGACAGGATAAGGCGATACTAGGAATGCCTTAGTTATAGGAGTATAATCTAAAGATTAATTAGGTTATAGGTTAGGTTAATATTAAGAATATATAATAACACAAAGTGCGACAGCAAACCAAGTTGGTATAGTACCAAGTTAGAGCGATATATAAAGAGACTAAGTAAGGCTTAAGTTATATACCAAAGAGATACCACAAGTATGGTAAAAAGTTGTGGTTACTAGAGAGTAAAAAGCTATTAGAGCATATAGCTTGGGATTATAAGATAGAATTAGAAGAGGGAATAAGTTTAAAGTTCTTTCTAATCTATAAGCTTACTAAAACAAAGTCAGTAGCACTTAAGGAGTTTATTTAGGAGAACTTACAAAAGGGATATATTAAACCGTTATAGTTATTAGTAGGATATCCAGTATTATTTATCCTAAAGAAAAACGGAAAACTTAGGATGTGTATAGACTATAGACAGTTAAACAGCATCACTAGAAAGGATAGGTATCCTTTACCCTTAATTAGCGAAATCCAAGATAGGATAGGCAACGTAAAGATCTTTACAAAGATAGATCTAAGATAGGCGTACCACCAGATTAGAATTAAGGAAGGCAACAAATAAAAGGCAGCCTTTAGGTCGAAGGAAGGACTATATAAACCATTAGTTATACAATTCGGGCTTATAAACGCACTAGTAATATTCTAGAAGCGAATTAATAGTGTATTAAAAGAACACCTAGATGAATTTGTTATAGTATATCTCAACAATATTATTATCTACTTAGAGAATAAGGAAGAACACAGAGAACACGTTAAATAGGTCTTAAAGAGACTATAAGAAGAACAGATACTAGTAGCAGTTAAGAAATACGAGTTCTTTACTAGGAAGACCAATTTTGTTGGATTTATTATTAAACTAGGCCAACTTAGCATAGATCTAAAGAAAATTGAGGCTATAGTAAATTGGCAAGAACTAGAGAACGTTACGTAGTTAAGATTGTTCCTAGGGTTTTGCAATTATTGTAGAAGGTTTATAGCGCAATAGTTATAGGACATTAAGCCATTTATATAGTTAACAAAGAAAGAAGAACTATGGGTATGGGGAAGGGAATAATAAGAACTATTTAAAAGAGTTAAAGAGTTATTTACCTAGGAGCTAGTTCTTAAGATCTATTAACCAGGTCTAGAGATAGTTATAGAAATGGATACATTAGACTTTACACTAGGGGCGTGCTTTCTATAGAAATATTAAAACGGATGGCACCCAGTAGCGTACTATAGTTAGAAGATAATACCACTAGAGTTAAACTATAACATCTACAACAAGGAGTTATTAGGTATAGTTACAGCGCTTAAAAAATAGAGAGCATTTTTATAAGGCATAGAGAAACCGTTTATAGTTAAAACGGACTATAAGAACCTTATAGGATTCCTAATAACAAAGAAACTTAACTAAAGACAGGTTAGATGGGCGGAAATGCTTACAGAATACTATTTTAAAATTCAGTATACTAAGGGTACAGACAATGCACGAGCAGACGCTCTAGGCAGAAAGGCTGAACTATAAAGTAGTAAAAAGCTATTGGGAGCTTTGTTACAAAAGGATTAAGACGGATTAATTAGGTATAATTATCCAAAGATTATAGCAACTAAGGAAAGTCAGATCCACAAATTACTAGAGAGTGATTAGATATAAAAGATCTAAAAAGCATAAGTAAAGGATCTAGACTTAGAGCAATACGAAAATAAAGAAGCAATATATGTGCCTAAGTCTATTACAGAAGAATTTATTAAGGAATTCCATAAAGGAATAATATAAGGACATAATAGAGCTATAGGCTTAGTATTAAGACTTTAAAAAGAGTACATTATTTAAGGAATCTGGGGACTAGTATAATAAGTTATAAAGGAATGCCTAGACTACTAAAGGAACAAACCAATAAGGTATAAGCCGTATAGAGGGCTATAACCTATTAAGACACCAGAAAGACTATAGGAGGTTATATTATAGGACTTTATTATTAAGTTACTAAAGTTAAGAGATCCTATTATAGGACAAGATTATAACGCGATTTTAGTAATAGTGGATAAGCTAATAAAGTGGGGATACTTTATAGTATGCACTAAAGAGATATCAGTAGAGGATGTCGCTAGAATCTATATAAAGGAAGTATTCGCAAGATACGGAGCACTAGATAAGATTATATTAGATAGAGATTTAAGATTTATAGCAGTATTTTAGAAAGTATTTCTGGCAGAATAGGGAGTTTATATAGTAATATCTATAGCGTATTATCCGCAGATAGACAGATAAACGGAAAGACTAAACTAGACACTAGAATAGTATTTAAGGCATTATATTAATTACGCATAGAATAATTGGGTATTGTTATTACCAGTTATATAGTTTGTATACAATGCAACACCATAAGAAGGAATGGGGATATTACTATTTAAGGCGAATTATGGGTATAAGCTAAGAACATCGTTATCGCCACGTTAAGTAAAAAAGACGAGTAGTATAGCTAAGTAAAGAATAGAGACGTTAATAAATCTTTATACAGACCTTAAAGAAACAGTAAAACTAGTACAAGAATAAATAAAAAGGTACTATAATGCTAAGAGATCTAAGGGACCAGATCTTAAGGAGGGGGATAAAGTATGGCTACTATACAAAAATTTTAAGAGTTGATAACTAAGTAAGAAGTTAGACTATGTTAAACTAGGACCTTTTAAAATTAAGCAAAGAATTTTATTGGTTATATATAAGTTAAACCTACTAGCTAAAATAAAAATCTACCCTATATAATATGTTGTAATGCTAAAGCCAGTACACGGAAATATTAGGCTACTAGTCTATAAGGCAGATATATATAGAGGACAAAAGGAAGACAAATAGCAAGTTTTAAAGGTTATCAGTTATAAGGATATAGATGACAAAATGTGGTATAAAGTAAAGTAAATAGGCTATAGTGAGACTACCTAAAAACCACTAAGCAACCTAAGGAACGCTATGGGAAAGGTATAGGAGTATTAGAAGAAAGTAGGTTAGGCAGCATTAATAAAAAAGAATTGCCAAAGAATGAGTTACCTAAGGGGGACCTAAGAGGAGCAATTACCAAGCTACTTAGAGTTGTTTCCCTTATAGGAGGAGAGCCAATCCTTTTATTACCTAGCTTAGACAAACCCTATTAAACAAGTTTCCACTCCTTAAAACGGACCTTCTTACAAACACGCTTAAGACGTTGAAGATGAGCATAAGCTAAATATTAAGCTTTAAGGACGCGTGCGGACTCTTCTAAGGCATGTTAAACCTTAAATAGTGCAGAGGCCAGCTTACTATTAAGCTTTACAGCGGCAGATTAAATATAAGACCCTATAATAAGTTACTTAGGGAACTTAAAGACTGTTAAGAGTTATAGAACGTGTATACTTAGCGTTAGAGACAGAGCGAATATCGTAGGATAATTAAATATTTGCTTTAGTACACTTAGAGCAAGAGGAGGGTTATTAAGATGTAGGACTTGCTAGCGCAATACAAACTAACCCCTCTTTCGTATACCTTAAGTAAGGAATTGCCATTACCTCGCCTAGCGACAGTATGGAGGAAACCGTATAAAGGCGACGCTTAACCTAGGAAAGAGAAGAAGAAGCTTTAGGTATAATAAGTATAGATATTAACCAGACTAATTAAACGGACATTATACCTCTAGTAGACAACTTAGAGATGTTAGGAATCTTTAAGGACAAAGATAAAAAGGAGGGAGATGGTGTTACAGACGCTTTAAGTACAATGTTATAACTACTTAGAGAAGAGTTGTAGGAAGCTAGTTGGTTAATATAGGCACGGTCTAGGATGGATCCAGTGGAACCATATAATAAGAAATGGTAACTAAGGTTACGTGGTGTTGAATGTATTAACTATATTAAACGGAAGGGACGTTACGTTTAATATAGACAACACGTACCTTACGTATAAGAGAGGATTTCTTAGGAGTACGGTTATGTATTTAAAGGACCTTAGTCCCTACCGTAGATAGTTCTCTTCTTATAGTAAATCTTAGAATATAATTGGAGTTAATCTATTAGGCAACCACTCCACCAGTTATTATTATGTTGTTGTTTTGTTATACCTATATACCTAGCCTAATAACAGAACCTACTATAGTCTAAGCTACCAGGTTCCGTTACAAAAACCCCACTAAAAACTAGAAAATCCATATCTTAATATCTCAACAACCACCAAATAATAAATTCTAATAATTTAGATTTAGACTTTTATATATACTCTACAGCTTCTATTAAAGTTGCATTATAAATAGTTTAGTGGTTTTTAAGATATAGTAATTTAGCCTTATTTT
>Ga0307507_10009699_pt1 | contig 12717 bp, 14 predicted proteins | sample 7_EM_MG_FD_207223 | JGI IMG/M metagenome (GOLD analysis project Ga0307507, IMG submission 207223) | Populus trichocarpa ectomycorrhiza microbial communities from riparian zone in the Pacific Northwest, United States - 7_EM | ecosystem: Host-associated > Plants > Roots > Unclassified | place... | reverse complement strand
TACTTGCCCTTTGTGCCCCCCCCCTACTGCCTTCCAAATAGGGTATGTTTTCATCCAAAAAAGGTATGTTTTTTCCACCCTTCTTTTGAAGAAATTTCCCACTGGTGGGCCATGAACCTTTTCCAGCTTTACGGCCATGTGTGGAACTTAGGGTGCAGCCCGTATTTGTTTTTTTTGCCAACTAAACATACAGTTCCAGAGTATTTTCAATGCAACGCACTCAAATGAATTCCGTTAGGCTTGAAAATAGAATCATTCAACGCAGATTTGAAATCGGCATCAAACAAATCTAATTTCAAGCTGAATGGACAATATTTGAGCGTGCTACATAGAAAATACTCTCCATCTGAATAATTCTGTTTGTTTATTCAAGTTTGGCAAAAAAAATGGGCCACGCCGTAATGGCTGTAAAACGAATCTAAATACCACCACCACCACAACCACAACAAATTTATACCTCAATTTGCACTATTCTTTGTGCTGCTCACTCTCTGCGAATACTGGTTCTGTATATTGCAGACCCCAACGTGCGAGGCTCTCAAAATTGACTGTCGTCGGGTCCCTTCGTGCTCATGAATGTCTCACATCTAAGACATTCCTCTTCAACCTGCAGAGCACCAAAGGAAGCTGCCCTCCTCATCACAGGACTCCTTGGATTAGCAGCCCCCAGTACTCATTGACAACATCATCACTCATTGACGACACCATCACTTACCTCACTGTTGCGGACTTCACACACACGCCAAGTTTTTTTTTCGTCCATCCGTCATCACTGCCTTCTCAATACGTTGGCAACATTCGAAAATATTCTCTCATCAGCATACATGGATAGTTTTGAAGTTTGGATCAATGTTTGCTTTAGTTATGATGTTCCATAGGGTGGTTTTTTTTCTCTTGGCTTTATCCCCCTTTTTCCCTTTCCTTATTCTGCAGACCTTTTCCTTTCAACCTAGTGTTATGCCACCAGTGGTAGCTTTTGCATTTGGGGAGTGCTAGTCCAGCCAACGTCCCCCTTGTAGCACCTTGTACCAATCTCATTACCAGTAGCTAGCGAGGTCGCTATTTCAGTAGTTACCTGAGTTGCTTATGCAGCGTAGTTAGCTAATAAATCATTCCCATTCTAAATACACAACACATTACTATAATTAAATGTTTGAGCAGTTATAAACTATGAGTTGGTTCAGATAAGACCCACTAGTATGAAAAATTAGAAGAGACAGACCAAAAACCACCAGGAATGATATGTTCTTGACCTGGGGGGTGCTTTGAATGACCTTTATTAGCTGTCTAAGGCTTGCAGATGTGTCACGCCGTTGCTAGTGGTCTTAAAAATAGATTTTGGAAAAATCACTACTAAATTTTTTTAAGCACTCCGAGACCTCGGGTCACGGCTTCAATTCCCGGTACCCCCTTGTGCCCCGTTTGTCCTGGACAAATGTAGCAACTCAGAAAACTCTCACGCCACAGCCTACCGCGTGAAATAAATTATCATGCACAGATGCACACTCATTCGTCGTGCACATGTAGAGGCTCACAAAACTCTCGCACCACAGGCTACCACTGAAATAGTTGATATGTTTACACATGCGTCGCCCCGTTTTTCCTAGACAAACTTACATGTAGCAACTCAGAAAATTCTCACGCCACACCCTACTGCGTGAAATAAATTATCATATCTGCACAGATGCAGCATTCGTCCCGGACAAACACAGTACCGCGTGAAAGAACCAATATATTTACACATGCGTTGCCACAGGCTACCATGTGAAATGACCAATATATTTACACATCCGTGTAAACTCTCACGCCACGGCCTACCACGTGAAATAAATTATCATAATCGTCCAAACGCAGTCGTTCGTATACGCGTCGAGTTGGATGTATGTGTTGTGTAGATGTTTGAGCGCCTTAAAATCATCTTGAGAGGTGAAGAGGGCTGAGCGTCGTGCGTAAAAACTTAAAACTTAAAATAATTAGAGGTTTGAAAAATAAGAGAGAGGGGAAGAATGAACTCCATTTGCGAGGCAGGAGGACACCTTAAGTACAAATATGAAAATCACAAGGCATCTGCAGGTTCTCGTGTGCTGCCTGTCCAGAAAAGCTCTAAAAAAAATAAGAAGAAAAGAAGACGAACAAATAAAAATAACTTTTGACGCATCCTGTCAAATCCCTCCACCGGACTGTTGAACTGGGAATTTCTCGGGGAGCTGAACGAGGCTGAGAGAGGCCTATTTACTCCCGCGACTCTCCCCCTCAGTCTGGGCATCACAGTCGTCGACGCTTCAACCCTGCCGTCCAGTCCTCGAGTGACGAGCTCGACTGGTCGATGGCCAAGCGTGCACCATACGTCTGGGACGAATGCATAGGAAGAGAGCATGCGCTTGTGGTACACTGAAAATCCTTGGTTGGCTAAGTCGAATACGATCAGTGGGCTAGGAAAGTAAGACAATAGCTTGGGCTAACCCCAACCATGCACCGTACGTCCGAGACGAACGTGTAGCAAGAGAGTGAGACTTGAGGTGGACCCAAAATTCATAGTTATCTAAGTCGAAGACAATCAGGGAAGACAATATCCATCAACGGATGGCGAAGCGTGCACCGTACATCCGAGACGAACGTGTAGCAATGAACTCTGCATTGGAGGCAATGTGTGAGTAGATATACCAGCTACGGTATCCTGTGGTGTAAGATTTTCTGAGCTGCCACAACTGAGTTTTTGGAGGCGACGCGTGCGTGACAATTTACCTTACGCGGTAGCCTGTGGCGTCAGAATTTTTTGAGCTGCTCAAATGAGTCCATCCAGGACGAACTCTGTAGTGCGTGTTTAGGGGAACCGCTCCTGACTTTGACGTGTGAAAGTTATTTGAGGTGGTACAAATGAGTTTGACCCAGACGTAATTCGTTGAAGGTGGCGTGGGCGTTATCGTCGGAAAATGGGTTATTTCATGCAGTAGCTGTGCATGGGAGTTTTGTGAGTCCTACAACTGTTTGTCCAGGACAAACCCTGCTTAAGACAGAAGAAATTTTTCGTAGAGCTCCGCAACGCGTTTACGATTCACTTTACCACGTAGAAACCGAGCAAGTCTTCGTTCCATTGAATTTACAGCCGAAAAAAAAAATGATGATTACTACTCATCTTCATCCTCCCCGTCTTCCTCCTCCCCCTCCTCCTCTCCCGCAAGAACAACAGGTTCATCCCAGACTGGCCACCAATGAGTGAGGATGTGAGGCGCTGCTCCTCCAGACCCCCTGGGATACCTAGTACAGCCAGAGCCATTAGCCGTTGAAACCCATAGCTTGTCAGCTGCAGGCTTAGGAATCCACGCAAGTTTGTTTAATCGGCGTTTGAAGGCGTGTCGCATTGCTTGAACAGTTTCTCGATTGTGAACACGCGCGATCATTTCTTTCCAGCTCCGATAATACGACGATTGAGTGTATCCCTGGCCTTTGACGCATTGGTGACCAATGTCAGGCCAGAGGTGGTTGAACGCGGCCTCCCAATCCTTGTCGTCCCCAACTTTAACTAGGCAGGCGTTCCACACCTCGGCAAGGTTCCTGTCACGGAAAGTGTCTTCTGTTACAGAACGCTTCTGTGCGAGCGTAAGACGACAATAAGACGCTTTCAGCTGGCCTTTACGATTCGGTGACTTCATAATTATATCCGAAAGGAACTGACGCCAAAGGTCAGACATCCACTCGTCAATATTTCCATGACTTCCCTCGTCGTCGTCGTCATCCGACGTTTCCATGTCAGAGCCGTCTCTAGCATTTGGAGGGGGGAGAGTATGACCATGCTGAGCTAGTTTGAACAGAATCGGGCGCGGACTATTGTCAGTCCAGACCTTGGGCGTAATTCTCCCCTTGTTCGTAACAACCCGAGTCTTTGGAATAGCTTCCCGTCCAACAATTCCAATCGGAAGTATCAGCTCCCGAATACTCTCGATAGGCTTGCCAAAGAATTTTACGAATGTCTCCTCCCTAACCCCACGACCGGCTTTGAAACGAGGCGCATGTACTGGGTGAGGGCCCCCATCACTTGGTAGTACAATTCGTCTTAGGAAAATCATTCCGAAAGGGATATAAGGCACAGATGATCTCGCATCATCTTCGTCGCGAACGTTGAGTCGAGTATGATACGCGAGCGTGCGCTGGTCAGCGTCAACGCGGTCAATGCAGGGCAGGCAGGCGTTCATGAGATCACGTCCTGCCGAATTATCCTCATGCCTCGCGTTTAACGAATTTACAAGCCAGACAGCAGCATTGAGGAGCAAAAGACTGTCGCTATTGACACGATACTGCTTTTCTGCCCGTGCCGCATCCTCCATGAGAAGTCCCACCGCACACATACGGAACGCTTTCAGCCCCCTATGTAAATGTTAATATCACATTCGAAAAATAAAAAGCAAGACGGAACTCACCACCAGGACTCGTTTGTAAAAGCAACTAACGAGCGTTGAATCAATCCGTATGTCAAGTTATTGAGGACGGTCGTCGCATGTTGAATAGGTACCCTGACCTCCACTCTAGCTTTGGCATTGGAGTTCCTCGACAAAGATGCGTTGCGGTAGAGATGGTACAGAGACTCCGTAAATGATGGGGGCTGGACCTTGCCGATAGCTTCGACACACAACATTGCCTTACTAAAGTATATACCCTCCGGGTTGTAGGTGAGGGACTTGTCGGTTGAGTACATTTGAAGATAGGAAACTTCAAATTCTCCTTCACCTTGGCGACCGGGGGTTATACGGCAGCCAGAAACGTCGAGGAGGTGAGAGGAAAGATCTCGCGCGTACTGCTGGCTCCCAAGTTCAGTGATGCGGATTGCATGCTGCTCAGAAATCCCGGTGACACGCTGAACAACATGCGAATGCGAGTCGGTACGCCAGAGAAGGCACATCCCTTCGACGCTCGAAATCTCAAGACCAACGTCGATGTACCAGATCCCCTCCTGTGTAGATGCTTCGGGAATAGAGTTTTCAAAAAGGAATTCGTGGAGAGAGGCTCTCGCTGACTGAGGATCCATGTGGTGTTCTGTCGTGGCTTTCATTCCGCGGACCTGGTGAAGGAAAAAAAGGTCGCTACCCCATGCGACACCATTCACTTCCAAGAAGTGTCGAAGGGCGTCACCAAAACCTGGCAAGATATTTCGCGGGACCATCTTCCCCTGCATAGAGAAATGCCCTGTGCGTCTCCTGGCACGAGTAAGCTCATCACGATACGTGACAGGCCACTCGGCCGACTTCTCGGGGGCGAGTGCTTCGATGGTAGGTCTGAGACCACGCTCGTAGAATTTCTCTTGCTCTTCGTGCGTGAGCTTGGAAGACCTGCGGTCCTCACTATGGAGTTGGGGGAAAAAGACCCGTATGAGAGAGCGTTCCCCGCACTTTCCGAGAGCAAGGTTGGGAATTGTGTGGAGGGGTACTTCTTGTTCGTCCTGAGTAAAATGTAAGCCCCGCGTCTCTACGCTTTGAGAAGAACTAGCTTCACTTACCAATGGGGCCTTTACGTGAATATTTTTTGAAAGCGTGTCTTCGAATTTGGCGGCAGGGTAAATGGTGATAGGGTTGTTGAACGCAATATGTGGAGAAAGACCTAGAAGCGAGTCGTAATCTCGCACGACGGAAACCGGATGGTCGTCCAGCACATTCTGGATGGGATTAAGAACGGCTTGGTGAGAATCAATGCCATGGTACGCTCCGGTAAGAGCAAAGCGAATGAAATCGCCGCGCCTGGTTTGATCGCTGACGAGCTGATTGCATACGACAGCAAACTCATCAAGGGAGTAGACTTCGGTGTCGACATCGTCGAACTCAAGGCTCATGTTTGATAGATTAGTGTTGGAGAAGGCGAAGCGAGATTATGTCCTATGGATGACAAAAATCCTAATCCTACACCGGTAGTGCTATATATGCGACGTTTTCTTACAACACCCCCAAAAGGAAGCGGGCCCTGTCAAATGGGTCCATTGCAGGTTCGTACGGCCCCAAGGTTTGAGAGTCGGGATCAGAAGCTCCTAGGAAATCTGCATTGAATGGTCAGAATGGATTAGAGAAACGTCACAATCCAGAACTCACCATTCCTTGAAAGGAAACGAGCACGTCCTCGTTGGAAAACAAAAAACAATTCTCTAACCCAGATCTCCCGCTCATCAAAACTAACGAAAGGAAGAATTAACCGGGTCTCAGATTGCTGTTGTAAAAATTCATTCAGCTCCCTGATAGGGAAGTCAAACACTCGGGCACTGTCGATAATGTCGTCCCCGTCCCTGAGTATAATTCTCTTCAAGGCCGACGTTACGGCTCGAAGGATAGTGGGGAGCCAATAGGTAGCTTCTTTGAAGTAGATATCTAAGATAACTAGATTTGGAAACTTGAATGGCAAGGGATGATGCCATGGTCCGTCCACCTTACGTAGATCGTTTGGATAGATGTGATAATGATCGTCAGTGAGGTAGTCGAGGCGGGCAAGATTAATTCGCCGAGGGAGGTAATTCAAGTCGAGGTCGTGGTCAAATCGGAGACCTTGAGCAAATTGGTGTCGACGCATGAGATCCAGTAACTCCTGTGGTTCATTGAGCGGACCAGGGATGAACACGTTGTCTAGTTCGTCCCATTTTTCACGGATGGCTCGGATGGTCTTGTCTGGTAGGTTCATTTAATCTATGGGCGGTTCAGAAAAAAATCCGTCAAGCAACAAATAGAATGGCTCACCAGTTCAAAGGTGTGGGTAGCTGCTGACTACCAGTCGTTATTTCGGCTTAAATACGCGTAGATCGTAAATTCCGGAGGTGAGGACTAAGCAGGTGGGTAACGGATAGCAGCCGTAATACCCTGGGTGCTAGGAAATTAATTGATCACGAACAAATGCATTGCGTTCGTCGGCGACGTACAAAGGTATAGATTATTATCTACATTCAAAAGCAGGGTACATTTGCAATCGATACAGATGCTAGGAATATAATCGGTTAGGAATACATGTGCCGCGTTCGTCAACGACGTACAAGGGCATAGATTCGGCGTTTCCGCACAAAGCCTGATCAGGACCCGTATCCGCGTCCAACTCGAAGCGACTTTGCAAGGGTACCACCCATGCAAAGTCTTGGCCTCCGTTATCGCAATCCGATCGGTGTCGCGGTTCCACTAGCTTGAAGCGACTTTGCAAGGATACCACCCATGCAAAGTCTTGGCGGTGGCGTAATCGAACATGTGTACCCATAGGAAAGAGTGGTCGTGGTCGAAGAGAGAAGCTAAAAAAACAAATATGGACGTTTGTTTGTTTCACAAGATATGGACATTTGTTTGTTTCCCCTCTTGTTGCCACACGTTCAAACAACTTGTCTTTCTTATCAACTTGTTATCAACGCCCATTATCTACCTCAAGACCGGACGCTATGCCTGGATGGTATCCGGGCATAGCACCTCAAGTACGACCAGGCCTCCTATGACAATGCATGGAGGGTCTCCGTGCATTGTTAGGTTAGGACGAACGACCCCGACCTCGTGTATCAATAGTGGGACAGGTTGCATTGAACTAGTGGTACGCATCCCCTCGCGCCGCTTCCTCAATTGAGATGCGCAGAATTCGTCTCCGACCGCCTGTCCAAATACACCACCGGTGACTACTTTTCCTCCCTTTACTCGGTCGTTGTGTTTTGATACCCATCCTCAGTTCGCGTTAACTGTATTGTGGACGTGAACGTGGACCGACGCATGGCCTTTGTCAATTCAGCCACCCTTCCGCCGTTGTTTCCTTGGAGCTTCATCAGAATCTTTCTGCGTGTTCCCCTGGACGCCGCCAATGGCGATCCCTGGTAGCATATACGCCAACTATGGCGATGTGCTGAGTCGCTCGACGCCTCCCAGATCAATTCGTTCTTGAGCCCTGACCTCCTTGCGCTCATGCGTGCCCTCTAGAATTCATTTTTGGGCGATTTTCGCGGCATTTCCAACTCCCATCTCCATGTATGTACCATCCCTTTAGGTCTTCTTTGTGTTCTGACCCCACTCTCACCTTCCCAGAATCGTAATTTGAAACGCCTTAGCACGTCCCGACGTACCCGATATCTTCACATTTCCTTGTGGGTATCGCCTCGTCTCTCGTCGAGTTTCTCGTGTCTTGTTGGTACTACGGGGGTCGATACATATATATAAGCCATTGAAAGTCGTTAACGTATCTGCCAGTTCTGTGTACCCTGCCTCTGAGTTTACTACCATTATGCCAAGTCCACCCAACTCTTACGCCCTCATCACTCTATGGAACTATGACGGCGCTCCTTGGAATTGGCCAGCATGGCAACAGCTAACCGGTATCCCTCACGGATTGTTCCCAGACGACGACGCTCTCCTCCCTCGTGGCCTCACTCGCAAGGATGTTGTCGAAATTAAATCGTATTTCGCCCGTTTTCTTGCGGAACCCGAAGAGAAGCGTTTAAAGTTACACACCGAGAAGTCAGGGGTCGTCCCAGGCCGTGACAAATGGAAAAAGTGGGTCGCCGCCGCTTCACGCCAATGGAAACTTCATTCGTTGGTCGTCGATGCCTTCAACGAAAACAACATCAACCCAAATCAGATCTACAGAGTCAGCGAACTCACCGATTGGCCGGATGCCCGATCGTACATTACCACAGCGCTCGATACCCTTGGAAGCTCCCTCTTTGGCGAAGAGTCGCTTGACGAAATTGGCCACCTCCGCAACCCCCTCCGTCAATCAATTAACGTCATCGCACAGTATTCCTGGAATCTTATGCGAGTTCAGCACACCAGGGCACAGAAGAAGCTTGATTCCGCGGAACATGCGGCGATGGCTGCGTTCCAAGGTTCGTACAATCGTTATTTCTGAAGTTCTTTTACTCACAATGCTGTTCACAGAAGCAAGTCACGGCGAGCCCGCCACGGCAACTTTTTCCTCCGCCATAAAGGCCATGGCAAAATGGCGCAATTTTGCAGAAGTCTGCGGCAGTAGCAAAGACTTGTCGAAGATTGACGAGAAATTGGAGGAGCTTCAGGAGTTGATGGCGTCTGTGGGTGCTGTCGTCGATGAATGTCAGTGACATCATTCTTTTTGGTTTTCCTTTTGCTCACATATTTTCTAGCCGAGTCTAAATCCACCAAGGCGCGCAATCGGAATGCTCCCCGTCTTGCCTCAGAGGCTGACGTCGACTATCTTGTCCGCCTCTACCAGGATCTCCTTGACGTCCCAGAGGAGGATTCTCCTCCCCTCCAAGTTGAGCCTCAGCTCGACGCTGTTTTTGCTGATCTCGAGGGAGATGGGAGCTTGGGCGTTGAGCCTGAAATGGTCATGAACCCTGATCGATTGGCCGATGAACTGGGCTTTACCAATCAACTTCCCCTTCTTTTCAATCAGCACCGTCATAAGACGGGCTTTGTTGTCTGGAACATGCCCACCCTCTTTGACAATCCTGACAGCAATCCCGACATTGTTCCACTGCGCCTTCATTGGCACCAACTCGCAGGACTTCACGCAATACTTCGCCTATGCTTTTCATCCGAACCTGGGAAGATCCTAAATCCCGGCGTCCTCATCGCTGACGATGTGGGTTTGGGTAAGACCGGAATGGCGATATCGTTCATAGCCTTTCTTGCCCATATCAATAACCTTAGATCTGTCGACCATCCTTTGCCCAAAGTCATCCGTTAGTGTTTTATCTTTGTTCCGAAGTTGTTATCTGACCACCCTTTCAGGAAAACGAGCATACTTGGGGAAAGATGATGTCCTCCCCGACCTACCCCATCTTATTATCGTGCCTGGGACACTTTTGGCCCAGTGGGTGACCGAGCTGCAAACGTTCTTTAAGAAACATATCGTCGACATTTTAGTCTACCCCAATAAGCATGCTAAACGCGCAGCTTTCTGGGCTCCCGACGGACCCTACGAAACGTCCAAGCACAACAGTTCCCAGAGGATAATCGTGGCCAGCCAATCTGTACGTCACTTGTTTCTACTCTACTTGACCTCGCTTATTAACCGTTATTTAGGCGCTCCTCCGGGACTACTCTGCGTCATTCAAATCGGGGAGAGTTGCTGGACGTAAACTACCCTGGGACCTACCTGCCCCGAAACATGAGGCAAGAACACAGGACACCCTCTATGGGAAAAAGTACCTCTGCTCCATTTTCGATGAAGCCCACCTCCTCCGAAACATCGGCGCAAAGCACTTCTCTGCCCTAAGGATTCGCGAACTTAGCTCGATAACCCTCGCGCTTACCGCAACGCCAGTGCAAACCAAAACGGGGGTACGTGTTTCTATATTCTCCAATCTGTTACTCTCCGGTTACTAACTTGCACATTCAGGATGCTGCATCGATGGGGAGGCTTATCGGTGTTCCCTATTTTTTGTCACCCCAAGCTCGTGACGACGAGAAAGAAGATGCAGCCAAGTTGAGGAAGGCTAAAAAGGAAGCATTGGAGATGGGCAACGACGAACCTCCCTCTGATAACAGTCTTGTCCGTCGCACCCACGTCAATGCATCTCTTCGGATGCAAAAACAATTTGAGGGACACATCATCCGAAGGACTACTCAAAGCGTCGACTGGCGAGGCAAGAATCTCTTGGACCTCCCACCTATAAAGAGGATTAAGGCCGTCGTCAATCTTACTGAGCGTGAGATGTCCATCATTAACAAGCTGGCGGAATCTGCGAAAGAAAAGTGAGATCGTTTCCCCATTCTTTGTCTCATCGCAGCTTGTTAACACCTTACAGCGTCTCCGCAGCGAATGCGGTGGGAAAGTTCCTGACGGATAAATTTTATGTTGATTATCGAATGGCAGGTGCCTTTGCTTTTGAAGGCGCTGTTCCCAAGATCTTGTCTTTTAAGGATTGGGAGGCATGCAAGTCGACCAAAATGGACACCACGGCCCGTATCATTCGACACCACCTCGAGCGTGACGATGCCCCCCAGGTCACCTTTGAGAATGGGAAAGCGGTCATCCCCTTGTTACCCTCTTCGCCCATCTTTACTCGGACTATGAAAATAGTCATATTCCAACTTTTTCCATCTTTGCGCGAACCGCTGTCTCAAGTAAGTCCGTTCTTTTCTGCATAAAACTGTTATTGATTCCTCGTCTCAGTGCCTCGCCCTTTACGACATCGACTGCATGGCCATTGATGGCGCTAAAAGTTATGACGTTCGAGCTACCATTGTTGCGGCATTCAAGGAATCGACGACCTGTAAAGTCCTCATCATCTCCTCTGTCGGCTCTGCCGGTCTTAACCTGGCTTTCTGCAACTGCGTCATCTACCTTGTATGTCTTTTCCCCATCAACTTCACAAATATGCTAACTAGATTTGGACAGGACCAAACGTGGAGCTCTCAGGACGAAAGACAAATTGACGGACGCGTTTGGCGGCAGCCGCAGGCCAAGGAAGTTCTCATCTACCATATCCTCGCGGACCAAACGTCCGACATCATGTTGTCCGGGATGGCGAGCACCAAGCGCGATATGCTTGAGGCCTTTCTCGACAAAAACACCGGGGAAGGTAATCAGTTCAATAACTTTTACTTTCTTTTCAATACTCATCAGTCGCTCTGTAGAACTGATGCAAGTATTGTCTGGGAAAACGATTCAGGGTGACGATGGTGACGAGGAGGACTGCCTTGGGGACCTTTCTCTCTCAAAGAGAAAGTCGACCGTTTCCCTCAACTCGATCCAATCCAGCGATAACGATGGGGTAAAGGAAATGCCCAAGAAGGGTAAGGGAAAGCAGCGGAAGGGCAAGGGGGGGCGCAAGAAGGTTTCCAAGAGCCCGCTAGTTGTTGGGTCCACCCCAGAGCCTTCACCTTCGGAACTAGGCTCAGTTGGCGACGCTTCCGGCTCGGGTTATTATACAAGCGAAGAAGGCGGCAGACTGGGCGATGCCTTTAACAGCGAAAATGAAGGCTCCGCAATGAACTTCGACATGAATAGACTCGAAATCGAAGACGATTCGCAAGGTGCGTCATTATTTTCTATGCCAGATTAACCCTGATTGTTCCCATTAGACGTTACGCCAAGGTCTCCGCCCCATTACCAATACGTCAAGAGAACCAGTATGTTATCTTCGTTTTACCTCGCTCTCATGTCTTACTTTTCTACTACAGGGCAGCCATCCCCACCTACTGCGCAATCTGCAGGTGGTGTTTCTACGTCTCATGTTCACAATGGCGAAGGGCCTGCTAAGCGTTAGTGTTCCGCGCTTTATCCCTGCACTCTTTGATAGCTTACCGAGCGCCATACAGTCATGCGCACGGGGCAGTTTGATGACTTTTCTTCCCAGCGTGCGAGAAGCCAAGGCTCAGAAGGTATCGTAAACCTTTTTTTGTTTTCAGTGAACATCTCAATGTATTACCACATAGGTCGTTACCTGGCTCAAGGACAGCAAGGCACGTAATCATTTCCCAAGCATATATATATATATTGACGCTCTGTTTTAGTGGTCTCGAAGAGAGTTCTCCCCACGGGTGGCAGCCAAAATCTCAACCCCTCCCACCAAAATGTCTCATTTGAAGCACCCTTCACCCCTGCAAGCAACTATCCAAGCGTGATTCATGCAAAAGTGCAGCCAGAGCGGGTGTCCTACCAGCAAATGGACATTGATATGGAGCTCTCATTCTCCCAGTCAGTGACCGGTCCATCCTCAGCTCGTAGCTCGATTACTCCAACTGGTAAGTCAGTCTCGGAGTTTAATGATCAAACTCTTATATGGTTTTGTCAGCACGC
>Ga0307507_10009697_pt1 | contig 12718 bp, 7 predicted proteins | sample 7_EM_MG_FD_207223 | JGI IMG/M metagenome (GOLD analysis project Ga0307507, IMG submission 207223) | Populus trichocarpa ectomycorrhiza microbial communities from riparian zone in the Pacific Northwest, United States - 7_EM | ecosystem: Host-associated > Plants > Roots > Unclassified | place... | reverse complement strand
CCGAGCCAAACCGGAAAAAAAAACCTAGCCAAAACTGAGCCAAATAAAAAAACTGAGCCAAACCAGTTTGAACCGGTTTTTGTTCTAAAAAACCGGACCGGACCGAAACCAGTCGGTTTGAACCGGTTTCAATTTTTTTTAAATAAAATTTGGTTTAGTTATTTTTTTATTATAAAAACCAAACCAAATTGAAAATTATCACCCCTATAATAAAGGTTTACAAGGTTCATCCTCGAAAAAAAAAAAAAACGGCATACGTGATTTGTTCATAAAATTTTTGTTAACCCAGCGAATAGCAACATATGTGATAAATAAAAAGATCTATTTAGATTGAAATCTCATATTTGAGGTTATGGAAACATTGATGTGGCAAATTCATATTTGATTTATCTTGTATTTTGATTTTTTTAATTGCTATAAATACAATTAAAATATAAAAAAGTATAATATTTTTTCACTGATATGTGATCAACCTATCTATACATTTCTCTTTTTCAAAAAAAAAAAAAAAACATATTCATGCAATTCAAAATAGATTCTCATCATAAGTGTATCTTTCCTTTTCTTTAAATTTTTTTTTTTTCATTTTCTTTGGACAGTACTTGCATGTCTAATGTATTTATTGTGTACATCATCTCAGACAAGGTACTCCTTAACTTCTCATCTACTATACAGCATGGTCGGTGGTTGGGCTCTCCCAGAGCCAATAAACTTCCAAACTTTTCCAATCCATTAATGAAGAAGCGTAAGAAATTCAGGTAAGACTGGGCAACTTTCTGCTTTCGTCGCTTAAACGCCATTCAAGCCCGGAAGCTCAGGCAAAGATTATAGAAGCGGCTAGGCTTCTTGGACATGACCTCTGTCGTTGAAGATGGTCCCCGGATTACCAGTTTCAATAAAACATGTAAGAAGGTAAGGCTGCTTTTATGCACTCAATCTAGTAATTCCTTGGATAGCCATCTTGCAGATTGGCCCCTAATAAAACAAGTACATGAACTTAATATGTGTGGACTCGACTTGTGATTGTCTCTCGTTTTGAGCACAGTACAGGACTAAGTTATTGATTGGTATTGTGAAGCCACGCCGATATTTACAAGTATGGAGGAAAGCTTAATATATAATCTGAGAAGTGTTTATAAAGGTGTTCAGGGGAAATACAACTTTTTTCATACAGGAACTATGGGTTGACCTTGGCAATGTACTTCTATCCAAAACAGAGGAAAACTAGATTTGTAGCCTGCTATTAGCAGCGGGTAAAATGTTTTTCAATGTAAAAAAATCTTAAAATCCCAGTTATTGATTCCATTTATAATTTAAATAATATGATTAAAAAAATAATACAACAATAAAAAAAAACAACGAATAAAATGTTAAAAGAACTTAATCTGAGTCAACCTAGATTATTAAACAACTCAACGATAAAGAGAAAAATAAAAATAAATAAAAAAGACAACAAGATAAAACTTGGTTAAATCAGGTTAACTCGCAACCTTTGTGACCATTGACATAAAATTTAGATAATCTCATAGAAAAAAACGTAGGAAAAAAAATTTAAATACCAATTTCTAATAAATCAAATGAAAATACGATAACTTCACAAAAAAAAAGGAAAAGGAAAAAGATGAAGCTCAATCTCTAACAAATAAAATGTTGAAAGATGAAAATTAAAGAAAAAATATAATTTAAAAAGGTAAAAAACTCAATCTGAGCCCACTCATGTCAAAATACAAAATCTCATACCTAGTCGTGATACTAGGGTGGACACGTTCGAAAGCAAATTGAATAATATTATGAAGCTCAATTATCGAACAACGTAATGTTGAAGGAAAAAAAAAGATTTAATTTGAAAAAGCAATGGAAAAAATATGAGTCAACTCAGGTTAACCTACAAACCCCGTGACCATGAAAATCATGAAATCCTTGAACCAAGTCCAATTAAGAAGCTTAATTCCCAGCCAATTTAATTTTGAATGATGAAATCATGAAAAAAAATTACCAATTTAGAAAACCTACCAAAGGAAAAAAGATAGCAATAAAAAGAATGAGAATCAAATTTGATAGGAAAAAAAGCAACCTAAAACATATTCTCAAATAAAATAAATAGCAATAAAAAGAATAAGGATCAAGTTTGAGAAATAAGAAAATAAAAAGGGGTAAAATTGAAAAACAATTATAATTTTATAGCTTATTAAAAATAAAAAAAATTATAATAAAAAAAATAATGACCAAATCTTAAAGATTAAAAATTAAAAGGGGGTGATATTGAAAAACATTTGTAATTTTATGGCTTTTTCAAAATAAAAAAATATAATAAAAAGGACAAAGATCAATTGTGAAGGGTAATAAATTGCAGGGGCGGGTCTGGTTATTTGAAAAAGTTGACATGGAATTCAAGGATGAGGAGAGAGAAAGAGAAAAAAAAATATGGTCACCAGAGACCTACAAAAATAAACTTTGAAAATGATCTCTTATCACCTGAGAAAATAAACTTTAAAAGGTTGTCTTGAGGCCTAAAAGGTATAAATAATATAAATCGGAAAAAATCTCATTGGCTACTAATCATGACCATGTAGACTTTCAACAAGAGTATGAGGTTTTATGAGTGCTAGTTTGAAACATATCTTATTAGGGAACCATTAACTTATAAATGATAACTAAGAGAAAAATGTATGTAAGAAGGTGTTATGTAATAAGGCCATGAGTGTAAAACAATATTCAATTCAAAGAATAATGAATAATGAATAATGAATGAGATTAATAAAGATGAATGATGTATGAATTGTGACATAATATATATATATATATATATATATATATATATAAACATAAATCATGCAATAATGAATGATAAACACACATTAATATATTTAAGCTAATAAGCATAAAATATGTCTCAAGCACATCTATATTGTCTTAAAAATTTAACGAGTATATTGTCCTAAAAATTTAACAAATAAAGCTTAGCTTTAAATTCTAGGTGGAGTAGCATTTTGTCACGGAAGACATCTTGGTGAACTAATTATATAAAAAGGGGTAAAATAAGAAAATGTGTTGCCGTCTAGTTTTTTTTGTTACTAGAAACCCTAAATGGTATCTCAAATATTTTTAAGTGAGAGACTAGTTATGCTAAAGATAAGAAGAAAATCACTCTGAAATATCCTACTTAAGGTAAGCTGGAACTTAATCCCTCAATTCTAACTTGTATATATAATGTTTTTCAATTCAGTATTTCTACTTTTGATTTCTCATTTTTTTCCTTGGTCTTTTTTGTCAAAGTTTTCATAGTTTTTAATTTTATCCTTCAAATCAAATTTATGATTTTTATTATTTCAATAATAATAACAATAGTTATGGTAATAGTAGTAATAGTAGTGATAATAATGATACTAATAATAATAATTATAGTAGTTGTAATAATAGTAATAGTAATATTAATAATAACAATAATACTAACAATATTACTAATAATACTACTAATAGTGATAATAATGTTAATAATAGTGGCAATAATAATAGTTTATTATCATGATGATAATGATAATGATGGTGATAATTGTGATAATAATATTATTAATAGTAATAAATGTAATAATAATAGTGATGACGACAACAACAACAACAACGATAAAGTGGTAACAATAAAAATAAAAATAGTAATAATAATAATAATAATAATAATAATAATAATAATAATGAAACCAATAATAAAACCAATAATAATACTACTAATAGTGATAATAAATGTGATAGTAATAGTAGTTTTTTATGACAATAATAGTTGCAATGATAGTAATTATTATGATAGTAATAGTAATAATAATATTAATAGTAATGATAATGAAAATGAAAATAGTAACAAATAATAATATTAGTAGCTAGGATGATGATGATGATAATAATAATAATAATAATAATTTATTATGATGGTAACGGTGGTGGTTATGATATGAATAATTATGGTGATAACAACAACAACAACAACAACAACAATAATAGTAATAATGATAATAATAATAACAATAATAGTAGCGATAATAGTATTGATGTTATTAATAGTAATAGTAATAATAATAGTGATAATAGTGGTGGTGATAATAATAATGACGACGATGATGATGGATAGTAATAATCCTAATAGGCCAATAATAATAATAATAAAATAATTTGTAGTATTAGTAATACTAATAGTAGTAATAATTAAATGATAATAATAATGTTGGTGGTAGTAATAATGCTAGAAATAGTACTAATAATTGTATTATTATTAAAAATAATAATAATGATAATAATAGTTGTAATAACAATTTGTTATGGTAATAATAGTAGTAGTTGTAACAATAATAATAACAATAATGATAATAGAGATAATAATAAAAATAATGATAATATCAGTAGTAGTAGTAGTAATAATAATAATAATAATAATATTAACAGTAGTAGTAGTAGTAGCAGTAGTAATAATAATAATAATAATAATAATAGGGATAACTGTAATGATAATGATAATAATAATAATAATAATAATAATAATAATAATAATAATAATAATAATAATAATAATAGTGATAAGTCATCATTCAACGTTAACTTTATTGGGGATTGAGTTTCATCTTTTTTTCATGTATGGTATTTCCAGTCTAATTGGTTATGAGTTTCAAAAATTGATGCGGCCCAATGTTCCTTTTTATTTTTTGCCTTATTGTTTTTTATTTTTTCCAATTTCATTAACATTAGTTTTTAAAAATAAAAATTGGTGATTCGGATTTTCTTTGAACCTATTAAATAAACCAATTCACATCGAGATGACTTTTATATAGTTTTGCTGGAAACTCGCGCTAGGAAAAGATCTAAGTTAAGGGATTTCAAGATTTATCTTCTTACTCGGGTTTAATAACATTAAAAAAAATCTTTATGCTCTTAGTTTTTTTTTTATATTTTAAAAAAATTAGCTTGGCCCGCGACATACCAGGGGCTAATGAACTAGTACCTGTTATTTTAAGACACCAAGTGAGTGTTTAGGAGTTAGTTTCAATTTGTTTTTTTTTTTATTAAAATTTGATTTATTTTTAAATGATTTTTTTAATGTTTTTAAATAATTTTGATATATTAATATAAAAAATAAATTAATAAAAAAATATTTTTTTAATATTTTTTAAATAAAAAATATTTTAAAAAACAATTTACTAAAAATCACCACATCCACATGTTATATTTCAAAAAGAAAAAAATATACAATACGTACTCCTTTTTCAGGCCTCTCCCAACGGTCCTCTGCACCTCGTAGGCAGTGAGAGACAGGATGATCAGGTGAAATAAATATAGAGAGAGTCACATAGTAAATGCACCCAACAACTAGAAAGTGATTGAATTGAATTATGTTGCAGAAAACTATATTCATGGTCCCCAAATTGTTTGTGGTGGTAACTGTTTGATGAGCACAGTAATTCTAGTATTATTTAGTTTCCGCATTCAAAGTTTCATCTTTATACAATCATAAAAACCCATTTTAAAACATCTTTCCAAACTCCTGTTTCCCATTTCGAGTTACAATTTTGTTACATGTTAATATCCATTTTGTGGTGCGTTTATGAGGAATAGTGAAATGGATGGTTTGAGTGTAGATGGGGATGGAGAAAGAGCTAAAAATAGAGAGAATGGAGGCTCTTGGCCACCTCCGCGCATACAACACAGGCGCTCTAAAAGGCATGTTTTTTTTTTTTTTATATATATAGTTTACTATTTTTGCTTCTTCTTTTTATTTGTTATTTGTTACGAGTCATTGTTGTCCATGACATGCTGACTCAAAGTTGGCTAGTATATTGCAAGATCTTGTCTTTAGATTCTTAGTGTTCTTTTTTTTTTTCCAGTAAATTTAATTTGGGGAAGGAGATGATCTTTTGAATTTTGGTGTGGGTTCGGATATGAATAAGAAGATTTTAAGTTCAACTTCATCGATGGAATGGAAATTTTGGGATCTAAGAGTTGATTAATGATGGAAAAGGAAACATATATTCTCTTGTTGTAGGGACTAGGAATAATTGAGTTCGCTTGAGCTAATTACCATGAAGGTTTTTATTAGTGGTAAGGGCTAATTGTATGTGCCACACAATAAACTCTAAGAAGGTAAGTGATAGAATCAACGAGTTTTTTCAGGCACTGGAAAGGGAATGATATGATGGCAACAACAAGATAGGCTGTTTCACTTTGTCTTGACCTGATAGTTTTTCCAGTTTCTGGTTTTCCTTCGAACTCTCAGCGGTTTTAAAATGAAAAACATAGGACTATCGTAATGATCCTATGAATGATAGGTAGCTTTACAACAAAAATGATTTCTGCAATCAATGCAGTTGTGATTTTATACGGTCAATATATTGAATAATGCAATGATCTTATTCATCTTTTTGACCTTCTGGCATTTCATTTCAGTGCATCTGAAAGGAACTCAGTCATTTCAGGGGGTCGAGTTTTGCATTCCTTAAAGAAAGACCAGAATGAAATTCATGTGAGACTGAAAGTTTTCCCACTTTTAATTTGTTTTGTTTTAGTCCCATGTTATCGTTTTTACTTGCAAGTTACGGAGAAATTAAACTTGTTAGATGATCAAAGCTTAGAACCATGCATTTTAATGAAAATACAACGAGATAGCTTACCACCAGTTTTTCCCCTGAATATAACAGATGTTACCACTTTCAACAAGGGCTCATAGAACACAAAGTCCTCTCCATGATTACCCCATTTGTAACGACAAAAATGCTTCATCTAACCACCGAGCCTCCTTGGAAAAAGATGTAAGCACTGAATTAGATGTCTGTTTCCTTTATATATGTAAGTTTGAATCTGGTTTTATCCACAAAACTGGCTTGCAGATTGAGCAGCTGCAATTACGATTGCAGCAGGAGAAATCTATTCGCATGGTGCTCGAGAAATCAATGGGCCGAGTTTCTAGTACTTTATCTCCTGGTCATAGGCATTTTTCTACTCAGGTAACTTCATCTTTGAGAGGATGAATTCCCAACTCAATTGAATTTGGAGCAACTAATATCAAAGACAAACGGTTATTTCATATTTTAATTAACATATGGATGCAAAAACAATACGAAGTTATACCAAGGTGTGAAGAAGATTTCTATCCAACCATAGCAAAACCTGTCGTGCATTTCAATTTCAGTGTTCAGGATATGTTATAGTTTAATTGTTTTGAGATGCTCCATTTTTGAACATGCTGAGGCTTTGTACTCGATAGCATATGCATTGTTCTCCAATACATTGACTATCAACTGCATGCATTCTCGAAGTTGGTTAGATCAACATGTAATTGCTTCATGTTCGTCCAATTAAATTCACGAGTTGTGATACGGTGAGCATGGAAATGACCTGCAAATTATTGGTTAGTGCCAGACAAAAGAGTTGATTGCAGAGATTGAGTTACTAGAAGAAGAGGTTGCAAACCGTGAGCAGCAAATGCTATCCATCTACAGGAATGTTTTTGAAAGTTGTGTTAGCCGGGCACCATCTAAGCAAAACTCAGGCATGCCGTCTCCTGCCCATATAAAGCATGCATCCAGGAAACACCCAAGTGTTATCTCAAGTGCCTTCTGCTCCTCAAAAAAGTTCCCTTTACGACCTTTGCAAGCTCTAGTTTCACCAGCTGAGTCAGGGAAAAGAACCCCTAAAGCCAGTGATGCTCCATCATCCCATGGAAAAAGTGACATTCATTCTGAGAAGAACTGTTACAACCTGGTTAAGGTAAGATATGTATGTGCAAGTATGTAAGTGTAGTTATTCAATGTTTTTTCTTCCCCTGAAATGATCTTTATAAAATAAGCGGCTCATCAATATCATGAGGAGCACAATTAGAACATTTGATTTGTACAGATTACTCTCTAACCTTTCCCTTCGTTACTAATATAAAATTCTTTTTTTTTTGCCCTTCTGGTTACTGGTCTTTGATCTATTCCACGTGATCTTTCATGATCAGAAAAATGAAATAAAGGGGTTCATTTGCTCTTCGTGCATATGTTGTAAAAGTTTCCTGTGTTTTTTCATGTCATTCCATTTGTTATCTAAACTCTAAACCTTTTCATTGCTACTATTTCCAGGTTCATGAGAGAGTACCAGCCGCAGAGAAAACTTCCGTGTTGCAAACTCTGAAAGATCATCTTTATCAGTGCCCCAGCAAGTTGTCTGAAGAGATGGTCAGGTGTATGGCTGCAGTATATTACTGGCTCTGTAGTGCAGAATCTGTAGCTCCTGGAAAAAACAGATCACCTTTATTGTCAAGGTCTTCCACAAATGTTATACTTCCCGGACGTGGTATCGGAGAGGATCGAGATTGGTCTTGCAAATCCATGGTAGAAATATCTTGGATATCAAATGATAAAAGCCAGTTCTCTCGTGCATCTTATGCCATCAACAATTATAGGTGAGTTTTCAATTCCTAGTTATGAAAAAGGAGAACAAAGTAAACAATATATCCCTTTCCTCCTCCAGAAGTGAATGTGTCCATTAGAAGATGAATTGGAAGAACCTTGGATACTCTGTTTAAGCTTCAGTGTTTGCAACCCCAAATTTAATTTAGGTTATACGTGCTCAATAAAATATGAAGTGTTATATGCTGTATGTATCTCTGCCTATTTAAATTGATATTTTTTGCAACATCCCATCCTCTCCCCTGTATTTTGTGTATTTTCGCATGTATACTTGGAAACTACAAAATTTTAGAGTTGGAAGACTGACACATATAGAATGTAGTGCTGAAAATTTTTGGATATGGATTATGCACATAATGCACGCATGCATCTACTACAATGTTACAGTACCCAGAGTGGAATCTGGTTCTTGGTGCAATATATTTACATAGGACTACGGGCACACTTGGATTTGTTTTTTATTCTATCCTCATGCCATTTAAGTAGATTCTATCTCAAGGTGATAGGGTGAAGCTATAATTTTGTTTTCATCTTTCCAATTTCAGAGTTCTAGTGGAGCAACTGGAAAGGGTGACAGTGACTCGGATGGAAAACAGTGCGAAAACTGCATTTTGGATCAATGTGTATAATTCGCTTGTTATGCATGTAATAATCGGATGACTGGTTGTTTGTTCTGGATTGCCTATCTAATTATTATTTTATATAAGAGGTTCTTTTTTCTTTGCCAGGCACATTTAGCATATGGAATTCCCCACAGCTCTCTTAGGAGGTTAGCCTTGTTTCACAAGGTAGTGCACTTTTTTGTTTTATGTCGAAGTACAATTGGCCATTGACGGAAATCAAATTGATAGACTGATAGTCATGTGGCAATGTTATCACAGCAGCATTGGCAGCTTAAGCATGTGAAACTGCACTTTGTAAAGAAGTCCGTCACACAGTCTTGTTTCTGATTATGCTAGTGGTTTGCTCAAAGAAATCTTTCAAGTAAATTCCAGTGGATGATCACCATTGGCGGCAGAAGCAACAAAAAAATTTCTATGAAATTCCGTTACATATAAATCTCTTTTGTGGACAGTGTTCTTGCATCCATTGTCGAGTTGTGGGTGCATAGAAATTAAATGTCAAACCATGTCCTTTTAATCTAAACCTGTTGGAGTAACTAGTAGTGGGACCAATGTACCAAAGTTCTACTTTAGGACATGGAGAGAAACTATGAAGGGTTGTACATGGTTTCTGTGGCTTCCTCCCATTTCTTCTTCTTCTTTTTTCCGAAATTGTTGTATGCTCTTTATGGGGAATGAAAATTGATGGGCTTTTCTGTATAGTGCAGGCTGCATACAACATTGGCGGCCATATCATTAGTGCACATTCCATAGAGCAGTCAATATTTTGCCTCCGTACACCCCGAGTTGGAAGGGTATGCACTTTGCTTTCATCATTTAGAAGAATCTATGGATTAGGCTAACACTGTCTAGGAATTGTCAATAATTGAATATATTTAAGCCTATGAGCTCTTTCCTGGTGTTGCTTGGTCTGCCATATCTATCGTTTAAGGTTTCTTACCTGGAATCTGTTGGTTTTTTCTCCTACATGAAGACATCATAGTCATTACCAAAAGAACCTCTTAATATGTGCAGTTGTATTTTGATATTGCATTAGACTTCATTCTTTTTACAGGCATCTTGAGAATTTACACCTGAGTCTTCTCCTTCTTTAGAAGGGCTGCAAGGTGATTGCAGTTTATTGTTTGAATGCCAATGGCTTTACCATGCTGTTCTGCCACAAGCCCTGTTTACACTTTTAACCTAAGAGTCAGCTGCACTTTTTTGGGTTGCATACATCTTATCAAAAAGCCATGCTTTCAGTTTTTAATCTCACATATCTGATCAAGAAAAAATTCATAGGTTACTGCTCTGGATCAATTAGAGTGAAGTTTATTCTTATCTCTTGTAAGCGTTAAGAATCCATCAGTTACTTCTGATTTAATAGGTCCTCGAGGTAGTTTTACTTGATTCGTTATCCATACATCCCTATTTCTCTATCATTAGCGGCAGTATTAATATTTTAATTTTCTCAAATATGTCTTCTTTGGTGGAATGAAATTCCCCTAAACATGGTTCTTTTATCTGCTTTTGTATGGATTACAGTGGTTTGAGACCATTCTTTCCACTGCCTTGCGGAAAAAATCTGGTGAAGAAAGGCAACTTATTAGTTCCAAATATGGTCCATCAGATCCCCAAGCACTAGTCTGCTTTTCCCTCTGCACCGGTGCCTTTTCTGATCCCGCGGTAACTTCTCACATGCATTACTTTTTTCTTTTACAAGTATTCATTATGTTGCAATGGATAAATTACAAGATTGAAATTGACATGCTGCTTTGAAATTGGTTGATCCAAACTGTTTCTTTCATTGTGTCCCAAATATTGCCTTTTCCTTTTCAATTTGCAGCATTTACGCAGCTTTGTTCCACATGTTTTCTTTTTTTTTTGGTCTGATGTTTATATACCCGTACTTGCACTATTAAACGATGCTGCCTAACATATATGGCTGACTGCATGAGCTAGAAAATTATACGCAAAAACCCTATATATGAAATTTGAACTGTTGAAGAAATTAATGTTCCCAGAATAATGGAAGAAGTAAATATATATAATGATTAGAGCTTTGTTGTCCACTGAAACATCTATTTACAGAAAAGCTAGGTTTTTATTTTCTACCCTAAATAAACTTTTTTATTCAATTTCTTAGCATCTAGCCAACCAATGGGGACGTTTCTGAGGTTTGAAGTCATATGCATAATCTAGCAAAACACATTGCCTGCCAACTGATATATCATAGCAAGTGATAGGACTTGTTGCTTGTCACATTTTGCAGCTAAAAGTCTACACAGCATCAAATGTTAAAGAAGAACTAGAAGTCGCTAAACGAGAGTTTCTTGAAACGAATGTGGTTGTGAGGAAGTCAAAAAAAGTGTTCTTACCCAAGGTGCTGGAAAGGTTTGCTAAGGAAGCTTCAATCAACTTGGATGATCTTCTCAAGTGGGTCGCTGAAAATGTTGACAATAAGCTTCATGATTCAATACAGAAATGCATCGATCATAAATCAAACAAAAAGGCATCTCAGGTTGTAGAGTGGTTACCTTACAGTTCAAGGTTCCGGTACGTGTTCTCAAAGGACTTAACAGAGAAGCCATGCTGGGTATGAATTTCTTTCTAGATGCCTAACTTAACGAGGAGTTTCAATGTCCTTATGATCATGAGCCATTGAGCCTTGCTTGGCTCGGCAAGGAGGGACATGATCAGTAACTGTGATCCACATTTTATTGTACATCAGGTTATTTTAGATATCAGTTTGTAGTCCAAAAATCCAGTGTTTTAGATTTTCTCCGATGCAGTACAATTTCACTTGTTCCCTGTAATGAGCTCAACGTACGCCATGGTTTCATGAGATGAGCCGGTGCCAGGTTGAGCTGTTAATTGGTGATGCCTAGCTGTGATCCACGTTATGTTGCGTTAACAAAATGGAAACCGTGTTCAAATTAGTTTGTTTTCTTAGATATTCTTTACATCTTTACATATACATAGAAAAATATTTTCCTCATCATAAGAATATTGTTCATTTTTTTTATCTATTTATAATTGTTTTGAGAGAGAACAATTCAACCTAATTAAATGAAATTAAATTCAAGAATAAACACCACAACAATAGAAAAGTCTTACTATCAGAGTGCTATTAATAATAAAATTTGATTTCATTCTTATATTAATAAAGATATGTAAGAAAAATAATAAATATTAGGATGGTTATTATAAAATTTGATTAAAGTGTCATAAACTAGCAGATCATAAAAGATATTACCCATCTAATAATCCCAACAAGTCCTAAGAACATATTGAACAAAAAAAATGGAGAAAATCTGATAATAACAGGTACGAGGTTGGAAAGCTCGGGCAAGAATAAAATGAGAAGATCAGAGAAATTCCAGCAACGTTTAGTAAAATACGGGGCAAGCAATTTAGTGATAGAACATCACAGCTATCTGTTTTCCTTCCAACATGGGCTCCAAAAAAGCGTATTAATTTCTTCATGCTACCAGGATTACAAGCCATTCATCAATCACTGCGTATGCAAGGAGAGCATTTTCCCGGCAACATTCCCATTGATATTTCTAATAATACTTAAAAAAGGTGGCGGCAATATATAGAAAGAGATCTGAAAATTGTTAAGCTTATGAACGTGAAGATGAGTTGAGAGATAGGAGGATCACGAATCATGAGAAACTTGTAAAG
>Ga0307507_10009696_pt1 | contig 12719 bp, 8 predicted proteins | sample 7_EM_MG_FD_207223 | JGI IMG/M metagenome (GOLD analysis project Ga0307507, IMG submission 207223) | Populus trichocarpa ectomycorrhiza microbial communities from riparian zone in the Pacific Northwest, United States - 7_EM | ecosystem: Host-associated > Plants > Roots > Unclassified | place... | reverse complement strand
CGGTGCGACGCTCTACATGGTCAACCACGGTATTTCCACAGCTGCGTTGATGCTGGTCGCCGGGTTCCTGATCTCGCGGCGCGGCTCGCGTCTGATCGCCGACTACGGAGGGGTGCAGAAAGTCGCCCCGGTGCTCGCGGGCACCTTCCTGATCGGCGGACTGGCCACGCTGTCGCTGCCGGGACTCGCGCCCTTCGTGAGTGAGTTCCTGGTCCTGGTCGGCACGTTCTCGCGCTACCCGGCGATCGGGATCATCGCCACCTTCGGCATCGTCCTCGCCGCGCTCTACACCCTCGTCCTCTACCAGCGGACGATGACCGGCCCGGTGAAGCCCGAGGTCGCCTCGATGCCGGACCTGCGCGCGCGTGAACTCGTCGTAGTCGCCCCGCTGATCGTGCTGTTGATCTTCCTGGGCGTCTATCCGAAGCCCGTCACGGACATCGTGAACCCGTCGGTCAAGCAGACCTTGTCCGACGTGCACAAGAAGGATCCCAAGCCCTCGGTGGAGGCGGCCAAGTGAGCGCAACAGCCGTCCACAGCCTGTGGACAACGGCGGCCGGTGCGGCCGACCCGATCGCGAAGATCCCCGCGCCGAAGATCGAGTACGCGCAATTGTCGCCCACCTTGATCATCCTCGGCGCGGCCCTCATCGGGGTCCTGGTCGAGGCGTTCGTCCCGCGCAAGTCCCGTTACTACGCCCAGGTGTTCGTGTCCGCCGTAGCGCTCTGCGCCGCCTTCGCGGCGGTCGTCGCGCTCGCGGCGGACGGGTACGGCACCACCAAGGCGCACATCGCGGCAATGGGCGCGATCGCGGTCGACGGACCGGCCCTGTTCCTCCAGGGCGTGATCCTGCTGTCCGGACTGGTCGGCCTGTTCACCTTCGCGGAACGCCGACTCGACCCCGAGGCGCACGGAAACCGCGTCGACTCCTTCGCCGCGCAGGCCGCGTCCGTGCCCGGCAGCGACAGCGAGAAGGCCGCCGTCAAGGCCGGGTTCACCACCACGGAGGTGTTCCCGCTCCTGCTCTTCGCGGTCGCCGGAATGCTCGTCTTCCCTTCGGCCAACGACCTGTTGACCCTGTTCGTGGCCCTGGAAGTCTTCTCGCTCCCGCTCTACCTCCTGTGCGCCCTGGCCCGCCGCAAGCGGCTCCTGTCGCAGGAGGCCGCGGTCAAGTACTTCCTCCTCGGCGCCTTCGCCTCCGCCTTCACCCTGTTCGGCATCGCGCTGCTCTACGGCTACGCGGGCTCGATGTCGTACTCCACGATCTCCCAGGTCGTCGACGGCTCCATCACCAACATCAACCCGGCCCTCGCGGACACCATGGGCAACGACGCGCTGCTGCTCATCGGCGGCGCGATGATCGTCATGGGGCTGCTGTTCAAGGTGGGCGCGGTGCCGTTCCACATGTGGACGCCCGACGTCTACCAGGGCGCGCCCACCCCGGTCACCGGCTTCATGGCCGCCGCGACCAAGGTGGCCGCCTTCGGAGCGCTGCTCCGCCTGCTCTACGTCGTGCTGCCGGGCCTGCGCTGGGACTGGCGGCCCGTCATGTGGGGCGTGGCGATCATCACGATGCTGGGCGGTGCGATCGTCGCGATCACCCAGACCGACATCAAGCGGCTCCTGGCGTACTCGTCGATCGCGCACGCGGGATTCATCCTCGCGGGCGTCATCGCGACCACCAGGGACGGCGTCTCGTCCGTCCTCTTCTACCTGGGCGCCTACTCGTTCGTGACGATCGGCGCGTTCGCGGTCGTCACCCTCGTACGGGACGCCGGTGGCGAGGCGACGCACCTGTCGAAGTGGGCGGGGCTCGGGCGGAGGTCGCCGCTGGTCGCGGCCGTGTTCGCGGTGTTCCTGCTGTCCTTCGCGGGCATTCCGCTGACGGCCGGCTTCGCCGGGAAGTTCGCCGTGTTCAAGGCGGCGGCGGCCGGCGGCGCGGCCCCACTGGTCGTGGTCGGTGTGCTCTCCTCCGCCATCGCGGCGTTCTTCTACATCCGCGTGATCGTGCTCATGTTCTTCAGCGAGCCGAGGCCCGACGGCCCCACCGTCGCGGTCCCGTCCCCGCTGACCATGGCGACGATCGGGGTGGCCGTGGCGGCCACGCTCGTCCTCGGTGTGGCCCCGCAGTACTTCCTGGACCTGGCGAACCAGGCGGGCGTCTTCGTCCGCTGAGTGCACGCGCGAAGGCCCCGGTTCCCTTCGAGGGAGCCGGGGCCTTCGCGTATGCGCGGTCAGACCGTCGGGCAGACGACCTCGGGGTTCCAGGCCGCGAACAGGCCCGCCGAGTTGGGCTTGTAGAGCCAGGCGTGCAGGGTGAAGTAGCCGGGGAGCTGGTCCTTCTGGAAGGTCTGCCCGAACAGCGTCGGCGCGGCCTGGCCCTTGTCCTTCACGACCCACTCCACCGCGACCAGCTTGCGCGCGCCGCCGAAGTCGGGCCCGCCCGTGTACTCGTTCTTGAACCCGTCCGCGTACAGCAGAGCCGCCGGTTTCGCCGGATCGAGCGAGTCGATGTTCGCCGGGTTGACGTAGTGGTATCCCATGCCGCCCTCGGCCGGGTCGGCGACACAGGTGTCGGTGCGTACGTATCCGCCGCCCGCGGCGAACGCCTCGTACCCGTACTTGGCGGTGGCCTGGGTCGTCTTGCTCAGCTCGGTCCACACGGACGGGTCGAGGTCGGACGCGGCGTGGGCCGGAGCGGCGGTCAGCGCGAAGGCCGCGGCCGTCGCCACCGCGGCGGCGGTCTTGACGGTGCTCCGCAGGGGGCGAGGTGACCGAGGGGACATGGTGGGGCTCCTTGGACTTTCGGGAGGCGTCCGCACGCACGGCGCGCCGTCCGTTCGGGGCGTGGCGGGCCTCCGCGGTCCCGCCCGAGCAGCATGTTCCGGCCCTACCCGTCGCGCCATGTGACGGCAGCCATTCGAATGACCACAGTCGGTCACCGCCGCCAGCCTGTGGATAACTCCGACGCTGTCAGCGCGGACCCCTATCGTGGACGCAGTGGTCGAGGGACGACGTACGGGGGACGAGCGATGCACGGGATGGGCGGGACGGTTGTGACGACCGAAGTACGGACGCCGGCGACACACGGCGAGAGCGAGGCACTGGCCACGCTCCACCGCGTCTTCGGATACGACAGCTTCCGCGGCGCGCAGGAAGAGGTCATCGAGCATGTGGTGGCGGGCGGCGACGCCGTCGTCCTCATGCCGACCGGTGGCGGCAAGTCGCTGTGCTACCAGATCCCCGCCCTGGTGAGACCCGGTACGGGAGTCGTCGTCTCCCCGCTGATCGCGCTGATGCAGGACCAGGTGGACGCGCTGCGGGCGCTCGGCGTGCGCGCCGGGTTCATGAACTCCACGCAGGACTTCGACGAGCGGCGCGTCGTCGAGGCGGAGTTCCTGGCCGGCGAGCTGGACCTGATCTATCTCGCGCCGGAGCGGCTGCGGCTCGACAGCACCCTGGACCTGCTCTCGCGCGGCAAGATCTCGGTGTTCGCGATCGACGAGGCGCACTGCGTGTCCTCGTGGGGCCACGACTTCCGGCCCGACTACCTGTCCCTCTCCCTGCTCGGCGAGCGCTGGCCGGACGTCCCGCGGATCGCGCTCACGGCGACGGCCACGGACGCGACGCACCAGGAGATCACCCAGCGGCTGAAGATGCCGGACGCCCGGCACTTCGTGGCGAGCTTCGACCGGCCCAACATCCAGTACCGGATCGTGCCGAAGGCCGACCCCAAGAAGCAGCTGCTGAGCTTCCTGCGCGAGGAGCACGCGGGCGACGCGGGCATCGTGTACTGCCTGTCGCGCAAGTCCGTCGACACGACCGCCGAGTTCCTGTCGCGCAACGGCATCGAGGCGGTGCCCTACCACGCGGGCCTGGACTCGGGCACGCGCGCGGCACACCAGTCCCGGTTCCTGCGCGAGGACGGCCTCATCGTCGTCGCGACCATCGCGTTCGGCATGGGCATCGACAAGCCGGACGTACGGTTCGTCGCCCACCTCGACCTGCCCAAGTCCGTCGAGGGCTACTACCAGGAGACGGGTCGTGCGGGGCGTGACGGAATGCCCTCCACGGCGTGGATGGCGTACGGCCTGAACGACGTCATACAGCAGCGCAAGATGATCCAGTCCAGCGAGGGCGACGAGGCGTTCCGCCGCCGGGCCGCCTCCCACCTGGAGGCGATGCTCGCGCTGTGCGAGACGGCACAGTGCCGACGCGGTCAACTGCTCGCCTACTTCGGGCAGGACCCGGACGCGGCGGGCTGCGGCAACTGCGACACCTGCCTCACCCCGCCGGAGACCTGGGACGGCACGGTGGCCGCGCAGAAGGTGCTGTCGACGGTGGTGCGGCTGCAGCGGGAGCGGGGCCAGAAGTTCGGCGCCCTGCAGATCGTCGACATCCTCATGGGGCGCCGGTCGGCCAAGGTGATCCAGTTCGACCACGACCAGCTGTCCGTGTTCGGCATCGGCCAGGACCTGGCCGAGGGTGAATGGCGGGGCGTCGTACGGCAGTTGCTGGCACAGGGGCTGCTCGCGGTCGAGGGGGAGTACGGCACGCTGGTGCTCACCGAGGCGAGCGGCACGGTACTGCGGCGCGAGCGTGAGGTACCGCTCCGCAAGGAACCGAAGAAGCCTGCAGGCTCCTCGCGGTCGGGTTCGTCGTCCTCCGGCCGGGGCGAGCGCAAGGCCAAGGCCGCGGCGGTGGAGTTGCCCGAGTCGTTGCAGCCCGCCTTCGAGGCCCTGCGCGCCTGGCGTGCGGAACAGGCCCGCGAGCAGGGAGTTCCGGCGTACGTCATCTTCCACGACGCCACGCTGCGGGAGATCGCCACGGTCTGGCCGACGTCGGTGGGGCAGCTCGGGGAGATCAGCGGGGTCGGCGAGAAGAAGCTGGCGACGTACGGGGAGGGCGTGATCGGGGTGTTGGCGGGGCTGGGTGAGGCTCCAGCTGTGGCTCCGGCTCCGGCCCCGGCTGCGGTGCAAGTGCCGGCGCGGGTATCAGCGCGGGCACAGGCGTCGGCATCTGCTCCGGGTCGGGCGGCGAAGGACGTTGACCCCGGCGCGGACTACTGGCCGGAGATGGATGCGGAGCCGGAGCCCGAGGACTGGATGTAGGGACCGGCGCCGGGGTGCAGGGAGCCCGATACGCCCGCTACGGCCCTTGGGCCCAGGGCTCTCAGCCGCGGGCTCTCAGCTCAAGGCCGTAAGTCCGGGCGCGAACACGATCAGCAGCGGCAGCAGAGGGACCAGTGCCGCCACCGTTGTCGTCAGGGCGCGGCGGCGGCGGCCCAGGCGGGGGCGGGGGTCCAGGAGGCGGTCGACGCGTTCGCCGAGGAGGCGGTGGCTGGAGGCGCAGGAGAGGACGCCTCGGTGGTTGTTGAGTTCGATCAAGGCCAGGGCCGTGGTCAGGTGGCCGCACCGGCGGGAGGCGGTGTCGTCGGCGGCCAACTCGACCAGGCGGTGGGTCTGGTCGCAGAAGTGGGCGAACAGGGGGACGCGCGGGAAACCGGAGGCCAGTGCGGTCGACAGGTGCAGCAGCCAGTCGTGGTGGGCGCGGGCGTGACCGCGTTCGTGGGTGAGGACCGCGTCGAGCTGGTGGCCGGTGAGGCGGTGCAAGGCGCCTGTGGTGACGACGAGTTGGGGCGGGTGGCCGGGCATCCACCAGGCGTCCGGGTACTCGTCCTCCAGGACCAGGAGGGGGCCGCGCGCCGGGGGCAGACCGGCCGGCAGGTCGGGGGCGCGTTCACGGAGGTGGGCGCGGGCCTGGCCGCGGCGGCGGCGGGCCTCGGCGAGTTCGCGGGCCAGCATCGCGGTGGTCCAGGCGGCGCCGCAGGCCAGCGACAGCGTGAGGGCGACGGCCCAGAAGGGGGCCGCGGAGAGGTCGTAGGCCGCGGTGACGGCGGGCGGAGCGGGGGCGAAGACATGGTCACGGACGGTGTGGAAGACGGCGGCGGCACCCAGCACGAGTGCGGCAAGACAGCACAGCAGGACCGTCGCGACCAGGCACTGCCACGCCCACAGGCCGACCACGGGTTCCTGTTCGGGCCACACGGCCCGGGTCAGGGCACGCGGAGCCGGCACGGCGGCCGAGAGGGCGACGACGCTCAGCAGGAGCAGGCAGACAGTCATGCCACGGGCTCCGGATCCTGGTCAACGGCAAGGTGCGGGTGCGGCTGTACCCGAGGGCGAGCGCACGACATGTGTGCCGCCCGCCGTCAGTATGACTGCACGGGCGCCCGGAGTCAGGGGGACAGCGACCACCGGACGCACCCGCGACAGCGCTCAGCCCCTCGCCACGATCCGCCCGGTGACCTCGCCCAGCCCCACCCGCGTGCCGTTCGCCCCCGGTGCCCATGCCGACAGGGTCACGACATCCCCGTCCTCCAGGAACGTCCGCTTCCCGTCCGGGAGTTCGAGGTCGTCCCGCCCGTTCCAGGTCAGCTCCAGAAGCGAACCGCGCTCACGTTCCGCCGGCCCGCTGACCGTGCCCGAGCCATACAGGTCGCCGGTGCGCAGGGAGGCGCCGTTGGCCGTCATCTGGGCGAGTTGCTGCGCGGCCGTCCAGTACATGGTGGAGAACGGCGGCTCGGACACCGTATGACCGTTGATCGCCACCGAGATCCGCAGGTCGTAACCGCCGGACTCCTCGGCCGAGTCGTCCAGGTAGGGCAGGAGGTCGTGCGTGCGCTCCGGCGGCGCCACCCGCGACTCCTCCAGCGCGTCCAGGGGGGTGATCCACGCCGACACCGACGTGGCGAAGGACTTGCCGAGGAACGGGCCGAGGGGGACGTACTCCCAGGCCTGGATGTCGCGTGCCGACCAGTCGTTGAGCAGGCACAGTCCGAAGACGTGCTCGCGGAAGTCGGTGAGCGCCACCGGCTCGCCCCTCTCCGACGGCACCCCCACCACGAAGCCGACCTCCGCCTCGATGTCCAGGCGGACGGACGGGCCGAAGACGGGTGCCGGGTCGGCCGGGGCCTTGCGCTGCCCGGACGGGCGTACGACGTCCGTGCCCGAGACCACGACCGTGCCGGAGCGGCCGTGGTAACCGATCGGCAGGTGCTTCCAGTTGGGGGTGAGGGAGTCGGGCGCGTCCGGGCGGAAGATCCGGCCGACGTTCCGGGCGTGGTTCTCCGAGGCGTAGAAGTCCACGTAGTCCGCGACCTCGAAGGGGAGATGCAGGGTCACTGCGGAGAGCGGGTGGAAGTACGGGGTGATCGTCTCCTGGTGGGACGGGACCGTCACCCATGCGGTCAGCGCGCGGCGGACGTCCGACCAGGCCGTGTGGCCCGCGGCGAGCAGTGGGTTGAGGGTGGGGTGCGCCAGGAGGGAGACGTACGGCGAGCCGAGTGCCTCCGCTGCCGCCCCCGCGTCGAGTACGTGGTCGCCGAGGCGGACGCCGACGGTCCGTTCGGCCGAGCCGGCGGGCGAGAAGACGCCGTAGGGAAGGTTGTGCGGGCCGAAGGGGTCGCCCTCGGGAAGATCGAAGGGGGGCATCAGGTGCTGCCTCACTCTCGTACGTACTCGCATGTGGCCGCGCCATACGTTACGGGTGAGTTGCAGGTAGCGGCAGTGTCTAAAGAGTTCGCAATGTCCGAATAAGCCTTGTCGGAAGCGGCAATTCCGGCTTAGCGTCCTTTGGGGGACACGGACGGGGTGGGTCCGGTCCGTAGGGGGGACACGTGGGGGGACCCGTGGCCAAGAGCACCAGCAGTATGCCTTTCGAGGCCGACCGCGAAGTGCCCGGCCTGATCGTGAAGTTCGGCGACTATCCGCTGCATCACGGTGGCGTGGGCGCGATCCGCAGTCTGGGCCGTCTCGGCGTGCCGATGTATGCGATCACGGAGGACCGTTACACGCCCGCGGCGGTATCCCGTTACCTGGAACGCGCGTTCGTGTGGCCGACGACCGGCACGGAGGAACCCGGGCGACTGGTCGAGGGCCTGCTCCGCATCGGGCGCCGCATCGGCCGTCCCGCCGTCCTCATCCCCACCGACGAGGAGGCCGCCGTCCTGATCGCCGAGCACCAGGACGTGCTCGGCGCCCGCTTCCTCTTCCCGCGCGTCGAGGCCGCGCTGCCCCGCCGCCTCGCGAGCAAGCAGGGCCTGCACGAACTGTGCGTGGAACACGGCATACCCAGCCCCGCCGCCGCCTTCCCGCAGTCGTACGACGACATCGTCGACTTCGCCGAGAAGGCCCGCTTCCCGATCGTCGCCAAGAACCGGGAGGCGTTCGTACGACGCTCCCGGCCCGCGGTGAGCGGCACGACCAGGATCACCACCCGCGAGGGGCTGCTCACGCTCGCCCGTGACTGGGGCGAGCACCCCGGGGTGATCCTCCAGGAGTACCTGCCGAGGGAGGACGCCGAGGACTGGATCGTGCACGCCTACTTCGACCAGGACTCCACCCCGCTCGCCCTGTTCACCGGCGTCAAAGTGCGCTCCTGGCCGCCGCACGCGGGCATGACGGCAAACGCGTACGTCGTGGACAATCCGGAACTCGCGGACCTCGCCGCACGTTTCATCAAACAGATCGGCTTCACCGGAATCATCGACCTCGACCTGCGCTTCGACCGGCGCGACGGTCAGTACAAACTGCTCGACTTCAACCCCCGCATGGGCGCCCAGTTCCGACTCTTCGAGAACGAGTCGGGGGTGGACGTCGTCCGCGCCATGCACCTCGACCTGACCGGCCGCACCGTCCCGGAGGGGGAACAGCGCGCCGGCCACCGGTACATCGTGGAGAACATCGACCTGCCCGCCCTCCTCGCCTACCGCCGCAGCGGTTATACGACGCCGCACGCACCGGCGAAGGCGAGCGGGACGGAGCTGGCCTGGCTCGCGGGTGACGACCTGCGGCCGTTCTTCACGATGCTCGCTCGCTTCGTGCGGCCGGGCGCGAAGCACCTGTATCAGCTGTGGCGCACCAACCGCCGCGGCAGCAGCAACTCCAGCAGTAGCTCCAGCACGAAGTGACGAATTGACGTCCTGGGGAGGGACTTCGTGATTCAACCGGTAGCAGTCATCGGCGCCGGGCCGTTCGGCCTGTCCACCGCCGCGCATCTGAGGGCACGCGGCATTCCGGTCCGTGTCTTCGGCGAGCCCATGGTCAGCTGGCGCGACCACATGCCCGCCGGGATGCTCCTGAAGTCGACCCCCGCCGCCTCCAGCCTCGACGCCCCGCAGCCCGGCCACAACCTCGTCGACTACTGCGACGCGGCCGGCATCCCCCGCCTGGTCACCGACGAGGACATCATCCCGGTGGAGACCTTCATCGGCTACGGCGAGTGGTTCCAGCAGAAGCTGGTGCCCGAACTGGAGCGGGTGCGGGTCGTCTCCGTGGACCGGAACGCAGACCGGAACAAGGGCGGCGGCTTCGAACTCAAGCTGGACTCGGGGGAGTTGTTCACGGCGAGGGCGGTCGTGGTCGCGACCGGGCTGTACGGCCTCGCCAACCTCCCGCCGGAGCTGGCCGCCGCGGCGCCCGACGGGCCCGCGCCCACCGGTCCCGTCTCGCACAGTTCCCAGCACCACGACCTGAGCGGCTTCAAGGGCAAGGAGCTGATCGTCGTCGGCGCCGGTCAATCCGCCCTGGAGACGGCGGTGTTGGCGGCGGAGGCGGGTGCGAGTGTGCGGATCGTCTCGCGCGGTCACGGCCGGGTCGCCTTCGGTGCACCGCCGTGGGAGCAGCCGAAGCTGCGCCCCGAGTCGCCGTTCGGGCGGGCGTGGTCGCTGTGGGCGTTGAGTTACTACCCACAGCCGTACCGCTATCTGCCCGAGCAGACTCGCCACTACCTGGTCCGCCGGGTGCTCGGTCCGCTGGGTGCGTGGTGGCTGCGCGAGCGGTTCGAGGGGAAGGTGCAGGTCAGCGAGGTCGAGCGGATTGTACGGGCGGAGGCCGGCGCGGCGAACGGCGGCGCCGCGCTCACGGTCGCGACGCGGGGCGGGGGCACGCAGCAGCTCACCGCCGACCATGTCATCTCGGCGACGGGGTACCGGGTGGACATCGCGGCGATGGACTTCCTGGGGCACGAGTTGCGCACCCAGCTGGCGGTGAGCCGGGGTACGCCGAAGCTGGGTGCCGGGTATGTGTCGTCCGTGCCGGGTGTCTACTTCACGGGGCTTCCGGCCGCGTCGTCGTACGGACCGGTGATGCGGTTCGTGTGCGGGACGGAGTTCGCGTCGCCGCGGCTGGCGAAGCATCTGGCGGCGGCGCACGGGTAGTTCGCCGGGCGGGGCTCAGGGGGTGGGCTCAGGTGTCGGGGCTCAGGTGCCGGTCGCGGACCGGGCGACGCGGAAGCCCACGTCGTCCACGCGGAAGGTCGGGTGGCTTCGGCGCCGTACCGAGGCGCGGCAGCTCCAGTGCTCGTCGAACCAGCCGCCGCCGCGCAGTACCCGGTAGGTGCCGTAGACCTCGGGATCGTAGAGGTCCCAGCACCATTCCCATACGTTGCCCAGCATGTCGTGCAGACCCCAGGGATTGGGCAGTCGGCCGCCCGGTTCGTGGGGCCGCTCCTCGGAGTTGCCGCGGTGCCAGGCGATGTCGTCGAGGGGGCCGTAGCGGGGGCCGCTCGTCCCGGCGCGGCACGCGTACTCCCATTCGGCTTCGGTGGGGAGGCGGTAGCCGTCGGCGGAGGGGTCGTGTGTGACGGGTTCGCCCTGGGCGTCGAAGTCGTACGCGGGGGTCAACTCCTCTTGTTCGGAGAGGGAGTTGCAGAAGAGGACCGCGTCCCGCCATGACACGGTTTCCACGGGGAGGTGGTCGTTGCCCTGTGCGGTGCTGGGCCGATCACCGGTGATCTGGGCGTACTGCTCCTGTGTGACAGGGAGGGTGCCGAGGTGGAAGGGGGCGAGGTCGACTGTCCAACTGCGTTGCGTGCGGCGGTCGGAGAGGGTGACCTGGCCGGGCGGGACAGGGGTGAGGTCGATGTGGGTGGTTGTGCCCATGGGTTACGTCAGCTCCGTCAGCATCGTGCTTGGGCGGGCGGCGAGTTGGGGATCCGAGTGGGGCAGTTCCGTTGCCGTTGCGGTTGCGGTGATTGTCGCATTCAGGGTGCGGCGGAGCTCTGGTTCGGTGAGGTGGTGGGTTGGTTGGTGGGTTGCGGTGGTCGGCGGTGTTCGGGTGCATGGGTGGTTCGCCTGGGGTTCGTCGTGGGTCGGTGCCGCGCCGGGGGGTGTCCGTCCTCGGAACGGCGCGGAATCGGTCTCTCAAGAATGTGGCTGTGTTGACGCGCCAACCGCTGCGGGCGGACACCCCCCGACACGTCACCTTCGCGCCGTACGCGGTCGGGCGCGGGGTGCGGGGTGCGGGGTGCCGAAGAGTGTTCACTACGTCGGCCCCCGGGCGCCTGACTCCGACTCGGGGGCGAGGTGATGTCCAGTTCCACCCGTGCCCGCAGCAGGAAGACGTGGATGACACTGGTGCCGCCCGCGCCGAGGTGCCAGTGGTGGCGGACGTCGAACTCGTCGTGGATCCAGGCCGTCCAGCGGTCGCCGGTACCGGTGGAGTGTGAACCGGGTGTAGGCGAAGCCGGTGATCGAGTCGTCGGCTTCGGCGTGGGCGAGGAGTTGGGCGCGGGGGCGGTCGCGTTGTTCGGCTGTGAACATGTCTAGATGATGCATTCCAACGGCTCGTGCCCGAGGGGTTGTGCTGGTCGCTGGCAGGCGGGGGAACGGTTGTCGGCGGGGCTTGTGGAGCCTGGACCCCGGTCATGCATGGCGTCTCTGGTTTCGGAACGTCGCCGGTAGCCTCGGCCGATGCGCATCCTGTTCACGTTCATCGGCGGCAGCGGTCACTTCCGTCCTCTGATCCCTGTGGCCCGAGCAGCTCAGGCTGCAGGACATACGGTCGCCATTGCCGGTGCGGGTGGGAGGGGCCCCGAGATCGCGGCCGCCGGGTTCACTGCCTTCGCCACGAGCGAGCCGCGCACACGTATGCGGGCCGCGGATCGCAGGACGGTGGAGATACCCGATCCGGAAGCGGATGTTCGGCAGCTCGCGGATGGCTTCGCCCGGCGCGGGGCACGGCGGCATGCCGCGGCAATTCTTGAACTTGCGCGTGCGTGGAAGCCCGATGTCCTGGTACGTGACGAGGTCGACTTCGGCACCGCGATCGCGGCCGAGTCGCTCGCGATTCCGTGCGCGACTGTCCTCGTGCTCGCAGCCGGGGACTTTCTGCGCAAGGAAGTTGTCGCCGAGCCGCTGCACGAGCTGCGATCCGCGTACGGCCTCCAACCGGACCCCGAACTCGCCATGCTGGAACGGCACTTGGTCCTGTCGCCGTTCCCGCCGAGCTTTCGGAACCCGCGCTTTCCCCTGTCGGCGCACACCTTCTCGTTCCGAACGGCGGACGCCAGTCCAGTCGACACCGCGTCCCGCACGCCTACCGTGTACTTCACCCTTGGCACCGTGAACAACACCACTGACCTGTTCTCCCGTGTCCTGGCTGGACTCCGGGAGCTTCCCGTGAACGTGGTGGTGACCGTCGGCGAGCGCGTCGACCCCGGTGAGCTCGGGCCGCTACCTGGTCATGTCCGGGTCGAACAGTTCATTCCGCAGGAGCTGCTTCTGCCGCAGTGCGATCTGGTGGTCTCGCATGGAGGCTCCGGCACCGTCATGGGAGCGCTCGCCCACGGCCTGCCGTCGGTCCTGTTTCCCCTCGGCGCGGACCAGCCGTACAACGCGCAGCGGTGCGTCGACCTCGGGACCGGGAAGGTTCTGGACC
>Ga0307507_10009695_pt1 | contig 12719 bp, 14 predicted proteins | sample 7_EM_MG_FD_207223 | JGI IMG/M metagenome (GOLD analysis project Ga0307507, IMG submission 207223) | Populus trichocarpa ectomycorrhiza microbial communities from riparian zone in the Pacific Northwest, United States - 7_EM | ecosystem: Host-associated > Plants > Roots > Unclassified | place... | reverse complement strand
TATACCAACGTAGAGCATCATTTTCTATGATTTCGCATTGAAAGTTTCTTTGTACCGTCTGTAACATTATTAAGTAGAAAATTCGATCTTCCAAAGGGAGCGACGTGCGGCACCTTCTTTTCCGTCAGGATTTGCCTTCCTTATGGTCCAGCAGTTGGGGATAACATGATTCTTGATGCGCATTACTTATCACGGTCAGAGATCAAGATGAGCCGAAATTCATGAACCGCCAGTCCGGTCCAGTTTTTTCGGAGTGTTTTTTGTGGGAATTTATGATAGTACATAGTATCATCAGTGGTGTGAATAGTCAACTAGACAACGGTGGGACAGCCATAAGGACGTCCCGAACTTGTAGATGCATGCATCATCTTAATGGCGGCGAAGGGTCCACTTCCACATCCAAACGGTAGCAGTGGAGAACCAGAAGATTTGGCGATGTCAAAATTCGAAAATGCTGTGTGTAGTGTGGTGGATCTTGCCTTTCGTCGTCGCCATGCCAAGATTTACCGATGATTTCGTTGGGGTGATAAGGCTTTCGATACAGATTATTATTTCTTACTAAAACCAGGGATTCGACCAACATACGTGATTTTCCAACGTCATGTGTGATGCCAGTGCTCAGTAAACTCTCCTACCTTACAGTTCTCTCCTTTGGCAGTGTTTTTGAAATCGCAAAATAGGGTTGGGAAGGCGTGACGGCGTGCAACGTAGAGTGTTTTATCGATGGCTGATTGGCCTCGACAATTCGCAGGTACGCCAATGGACTGTGCATCAAAGGAATTAGTGAGAAAAATGGGAATAAGGAATATATAGGAAGCCTTATATACCTACGATCGTCTCATGAGACTCACAAAACATTGAAAAACCAGTTCTTGAGACGCGTCTATCATTTCTTGTCGTCAGTATATGCATGACTTGGGTCAGAAATTGCCAACCTGGGTAATCTTTATGAGAGGTACATTTCCGCCGCATTGCATGTCGTAAGAAAAGGTCGTTATAAGAGAGGTTGGTAGCACATGGCGGGAAAAGAATGGTGGCCATGTACCGCGTGCTCCAGCAGTGATGTGACCGGTGTTCCATTCCGTGGTTGCGTTTTTTGCCTCAGACATCCGAGTCAGTCTGCAATGTTAATGGCCGCAAACAACACTGTGGAGGTCTGGATGGCATTCGACAAGACATACCGGTGTGCGCTGACCATTCCTTTGGGCACCTGCATGAATTTTGCAGTATTTCCGCTGCCCTGGTTATCTTATCTCGGACCTGGAGGAGGCTGATAAGACTCGAGATAAATTTAAAGTCGACATGGCTTGATTCTACGACGTAGTTTAGATCATTCAAGTTTTTGTACATTGCAAGTATCAACCAACCTTGCTGTGAGTAGGCTATCAAAATTGGTGCTCATTATAACGTTGGTGGGGGGATATTTTTGTCTGAAAATGTAGTCCAGAATCTATTGTTCCCCGCAAGAGTTGACTGGGAGATAAAAGTATTCTTCTGTTTCGCAAAAAGATAGGCTGCCATCAATTTTGTGCATCAATCACTAATGCGGCAAAGCACGGACCGTGGAAATCATTTTTCGTTCTTTCCCCTCACCGTGACCCTTGAAAAATTATGGCCCACTTTATAAGGTCATACAAGTATGTGCGTCCTTCCTATTTTCCAGCATCTGTGAAGCGATGGCTGATTCGTCTCTCTCTATTGTCAGCGCCCTGCTATTACGTCGGCCTATGATCACCCAATGTATAACGGCAGGCATACTATTCGGAGCTGGTGATGTTATCGCACAGCAAGCCATCGAGGGTAGGGGAAAGAACCATGATGTAACATCTCTTTCCCTACTTACGACGTCTAGTGATTGACCTATTCCCGTTCTTTTCTCAGTTCTCAAGGACAGCACGACTGTCGTTTTATGGAGGTAGTAATATATCCTGAACATGCTCAGCGAGTCTAACTCTAGTTCTTTATTGTTTAGGAGCACTTTTTGGGCCTGCCATAACAAAGTGGTATCAATTCCTGAACCGCATAAGCTTTCCCAGTCCGACGAAGGCCCTCGTGTACAGGGTACTTACGTTCGTTCTCATTGTCATTACGACGTTAACACATGTAATTGTAACAGGTGTGGTTGGATCAAGCGATCCTTACGCCAGGTGAGCCGATTTGGTTCGTGACAACAACACAAATCTGATGGATGTGGGATAGCTGCCGTCGCATTTTTTTACAGTTCAATGAGTGTTTTAGAAGGAAAACCCAAGGAAGCTGTTGACCGTGTCAAAGCGGTACGTCCTTTCGTGTCTGAAGAGATCTCGACTTAGCTTGGTCTTCAGGCCTATTTACCAACCCTCATCCGCAACTGGTATGACTTAATTCACATCCTGCATGGATATGAATCTGCGGACTGACTTTTTTGTAGGGCTGTTTTCATTCCAACGCAATTGGTTAATTTCTCGTTGATACCGCCCCATCTACGATTCTTTACGGTTAGTGTCGTAAGTTTGTTTTGGAGTGCGTCAGTTTCCTTTATTTTGTGATTCATTTGAACTGATAATGGGGGCAGATACTTATCTGAGTTATTCAAATGCTGGAAGGGCCAAGGAGCAGGAGCTGACTCGGACCCTTGACATTGAGAAATATGGTTCTGGTTTGTGACCCCATTCATACGCAGAACATAGATGTAGGCCGTACGTTACTAGAGTAAAGATGAGCCTTCTCATCTACAGAGTCTTATCATAAGGTATCTAGAGAAAGTTGCAGAATACAATTTGTGACCTTTTTGGGTGGCGCGCTGATGGCTTTATGTTGCTGAGAAAAAAACGACACATAGCTTCTTATCCACGAGCGGTGACATTTGCAACGCAGCTTTTCTTCGCTGTGGCTGTTTCGAAGACTCTCATTTCATCATTCCACCACTGCCATTCTTTTAAGCGACAGACCGAGGTGCAGGAACGGAACTGGTCCATTTGTGTTCAATTCCGACAAACCTCCATCGGGCCAGTTCTGCTAGGACACTTGTTATCCACTCCCATTATCTCAGTGCTTTGGTGCATTGTTCACTCCGACCACCCAGCGCCATCCCTCCCATTTCGGGTTCAAAGGCGAAAACAGCCATTCGGGTTTTGCGGCTTGGTTGACTCTTGCTGTGTTCATATCCATTTAGCAGAACGCATTCTCTCTTTCCATTTCCTCGGTTGACCCGCTGCCGCTGGTTAATTGTCCCCGACAAACATCCAAACTTGTTCATTGTCGGGAATCTGTTGTATGTTCTTTTAAGTCATCCTGAAGATACTTTGTCTCACTTGTGTCCTACCCTCCCCAGCTTTCTATTGTGTGAATTACCAGCATGACCCTCTATCCAGGCCTGGGAGTTTCCCAGAAGTTTGACCCAGCTCACAAATATGTTACATCACCCTTCATCCGCTCTCCTCTACTATTTGCTGTTGTTCGAACAACACTCTCAATTTACACTCTTTTCACATTGCTTTTCACACTCATTTGGCGGTCGGTAGTAGTCGAGGACGGGAAAACGTTCGTACATGTTATCATTCTCTTGTTCGTCGATGTTGACTGTGTTCTTATTACAGTTACTTCACGTACTTCACCAACCTTACCTACGTTGGACTTTGTGCCTACTTTTGTGCATCAAGTGTTCAAACGGTTGCATACGCTCTGAAGTGGAGAAAGTCGGGAGCAGGCGTTGGGTATCCATTGCAAAGGTGGCCGAAGTTCTTACAGGCGTTGCATGTTATTTTGCAGTCGACTGTTACAACATTTCGTGAGGATACTTTACCGTCTTCACCAAATCAACTAATTAATATTCTCAATGAAGCCTTTCTAGTCACGATCGTTTTCTGGAGTTTACTTGCCAGCAAATCCACCTTTAAAACAAGTTATTCAAGTTCGTACCTCTGTTTCGTCACGGATGAATTTTAATAACGTAGCTACTGTGTAGCGTGGTCCAATATATCTCTTCACGCGCTGAATACTGTGTTCGCCTTGTTTGAAATCCTTTTCTCAAATTCTCCGCCCGCTCCATGGTGTACATTAGGCATTAACATCCTCATCCTCGCTGGCTACCTCGGTGTAGCATATATCACTCACGCAACGCAAGGCTACTACAGTTTGTCCCTTCTTTTTCTCAATGGTTGTGAAATTGACGTAATTTCTAATTTCGCTCAGCATACTCCTTCTTGGACCCACAAAAACAACATGCTAAGCTAGCAGCCTACATTGTCGGCGTTCCCGTCGGGGAGCTAATCATTTTTGTGATCGTTCGTGGAATCGTTGTTCTCCGTCAGCGGTACGCGGTCAAGTCGAGTCGTGTGTTAAGAGTCGGAGAAAAAGAAGAGCAAGATGGCGTAGATGCCAGTTCTCGGGGCCCATCAAATGACGAAGAATGGGAAGAATTACGGAGACCATCCCATGAACCTTAAAGGTGTCTGCAAGTTCATTGCTTTTCATATTTATACTTAAGATTCCCATTTCTGCGAGTCATTCCCTTTCACGTCCAGCAAGGGCATTATATATATTTCGCTTATCCGTACACTCCGTAGTCTACGCCACTTCAAGACTTTCTTTGATCACATCTGTATTCTTCGATAAGTCGCGCAGCATTGTATTGTCGAGGCAACATAAGTATACATCCCCATGAACGTAAGTTTGAAGGTGATTGCTCGAAGACTGTCTGATCTTTTGGTTTCGCCATTGGTAATTGCACCATTTCCAGGTCTATACAACTTGGTAGAATGACAAAGATAAAGGAATCAGGCAGGGGACGAAAAAGCGGCTCAGATTGCAAATTATCAAACCCTCATCCAGCCTTGTGAAAATTGCCTCACCTTGCGAACGGTTACAAAGACAATGTCTGATAAACACTGGACGCATAGATGAGGCAGGCTGTAAGGTCTGTGCTTAGCGTCATCATTGCCGTCCCTGATTCAAGTCATAATAAGTATCCGAAGTGTAGACCATTCAGAGATTCGTATAGTGTATATTGATGACGAAGTCATAAGTAAGAGAACAGTGTGAGCCTGTGAGGACAGTCGAAGTTCGAGTTGAAGAGTTGTCGAACTTTGTTACCCGTGACATGTATATATTTGGCTCTCTTTCCCCACGCGACGTCGCAACCAGTGATTGTATGTCATACACGTTTCTCTCTTGAACAGCTTCAAGGATGGACCAGACGCCTACCACGCTTTTTGACTCATATGAACAAGACTTCAGACACATTATATCAGGTATCTCGGATAAATTGGAAGGCGGTGGAAAGAATCTCGTGGGAGGTATGCTTTGCGTCCGATCATGTACCGTTTCCACTTCATCTCATTCTTCAACATTAGAACAAAGGAAAGCAGCACTTAGGCGGGTCGAAATAGAACTTGATGAAGCCGATGATATTGTATGTTCTTTATCGTGTGTGTTTGGAGTTGGCATCTTGAGCTGACGGTGTTGCAGGTATCACAGCTTGAGGTGGAAATTCAAGGGATTCCGCACTCCATTAAAGCGCCATATACAGGTCGGCTAAAGCAAGTTAAAGCCGATCTTACAAGATACAAGAAACTGTCCAAAGAGTCACATTCTCAAGCAGCGAGGATAGACCTGCTCGGAGTGTACAAACCCGCTGCGTCAGGATCAGACGACCCCTACGACGAACAAAGTGATCGCACTAGGCTTCTCGTCGGCACAGAAACGCTCAACGGCAGTAGTCGTCGCATTTTGGAATCGACCAGTATTGCTCTCGAGACAGAATCGCAGGGTACGGACATACTTAGGACACTTCGAGGACAGCGGGAACAAATTGAAAATTCTCGTAACATGGTTCGTCCTCAGCTACATGCCCAACGCTCTCCGTTCACCTGTATTCTAGCTTCATACCTCGGATATCCATGTTGACCGAGCGTCAGGAACAATTAAGGGCATGATACGACAGTGAGTATTCAGTTGTCATTACGAATGCATTGTTAATTGGTGTCGCTAGTATGAAACGACAACGAATCGTTTTCAGCATTATTGGGGTGTTCTTTGTGGTTCTCATTTGCACGATTCTGTATTTCAAACTTGTCAGATGATAAACCTTGCGGTGTAATTTATTCTCTTCCCTGAACGATCCCATTTACCCTAGCTACGAATGTTGTAACCTTATATTCATCATTGCTAGAACATCAACGAACTCTGAACGATATGAACGCTTAGTGCATGTTCATGATTTGCTTTTATGACCATTTCCTACTTTACATTTCGATGACTTACCAACTAACATCAGTACTCACTCGTAAACCATGCGGAGAAACCCCAATATTAAGTACCAACCCCTCTTGCAGCCAACGACCCAAAAATCGTCGCGCGCGTTCCGCTTGTACTTCTGAAACTTTGAAACGGACTGATATCACTGAGAGTCGTCGTCGGTTAGCTGATTCGGAAGCATTCCCAATATCCCAACGACTCTTGACCATATTCACGAAACAAAAAACGTCAAAGGCATTCACGGATTTACCAAGCGAAGGCGAATGGAAAACTGTGAGTCTTGTTAACAAGGGTAGGATAATATCGGAGGATTGTGTTATTCCTTCAAAAAACTTCGTCGTTCGTATCGGGAGGTCAATGACGAGGGATTCGAGTGAAGTCGTAGTGCGTAATATGTCCAGAAGGTCCTTTATAGGAATCTTGAGCCTGTAGAGGACAAGCGACCGCAACTGGCTTAATTTGATTGGGGAAAGACAATTAGAGTTCCATTCGCCTGGGCGTTCGACACAGCCAATAGAAAGCGAACGAAGGGAGGGAAAGTGAAGGTTATCCATCATCCTTGGGGAGCCGAATGTATGAAGAACGATCTTCAACGTCAGCAGATGTTCCAACGTGGTCTCTCTTCCCGCAACAGGTGGGGAATCCATTGTAGCTATGGCAAATAACCCATGGTGAAGGGCAATACATTTTCTGATAATCAAGGACCACGATTGCGCAGATAGCCATGACCCAGATAGACAGAGATGTGTGAGCTTGGGGAAGGGAAGGAGATCGAAACGGTGGACCACAGGATGCTTGTACGAGACAATCAACTTGCGAATGTTTGGAAAGGTTTCCGGGCTCATCACATCAGTGTATAGTGGGTAGTCGGTCCGAACTGCAACTCGCTCGATCTTCGAGAAATCCAACAAGGGGCGAATGGTTCGCAGGATTGTTCGAACGGAATAGCTGTGTACTGCGTTTAGCTCGAGGTTGGAAAGTCGGCTCCACACATCGTTGAATGGTAATGAGCGTGAAAGGCTCGGATGCAATGAAACATCGGGTTGAGGCCCAGTATTGAATCGAAGAGAGAGGGGTAACACCCCGGCGAGTGAGAACCATTTCTCAGCCACTTGTGGGAGTTTCAGCACCTCTTTTGTTTGGTCCAGTGTGATAAAAGTCCATAATTGAGGAGTATTGAGAGCTATCCGCCGCCAAGATGTGCAAATGCGGCAAAGGAGTAATGGTGCCTCTGTAATGATAGGACGCGGGTACTGCGGAAGACATGCAATGAAAATTTCTCCTAGAATTTCAGAAGGGATGACGCTGGGGATCCTAAATGAAGACGAATCGATACGGTCGTGCAATTGCTGAATTTTAATTCGTTGATCCTCAAGATCCTTCGCTCGGGACTCCAGCCCCGCTATACTCGCAAGATGTTCTTTGATACTGTGATTTGTGGAGACGATTTTCGAATCCAAGTTCGCTACTTCATCGCGCAGTCGATCGAGGAGGGAGCTGAGTTCGACGCTGTTGCCAGTACCGCGAACCTGATTGATGTGTCCTTCGATAGTCTCCCGCCCATCTTTATCGATTTTCTCCGAGTGGAGGATAAAAGAGACTTATCGACATAAATCAGCGACAATAGGTTTGGTAGACATTTGGATCTGACCTTCTTCGCTTGTCAGCCGTATCGCGGCTCCGGGTAGAAGAGGTTCGAGGCCAGTTCGTTTGCGCCTCGAACAGATCCTCGGGTTCGAATTCAATTTCTGAATCTTCGGGCTTGTGCTGGTGTACATAGGGAAGGAAAGAAGCACCGCGGACCATTCTGACAATGATATCACGTGAGGAAAGATATTCAAAGTCATGATGACTTGAAAGTTTGATACAAATCATACTGTGCACCGTCAAAAAGGTAAGTCCCACACAAATGAGCTCGGGACCATTACGGTATACCAAAATGAGCAACCGCAATCGTCTTAAAGGGCCTCCGCTGCAGAAATGTAAAGAACTTTCGACTAGTCAATAATGATTGCAGATGATGTGATGAAAGAGCCGACCATTATTCCCCTGACGAACGCCGTATCGATTGGTGACAAACCCATTCACATGTGGTCTGCTCCAACTTTGAGCAATGTTCAAAAGCCCAATAAAATTCCTAACACCATGAGGTCAGTGGCATGTGCTCAAAATTGTCGGCTACCTTGTATTCCACACTCATAGAACAATAACGTTTTGCCAACTGCCTTTCAAAAAATCTGTGGGTGAGCTGGTATGAGATTGGGCTGGAAAACTCGACTTTGACCTTGTTTAATCGCGACGGACCGTGAGCCGGCCTCCAGGACTACCAGAGGAGAATCGCCAAGGGAGTTCCTACTTCTCATAACGTAGATCATTCTTGTTTCTTTTTGAGAGACTCTGGACCTGTCCGACTTTACCAAATTGAGGTTCTCCAACCCCTTGACCTACTGCGATATGGCCCCTGAGGAATATTTCAACTTCAACCAATTTCCGTTACTAGAGCCTAGGCCCTAGACCCCCATCTTGGCTTAATCTAAAACGAAATTTGTCAACAATTCTAGTCGTCTCTATGACTTGAACGATGTTCATGTGATCACACCCGTTTTTCCACAACCCAAGGATCAAAGGTCTCACTATCATGGCCCCCTGAGACTGGACTGCGTCGATCTTCTGCCAATGACAGCCGTTTCTGCTTCCTATTGGCTTCCTGTTCCTGGGAGCTGGGCTATGATCACGCAGGCTTACACCAGGCACATAATCATCCTACGATGGTAATACATGGTATATTTAGCCTGTTCCTCGAACTTTCGGAAAAACACACCTTTGATGTTCTTTTGATCGTAAAATGAACCTACATATTCATCATCTTGTCCTTTTCTGTTTAGTCTGGTATGAACGGTAAATCGATTCACCAAAAAATGACCAATACATGATCTTTAACTAATTGTGAAGTGCGGTTGTAACAGGAGAAAAGAAAGAGATTCAAGGCTCATCCTTCAAATCAGCCCAGACTGCCAGTCCGAAAAATGAGGGAAGAATTGACCAAAATTCTGACCGTACCCTTTGGGTAAGCTTTTCGACCTCAGCATGACATTGCGAGCATAGGCCTTCTGCAGCCTGCATACTGGCAGCCTTTGGATAATTTTCCATTTCATAGCCTCGCACTTCCCACTTCGAGAGCAATTTTGAGATGGAAGAATTAAGGGAGGACAGAATGCATCCGTGCTGGTCTCCTTGAGATATCCCACAATTCTGGCGTACCCAATAAGGCACCATTCGCGTGCTTCCACAGGTATGCAGGTATCATTTGGGACTTCCTCCTGATCGGAGAAATGATCAGAAACCACAGTGTTCTTATGACAGGACGACGCACTAAGAACTGATATTCAAGATATTTTGCGTAAGCTGCTGGCAGTATGGTGGATAAGCCGAATTCGTGAGCAATGGATATGACTATTAAGACGGTGGGGACTTTATTATCCCCGTCTGTGATTTGACGATCTTCAGAAGAGTCCCATTCCTCGAGGGTTGTGGGGAAATCATGGTGCAAGCACCTAAGCGCCTCGTTTTCAAGGCAAGTGATAACATATTTCCTGCCAAGCCGAAGCATGGACCTCACGACCTTGGAAAGGAGGCTTTTACCAAATTCAAGCATCCTTTCAACATTGATGAATATGAAAAAAAAAAGTCGTATCGTGGATAAACAGTTCAGGCTCACAAGGTCATATAAAAAGGAAATCATGTTGTTCATGTCCTCGGCCGTATCTGAGAGTGGAACAACTGTAACTGGACAACCCTCAATGCATTCATTTGCCTCAGATGGGGGTTGCGGCATCGCAAAGGTGTCTTTAAAAACCTCCGAGTGACGAGAAAGAATGGATCGATGAACTCGGAAGAGAGTATTTTCCGTTTGAAGAACAACGTTTCCATCCTCGAACCAGTATTTAGAACGTGTTATTTGGTCTGAGTCTCCATCGCTTAGACGGCGTTTCTTCTGAGGTGGCGTTGAATGGGACTCGGACATAGTTAATTGTGAAAATATTCAAGACCCGATCAAAGTAAGCGACTTGCCGGACGACTTTGCCGACGCCAAATCGAATCTCAGATCTCAACTTCAAAACCGACGTCAGTTACAGGTTTTTTGAGAAGTGAATATGACAACCCTGCTCTAGGGTGGATCTTCGGAATAATCATCTACTAATACAACATCCCCGCAACCCATTCATCCTTCATGTCCTTCACCGAAAAGGATCGCAATATCCTTTCAGGAACAGATACACGTACAGAAATATCGCCCATTCTACTGTTCCGAAGGCCCTCCAATCCATCCATCATAACATTGTCTTTGAGAGAAATGGCCTTGCCGAAATCGGATGCAGGACCTGCCTGCACGATAAGCGAATTCAACTGTGGAGGTAGGCGTGGTGACGAAAGGTCGTCAGTCGAATCTAATAAGTCATCATCGCGCCCATTCGACTTTAAGGCGTCTTCAACCTCGGAAACGAATGAGCTTGCCGAATTCAGTCCGGTTATTCGTAGAGTTTTCAGTGCCGGACAGGCATCTTCTAGAGTCCACATCTGGAGCAAACCGGAAGGGTTGCGATTTCCGTTAAGGTGGAGGTATTCCAACTGAGGGAATCTTTTCGGAGAGGAAAGAAAAGGGTAGAATCCGTGGATGGAGAGTCGTCGGAGGACGGGGAATGATGTACGGAAGACTCTGGCAATGAGTGCCGTGCTGATTGGCGATTGTGAGAAGAGAGAAAAAGATTGTAGGGTGGGTGATGCATGTGCGAGTATCTGAACGACAGATCGTAAGAGCTTGTGAGGATCTTCTGTATTGGTGGTGGTCGATGCGGAATGGGTATTCGTTTGAAAAGGCATGTCGGACAGAAATAGGTGGTTGATGCGGCACAAATGAGGGGGTACATTTGCCAATCTCTCTGACAGAGCTGAAACCCGCTGTACCCCAGAAGCCGCAATGGTACGGAACAAGTAGGGCTTCGATACTTCATGAAAATACGTTGAAACCATGTTCAATGCATGGACGGAAGCTGCATCTTCTACACAAGTAGATTCGCAGATGTGGTGATGGAGTTCGGGGGGGAGTTTGTTCATCGTTTCCGGACAAAACCAATGTTGGGTGTAAAGCGTCGTCTGCTGAAGAAAACGCCATAACATCTGTGAATATATATTACAATGATGCTCAGATGGCGACATTTGGCGACATCCAAAATATTTGTGCACGTGATAATTGCAAGCTAATTTTCCTGATAAAGAAACTTTGACCCGACTAGGAGTCGTTGACAAAGGTCAATAGGTATTTCTTTATCTTCGATAGCATTTCCAGCATCACCAGGAAGCACCCTCGAGCATTGACTAGGTGGCTAATTTAAAACATGCGATCTTCTGACCACAAATTCTCCAAATCCTTCGAAGAGTTCAACGCTATCGGATAGGAAATCAATCAGCGTTTCAGATGATTGAAAACATAGATCTTACAATCAGCTCCCAGCTTATCCTTGGTGACAATATATATCGCCATCAACCAGCCCCATCTCCAAATCAACGCCGTCGATTTCGTCCTTCCGATTTCGTGGGGTCCGACATAGGTCTTCAAACACAGGCGCATTGGATTGGCGGGGCCACCGTGCTCCCGCGACGACATCCTTGATCGTTGTCTCGCGAGGAATTCTGAGCAGTCTCCTGCGAGAAGACCTTACGATTAGCACTCCGTCTCTCTCGTGCGCCAACGCCGCAAGCGAGCTTTCTCGGCGACCAAACATTACCATAGAGGAGAACAAGCTTTCAACGAAAGGTCCAATCATTTCTTGTTCGGATACTCTTGATGTCCTGAAAATGGCTTCGGGCTATTGGGATTGGGACAGAAGAATGGAGCGCGGACGATTATTGGAATTGAAATTGGCGTTAGGCTCGGGTCAGGTAAATTACGGTCGGGTTTGTAGTCAGGAGTGTCGAAGGAAATTGTCATGGATTCTCGAAAATCTGGTCCAAGGTGTTCTTCCATCTCTGGTGGGGGGAACGGGAATGTCGCGCGGTAGGCTTGCCGAAGAATGAAGCCTCGAGCCTGTGAACTCTCGTTCTGTCTTGGCTTATAGTGTGAATGGGCGTGCACTTACATCAATGGCGTACATGAGCTCATCCCTCCGCTTGTTCTCACTGTCACCGCCAGCGGCTGCTCTAGAATCGAGATCTCTCTTGAACTCCAACTCACCTCCCGATATCTCTGCCCCTATTTCTTCCATGATATATGCAAACTCGGCATAGTCCGCTTGCGCTTCGTCGTACTTTGCCATTGTACAAAATAGTTTGGCTCTGCGATAACGGCATTTGGCAGTGAGAGGCTTGGGTGAGTCTTGACTTGTAAATTGCGGTGAAAGAGCGAGGTTGACGTCCCTCAAAGCCTCCTGGATGTCGCCATCGAATATAAAAGCCTGTGATCGATTGGAAAGAAGTATCCGTTG
>Ga0307507_10009694_pt1 | contig 12720 bp, 22 predicted proteins | sample 7_EM_MG_FD_207223 | JGI IMG/M metagenome (GOLD analysis project Ga0307507, IMG submission 207223) | Populus trichocarpa ectomycorrhiza microbial communities from riparian zone in the Pacific Northwest, United States - 7_EM | ecosystem: Host-associated > Plants > Roots > Unclassified | place... | reverse complement strand
TAACTAAGGTAGATACGTCCCGTGAGTTTGTAGCCACTTTTCGATACCCAATCTTGTAGTGGTTGTAACTCCATGCGATGTCGTCCGATCCGGATGCTTTCACTTGCATCAGGTGCTCTGAGGTCTCTTCCCATCTATCCTGCGAACAGGAACCGGTCGGACGGACGGCCGCGACGTATATGGTGTTGCAAGCAGGGTCTTCTTTACTGATGTCTTTGGTGAGGGGACGCAACTTTCCAGGCGGCGTATGGTGACCTACTGTCCCAACGTCGGGGCCGGAGGGGGGTGTTGCTAACTCTTTTTCAGAGGTTCGTGCACGAAGGTAGGGTAACTTGACCCCCTTATCCTTCCTGGAGCTCTGTGCCTAACCTCGACCTACACATCCGCCATAGTTATTATTACTAGACTCGGATTGCAAATCAGTCTCCCGGCATCGGCACGAGCAATGCGACCCAGGGGTTTCTGCTGCCTCCTAGAGAAGACATCAATCTCTATAAGTAGGAAGTCATAGGGCGGAGTTTGAACGGTTGGATCAGAAGGTATGGGCTTGAAAGTTAAGCCGTCTGACATATGTAGTCTGATATGTAAGAAGTAAGCATATGATTACCCGGCATCAGAAATGTTGATCACAACATGACCGGAAGGAACAACTGGTATGATAGCGAGCCAGGCTACATATACAGACTAAGTTCATCTGACTTAAAGATCGAGAGCAAGTAATTGGACGCAATTAACTTACCTATGATTAAAGTCAAAGTGGTGTGCGAATTGTCAGGGTCAAACGGTTTTCGCACATTCATGAGAGTTCGCTAAAGTACACAAGGTACTTGAGAACTATGGGTGTATCAAGTACCCCCGGAAAGGGTATCAGTAGCGGGCAAGAGCCCAGGTAGTTAGAAGATCATCAAGCAACGGAGAAGAGATCTTAACAATATATACATATTAAACAAATATTTATCGTCTCACCTACCTATTAGTTTATCTTACGACTAGTGTCTCCTTAAACGTATTCTCCGAAATTACCAACGATCGGGCCTCGTATATTTGCTTGTTCTTAGAATATTACTATCTCTATAACAGTACGGTCATCTTCTCTCCTTTTCGACTACATCCAACAGGTGATGATATTCTCGAGGGACCGTGTCCCTAACGTCTTGGTCTTGGTTCTTTTTTCTTGTTTTTTATCACCAGCTCTGTGGTAATTTTGATAGCGTCCAGCTGAATTTCGTTGTCGTTTTCATCCCATCTTAGGATGCCAGTTGTTTCTCCTATTCGGTAGAACTCTCCGAAAGCTCTTGCCCATATTTCGTTGCTTTCTATTTGCGGTTTGGCACTCTATCCCTTGCCTGGTTGGTTCATGGTGGTGTCGGAGCTTCTGAACCCCTGATCTCCTCTCTGGGTATTGTCCAACTGGGCAACTTCTTGGAGTTCCCTGTTGTGTATCTTCTCGATGATCAGTAGTGCGATCCGGTCTCCCTTTTCCACTTGGTATGGTCGGTCTCCTAGGTTGGCCAGTACTTCCCTCAGTTCTCCTCTGTAGTCGGCTTCTATTACACCTGCATTTGTCAGGAGTCGGTGTGTGACTGCTAGCCTGCTTCGTGGTGCAATTCGTCCATAGGTATTGTGAGGTAATCCTATAGGCCATCAGCAAAATGTAAAAACCACTCCTGGTCCACCAAGGGGGGTTATGGTCCCCCTGGTCCTCCTGGTCCACCCTGATCCACCCTGATCCACATTTTCGGTAAAATTTCGAAAAGTGGGGATCAGTGCGGATCGGAGTGGACCAGGTGGACCACGGGGACCACAACCCCCCTTGGTGGACCAGGAGCGTTCAGGACCACCTTGGACCATGCTCCGACATTTCCCTGATGAGGTATTCCTGTTCCAACTATCGCTTGTCCTAAGACAGGAATGTCGGTTCTTTCAATTGCATACACCTCGTATCCGCCTTTGCTGATCCTTTCGTAGGCATTCAGGCCCCGGCTGACAGCTTCTTAACTGTGACACTCTGGTCCTTGGCTCTCTGAGCTTCTTAGGCCTGGACCTTGGAGAACCTGGTGATTAGATTCTCTTCCAGGGCTTTTTCTTAATGTACCGCATATGCAAGTGGGAAGCTATTGAGACACCAAGTCATACATTGTTCCCTGTTGAATGTGATCTTTTTGTCATTCTAATTGATTGTTGGGTTGTGTTCTCTTAACCATGGCATCCCGAGGATGACCTCATGGTTTTCGAGGTTTGCCTCTTGGAAAGTTGCCAATTCCCTATGGCTGCTAATGTCCATAGGTACATCCGTCATATGGGTAACAGGACCCATAGCGCTTGGTTTTCCGTCCACAAGGCAAATCTCGCTTGGGTTTTTTGCATTGATCGTCTTGTTCCCGTGTTTGTCGTACACTCCTTTGTCGATAAAATCTTCTGTTGCTCCGGAGGCAATCATGGAGTTGATTGTGACTGACTTGCTTGCACCGTGTAGTTATATTTTTACCATGATGTGGTCATTGTCGTTTGGAAGGGTTTGCGTGTAGTTTAGTGTCGTGTAGTAGTTTGCCCTGATGATGGGTTTCCGTTGGGGTATGTCACTCAGACCATCTCTTACTAGGAAGATTCGTCTTTTCCCGACAGTTCGGGTTTATGCTCTACCTCGATATCCCTGATGTTGGGTCAAGTCTACCAAAGGTCACGCTTCTTTGTTGGTTGCCAGCTTCTGGCTTGCGCTTTGAACGGTTTACGTATATCCGTCCTAGGGCAGTGCCTGGCTATGTGTCCCAGTTATGCGCATTGGAGACATATTTGTTCTTGAATCCTCCTTTGGAATTCTTGTCTTGAGAGGTTGAACCTTGGTCGTTTTCTGGTAGCATCCAATTCCATGTGGTCGCTGTATTTCTGATTGCCGTTATTTCTGGGTTTATATGTCCCGTCTGGGTTTCGTGGCCTGATGGTTGCCCCTTGGAGGTTCTTCGTTGGTGGTAATCCTTGGATATGCCTGATCGTTGCCAGCTTGGTTTCCTTGCAGATTACCTATTGGGCTAGGGTTTCGATTTTCTCATACACTTCGCTGCTGGCTTCCCAGGCGTTTTGGAGTTCTGTGTTCATCCCTGCTAGGAGTAGTTCTCCTCCTGTTGAGTCGTCCAATTCGCCTTCGCTAGCGACAATGCAGAACTCATTCGAGTATTCCATGACAGACCGTTTACCTTGTTTCATGTTTTTTAGTCTAAGCCTTGCTTCTCCTTTGGCTTTTATTATGCAAATTGTCTTTGCAGTTCTGTTGTAAATCATCCCACATTGTCCCAGGTTGGGGAGATTCACTCTTCTGTGTATGGTGTGATCCAGGTTCCTGCGTCGTCTCTTAGGAGGCTTATTGCATATAGGATTTTTTTCCTCGTCCTGGCCATCCTGCCATCCTACTGTTCTGTGGTATACTATGAGTTGTGCTAGTCAGCCTCTAAGTTTGTGTCGCTCTCCTCGGAAAACCTCCGGTGCCTTGTCTTTCAGCCTTCTGGTTCCTCCGCTTAAGGTCGCGACGATCTGACCCATTTCCTCAGGATTTTGATCTAGGGTTGTGTTTGACGCTGTCACTCCTCCATCTTATGTTGCAGCCTCCATGGTGTTTCGCCATGTCCTTCCTTGCTCCTCCATTGCTTCTGATCCACCTGGTGATGGTGGGTCTGGTGTTGTAGGGCTTGGTGCCCTCTCTTCTGTCAAGGCCGTTCCCAATCCTTCTTATAGTGATGAAAGATCGAGATTTTCAGCTAGGGGGTGGATGTTGTTTTCGTTGTTGGTCTCCGTTTTGTCCATTTATTAGGTGCTGCTGGGATGACACCACCAAATATTACACTCCCCTATTCTCCGGGTGATACTTGCAGTAGGTACCTGATAGTTCGCTAACGATCACTTCTCTTTGCCCGACAGCTGTTGCGATATGTAAGCACTCTGACTCCTATCCAGCAACGTTTCTCGCTAGGCTCATATAAGAAACTCATGTCTTGGTTTCCAGAAGTGTGATAGATAACAGATACTTATATTGAAAGTATACTGTATGAAAGAACTTAGATGGTCGCGTGAAGAATCCAAATCCCCTGCCCTTTTTTTCTTTTTTTCTTTTTTCTTTATCATGTGTTCATTGTTTCTAGGTACAAGAAGCTTGGTGCAGCGCTAGCTATGGAAAAAAAAAAACCTGTAAATCAAAGCAAACAACAAAAGAAACCACTCTCGTTATCCTCCAAACTGACTGAAACTACTCTGGGGCTAAAACGATTCGCCCACTATTCCTTCCGGAAACAAAATATAAGGAAAACTACAATGGGAAATTAGAACTTCTTTACGCGTTCTTTGCAAACAGAGATACGTATGGGAGGCATAAAACAAACCCGCGACCATCAAAGAAATAACTTTGGCTGGGAACTTGGTTCAGTCATGGGTATGTGGGGGGGGGGGGGGAGGGTGTGGGAAAGTGCTTGGGGACCATGTTCGGGGGAAAGCCGGTCTTCGTGTCTGTGATGTACTCGCCTAAAGCTCGTATGAGGTGGGGTTCATTCCCTAATGTAAAGTCGAGCCCGAGGGAGGAGACATCTTTCAGTAGGACGTCTCGGACCCTTGCACGGGCGGGGCAGGTTCGGGTGGCATGTTGGAACGTCTCTGGGCCAGTTCCGCATCGGGGGCCGGTCGGGTCTGGGTTCTCGTCGAACCAGGAGGGGTTGGCGGCCCGGTACCTCTTTGCCGCTGGCATCTGGTAGATCCTCCTCGCAATGAACTTCCCCAGACCCAGAAAAGGGTGCGGGGAGAGGGACGGGGGGAACTTGTAGTGAAAGGGTGTGGGGGCGTCAGTGCCCCAGTCCTGGAGAAGCATGTTCCTACTGCGGGCCCGTAGGGCCTGGTAGGTCTTTATCATGAGCTCGGGGGGGAATGTTCGTTCTGGGTGGGGGGGTGGGGCGTGTAGGACGAGGGGAAGGTGTGTAAGGCCTTCTTGCAGGGGCAGGGTGAGGTGTGCCAAGGCGTCGACTGGGAGGTGTTTCCTCAGTGGCGGCGAGGGGACTTTCGTCCGCCAGCCAAGGGGGAGGTAAACGGAGGAGAGGCCTTTCGTGAGGTGCCAGGACGAATCCTGGGCTCTGAAGGAGGAGAGGTCGGGGAAGGACGGGGGGAGTCTGGCCGAGGCTGGGTTGGCGTTTGGGGGGCACAGGCCACTCAGAGGGCGGCTAGCCGTCTTCTGTATCTGCACTAGGATATGATCGGAGGAAGACAAGCATCGCGGGACAGCATGGAGGTAGGGGTGGAGAAAAAATTGTTTGTTGTCCATCTCTGAACTCTGTGCCAGAAGGTGTTCATGCCTCTGAGCGCGGAGGGGTTTAGGGTGAGAAGGTCAGCCCCGTATGTGAGTATGGAGAGGCGGAGGCCGTTGGCAATGCGGTGGCAAAGGAAGGGCCTAACGCCCGCTCCGGGGGAGGACAGGCGCTTGACGAAAGAGAAGATGGCCTAGGCTAGAGATAGCCTATGCCTGAAGTGGTGGGTGGTGGTGAGGGCAGGGGTAAACCAGTGTCCTAGCCATCTAACAACTTTGGAGGGGTGGAAGAAGTGGCCTTCAAGCTCAATAGGGGCTGGTGAGGGGGGGGTCCTCTGGCTTGGGCTTCGCTAGTGGATGAGTGCAGTTTTGGAGACTGAGAAGGACACACCTATGTCCCGACCCCTAGCGGCGATGGTGGTGAAGACCCTTTGCAGGCTGCCTATGTTGCCTCTGTGAGACGGGGAGGCCACAGTGAGTGGGAAGTCGTCGACACAAGAGACCATGAGTCCTTCAGGAATTGACATGTGCAGGGGGGAGACGTATAGGACCACAAGTATGGTGGAGATTGGCGAACCCTGAGGGGTGCCGATGGAAACAGAGGAGAGGAGGTTGGGAGAGCCTTGGGAAACCAGGGTGCAGGTCCTCGCAGACAGGAAGGAGGATACCCAGTCGACCCTGGAGGAGGGTACGTGGGAGGTTAGGAGTCTAGCGCTGAGGGAGGAGGCGTTGACATTCTCGAAGCCAGCTTTGATATCCAGGAAGAGGGTGGAGACCTTCATTCTAAGTCTCTGGAGGGTCTTTATTGCATGTGCGAGGGCGAGGCAGCCGTCGGAGGAGCTGAGTCCTGGTACAGAGCCAAACTGACTCTGGTGGAGTAGGCCATTGGATCTAGCGATGGCGGACAGCCTGACCGTCATCACTCCTTGGAGGATGTTTGAAATGGTCTTGAGAAGGAGGATGATACGGAAAGAGGCGGGGAGTCGTAGGAGGCCTTGCCGGGCTTGTCGAGAACTACCCGGTTTGCGGTTTCCAGTGAGGGGGGCTGGTAGCCTAACGCCACCAGGGAGGAGATGACTTCGAGGATGATCGTGGGATTGCTAAGGTTGATCTTTTTCCATAGGGAATAGGGAATCCCGTCGGGGCCAGGGGCCGAGGATGGGGAAGATTTGGAGAGGGCGAGTTTAATCTTCTCATTGGTGAGGGGGACAGCTGAGGGGTTCGTCGCCAGGCGACCTCTGCCGGGCAGAGGGTCCTTGGGGAGAAAAAAGTGGTCGAGTAGCGCTTTGTGGACTGCGACCGGGCCTGAGGCGTCAGGGAGGGAGGGAAATCTGGGGGTCTTTCTTGGGGCGACTAGTTATTTGGCCGTCCAGATGTTGTTTGGAGAGGTCTTTGCAAGGAAGTTGGCCCAGTAGGAGGCCTTCGCCCTTTTAATGGCTTTGAAATACCCTAGCTTGGACTGTCTTGCTATGGTGTAGGTTTCGGGGGTTCAGAGTCTCTTGGCCCTGCGGGTGGCTTTTGCCAATTCCTTCCGGAGGGTGGTCAGGAGTGGGGTCCACCAGGCTTTGGACATTGGGGAGGGGCGTGAGCTGGGTGCTGTGGCTTCGATTGTTGTCGTGATTGTGGAGAGGGCTGAGGAGAATCATTGGTCAAGTTGGTTGGGAGTGGGAGTGTTAGGAGGGGGAGGGACAAGCCATTCTTTGAGCTTGTCAGTAAGGTTTGGCCAGTCGGCATTCTACCAGTGTGGTCTAGGTTTGCTATTATGGGGGAAGGGGGGCGTATGGAAATCAAGATAGGGGTATGGTCTCATCCCGTAGAGGGGAGGGACGACGCGTCCCAGGCGTGAAAGGCAGGGGAGATATGTGAGTTGGCGAAAGCCAGGTCAATGGCACTTGGTCTGTGGGTCCCTGTGAAGGGAAACCGGGTGTAGATGCCTGGGGTATTGAGGAGGGTGAGGCCCAAATCTGGGGCTCGGTGGAAGTAAGGGGTGGACTCCGTTTCCCCTTTTGAGGAGAGAAGCCAGGAGGGGTCGCTTGGTGAGTTGTGGATGTTGAAGTCGCCTGCGACTAGGTATGTGTATTCGAGGTCCAGGAGGGATGACTCGGGGGAAACTGAATGGGGGGCCGGGGGGAGTGGTTGGGCGGAGGAGTTGCCAATTCTAAAGCGGTGGAATCTTGAGCCAAAACAGCCTTGTGGGGTGAAAACATCTAAGGCCATCAAATCATCGGTTTCTGAGGGAAAGAATTGTATCACGGCAAATTCCAGTAGAAAATGTTGGGAAACGTAGCAGGCCACCCTGGGCCTGGCGATGGGAGGAGCGAAGGATTTAAAACCGGAAAAACTAGGAAGAAAGCCGTTGGAGGATGGGGGATTGTGTAAAAGAAGGATATTGGCCGGGGGGGCCTTCCGTCAAGGAGGAAAACAAGCAGAGAAACACATCCCAGCTACCCAGGCTGTTGTGTTGAACGAGGGTGAGGTTGGTTGCCGGAGCCAGTCCTTGGTGTCAGGTAAAATGGGGGTTTTTAATGATCTCTGGGACAAACCCGAGGGTTTGGAGGAAGTTACCGGTGGCGTGCCCTGGCCAGTAGGTGCTGGCTGGGGCCCCCTGGGGGGGGCGGGGGCGTCTCTAGATTGGTGGAGGGGTCTGGGGGTGGAAAGGTCGATAGTCAGGGCTGGAGGGGCCTTGGGAGAAGAGGGTGCTGGGCGGCAATCGTCGCCCACATCCATGGGTTCTACACTGTTGGAGGAGGTGTCGGATAGCTCCTCGTCGGAAGGTGCTGAAGCCTCGGGCTGAGGAGGCGGGACTGGTCTTGCCCTGCATTCTCTGGAGAAGGCATCGTGGTCGTCACCACAGTTAGGGCAGTGCATGGGGGAGGTGGGGCAGCAAACGGAGACGGCCTTGGAGTCGCCACCCTTGGGGCACATGGGATTTTGACATCTGTGAGCCAAAGGGTATGATGAAGCGCACAGTAGGGGAAGGTGGGGTGTTTCTCGGTGCATCGGGCAGAGGCGTGTTCAAATCGATAGGAGTTGGTGCATTGGGTGTAGCAGTTAGCTTGTATCGTTTTCTCGACTTTCAGCCGCTTTGAGCAGAGGAAGAGGGCTGGGAGGAGGATAGGAACGTCATCGGGATTGATGGAGACAACTACCAAAGTGGCCTGCCTGGAGAGGCTAGCAGCTTCTTACTTGTTAAGGTACCTGGCCCCGCCAATCGTGACCGCTTTTGCGTTATGGATGGAGTTTTTGATGAATGTAAAGAGTTGTTCGTCGTCGTCTGGTTGCACGTGGGTCGGGATTGAGTGAACTGCCAACTGTACAGTGGTTGGCGCCTGGGTAAACGTAAGCCAGGGAGTGTTCCCAACGGGGAAGGACTAGTTGAGACGGCGGGTGAGAGCATCGAAGTACGCGGTGTAGGATTCTGCGGGGGTGTTAGGATTGGTGCCCGTGAGGGAGACAGCGCCCGGGTTATTGACCTTTGCGATGAAGCCTTTCGGGAGGAGACAGTTCCACTTGGTGAGGGTGGCACCAGCTATAGAAGGGAAGGTGGCAGCTATGCATTGTGCAAGGGCATGGAGGGCGGGGCAAGATCTAGTAGTGAAGAAATGTCTTAAGGCTAAGGGGAGGGACGAGCGGGTTTTTATTTCTTTGGCTTCATCTCTCGCTACCTCTGTAGCCGAGGCTCCTTTTGTCTTTCGCTTTTTCTTTCCTAGGCCAGAGCCAGCCAATTGCTCATAGGTGAGGGTGGTTCTCGGAACATAGTCCGGGTGGAGGGGGGCAGGGGTAAAAAGTGAAGAGGTCATATTGACCAGCACGGAACTGCCCCGCTTCCCAAGAGTGTCGGAAGACCTTGGCATACAGCTCCGGGCTGCAGAACATTTTCTTGAGATTGGTATCGTAGACGGGGCAGTTGATGGAGGGGTCGGTAAGTCCTTGAGGAGGGGGTGGAGGTTGGGCCAATGGGGGGGTGGGAGGGGGCACGGGGTGCGGGAGGGGGGCCACTTGGTTAGGTGGAGGTGGGGGGGTGGCCTCTTCCAGGTTGGCATTGTGTGGGGGCAGTGGTGGCCGAAGGGCGAGCGGTTGGGGCTGGGGTTGTCACCTTATATGACAAGTCATGTAGGGCGGACTGGAGGGGGCGGATGTCCTCGTGGGTTGCTGATTCGTTGGCAACCCTACAGGAGAGGTTGTGGAGGTTGGAGAGGAGTTGCTGATTTTCCTTGCGGATTTCAGAGAGCTGGGTGGTGCCTGTGTCAAGTTGGGTGGTGATGGCGATGATGCCAGAAACGGTGGCACAGAGGATGGCGAGGATTGAGCCTTCACCCGCGGTGATTGTTTGGAGTGCGTGAGGGGACAGGTCTTGGACCAATTCGGGGTTCAGTTGGAGGCTATTGCTGGTCTCCATCAAGATTTCTGCCAGGAAGGCGAGGGGTGCTGAGGGCTGGGCCGAGGGGGATGGAGAGGAAGGTTCCTGGAGATAGGGTGTGTTGGCACGGGAGATGGGAGCAGCCAAAGCCTGATTGCCTGGGGGAATGGGAGGGATCTCAATCAGGGGACGGAGTGAGGGGGTAAGAGGTGGAAAGGTGTCCTGTAAGCAAAGTGGGGTGTGCGTTTTTGTAGAGTACCGGGGGGGTCTGGTAGAGGGCGAGGAGCTTGACCCAAATCCCATTCCTTTTTCTTTTTCTTTTCTCTTTTTTTTTTCATGTTAACTTTTTTCGTCTTCTAGGTACAAAAAGTGCATTCAGCGCTAGCTATGACATAAAAAAACCACCTATAACTGACCAACCGGCACCAGGGAAAAAACCATCAACCCAAGTCCCTCTCGTAGGAGACCAACGGCACACCAGCAATGCACAATAGGAAATCAAACTCCGACTAAATGGGCGGAATAAGAAAATCAAATAAATATATGGGGAGGAATCAACAGGAAAAGCCTCGCCAATGACATCAACAAAGTAAATAATTGTTATAACCACTTATGAAACCCAAAGTAACCGACAATAAAAGAAGAACAATGGGGGTGCGGGGGCCACGCTAAACCAAAGCGGCATTGCTAGCATTACTCAGAACCCAAGGGGGTGACATCCGCTACCGAGGCAGTGGAATACGACGACTGTGCGTGACCGAGGGGCGCGACCGTTGAGAAATAGCAAGGTGAGGCGGAAGGGGCAGTAGGGTGCCAGCCGAGTCAGTGGATTGTAGCTGTAACCGAGCAACGGCACGAGACCTGAAGAGGGAGAGGAGGGGTAGACCCAATAACTGTGGAAACTATCGGTAACCGTGTGCGTGTCTGACTAGGCAGCCTCTAATGAAGGTGAAGAGAACCGACAAATCGACCATAGCCTGTTGAAACATTTTGTCATACTGCGAACTGTAGTCCCAGCCGTCTGTAACATGGGCGAGAGGGTGTTGCCTACCGTGTGAGCGCTAAGCGAGGCAGCGAAACGGAAGCGGAGATAGGAGGGAGTAGAGCCAAACGACCCCTAGAAACAAGGACGCAAGGGCCCAAGGACAGAATGCGGGAAGTAAGGCAGCTGGGGGGGGTGCCGCTAACGGCGAGTGCAGGTGCAACTCACTAAGAGTGCTGGGGTGGTGGATGTTGACGATCAATTCTCATGGTGTTGAGATTTCAATCACCGGATGTGTAGAGGAGATGGTTCGTGACCCAAATCCCCTGCCTTTCTTTTTTATTTTATTTTTTTATTTTTATTTTTATTTTATTTTTATCATGTGCATTGTATTATCAACTACTGAGAACAAAGACCGTGTGGAGTGCTAGCTATGACAAAGAAAAAACCCCATCCCCAAACTATATCCACCCCGGCGCCAGGGCAAAAGCCATCAACCCAAGTCCCTATGGTATGGGACCGACCGCACACCAGCCACGCAAAACAAGTAATCAAACTCCGACTAAAGCGGCGGAACAAGAAAATCAAATAAATACATGGGGAGGAATCAACAGGAAAACCCTTGCCATAGACGCCAACAACAAAACAAATAATTATTTTAACCACTATGAAACCCACAGTAATCAACAATAAAGGAAGAACAAGGGAGGTGCGGGGGCCACATAAAACCGTTGCGGCGTTGCAAGCAGTACGCATGAACCCAAGGCGTTGACATCCGCCACCGAGGCAGTGCAATACGACGACTGCGCGTAACCGAGGGGCGTGACAGTGGAGAAATCGCATGGTGAGGCCACGGGGCAGTACGGTGCCAGCCAAATGAGTGGATTGTAGCTGTAGCCGAGCAACGGGACGAGACCTGAAGGGGGAGAGGAGGGGTAGACCCACTATCTGTGGAAACTATCGGTAACTGTGTGCGTGTCTGACTAGGTAGCCTCTTGCGGAGGTGAACAGAACGGAGAAATCGACCGCAGCCTGTTGAAAAGTTTTCTCCTACTGCGAACTGTATTCACAGCCGTCTGTAACATGGGCGAGAGGGTGTTGCCGACCGTGCGAGCGCTAAGCGAGGCAGCGAAGCGCGAGTGGAGAGAGGGGGGAGTAGAGCCAAACGCCCCCTAGAAACAAGGATGCCAGGGCCCAAGGACATGATAAGGGAAGTAAGGCAGGAGGGGGGGGGTGCAGCTCACGCAGAGTGCAGGGGTGGTGGATGTTGACGATCAATTCTCATGGTGTTGAGATTTCAATCGCCAGGTTTGTAGAGAAGATGGTTCGTGACCCAAATCCCATGCCTTTTTCTCTTTTTTTCTTTTTTTCTTTTTTGTTTTTATCATGCGTTTATTGTTTCTAGGTACAACAAGCTTCGTGCAGCGCTAGCTATAGAAAGAACAAAACCTATAAATCAAAACAAATAACAAAAGAAACCAAAATACAAGTTCCTCCGTGGTGACTGAAAACCTCTTTAGCCTAAAACCATTCTGCTATCGTTCCTCTCGGAAACAAAAATACAAGGAAATCATAACACTACAAACTACTTCTCATTCGCGCATTTTTTGCAAGGCAACATACATATTCCGAGCTATCAACCATACCAACAACACCCATTAAGTAAAACAAAACTTTCTCGCGTGCAGATTCGGTCTAGTCTTGGGAAGGGGGGGGGAATGGGAGGGTGAAGGGGCAAAAACCGTCCTGGGATCATGTCCGGAGGGAAGCCGGTTCATGTGTTTGTGATGTACTCGCCCAGGGCTTGTATTAGGTGGGGTTCGGACCATAGAGTGGCCCCTTGTCTGAGGGAGGAGCCATCTTTCAGTAGGAGGTCTTGGTCCCTTGCTCGAGCCGGGCAGGCAAGGATGGCATACTGGAAGGTTTCTGGTTTGGTTCCGCAGCGGGGCAGGTAAGGTTTGGGTTCTCATCGAACCAGGAGGGGTGGGCGGCCCGGTACCTTTTCGCCGCTCGCATTTGGTGGATTCTCGCTGCCACGAACTTTCCTAAGCCCATGAAGGGGTGTGGGGTGAGGGAGGGGGGGTACTGGTTGTAAGGGGG
>Ga0307507_10009693_pt1 | contig 12720 bp, 10 predicted proteins | sample 7_EM_MG_FD_207223 | JGI IMG/M metagenome (GOLD analysis project Ga0307507, IMG submission 207223) | Populus trichocarpa ectomycorrhiza microbial communities from riparian zone in the Pacific Northwest, United States - 7_EM | ecosystem: Host-associated > Plants > Roots > Unclassified | place... | reverse complement strand
CACACACAAGCGAGTGGAGAACACCTGGCTCTGAAGAAGTCGATCGAACGGATGAGATGAGTCGCTCGGGGGAAAGGAGAATGATGGAAGGTCCTTCAATACATTCCCGGCGAGCAGCGGCCAGAGTATCTTCGTTGGTTGCAATTGCATGGATATTTAGAGCACGAAACTTTGTCTCCTGAAAAAAACTACGTCACGGGTGGTGAAAAGAGTGTAATGGAGTTATATACTCGAGTCCTTTAGTTGGGAGAACAGGGATCATGGCGGGATTGACAGGGTACCTTCTCTTCAGCAGCATGGTAGGGTGATAGTTGTTGGAGGGATTTGAGCAGTAGAATTTAGCAATAGAAATAGCCTGTTTTTCCAGTAGGGGCAACAGCCAGGACATGTATACATCAGAGATCTTCCATAGTCGAGGGAGTTGTGGTCGAAGAAGTTGTGCTAGTTGCAATCCTTCAGTAGAACTTAGCGCCTGAGAGGATTGGGACATAACCAACGCACGCTGATCGACGTGGTTAGCTGAGTAACGAACGGCACACAGTCGGACTTCTAAATTTATAGGGCATCAGTACATAGCGGGTGTATGCAACTTTTTACTGTCGATGTTGACCGAAAAAGTTACAATCTTCTCCTGACTTGTCCGCTGCTACATTCCAGATTTATGACGAATCTCATGGTGGGGAATGCACTATGATAGATAATCATGAAGTGAGTAACTCGATCAGTCATTGATTTTTTTTCTATTGAATAGCCCAAAGGTAGAATTTTGCGGATACGAGTGAGAATTCTTAAAAATTAACAAGTTACAGCGTTCCTCACATCCGAAAACGTCATCAACGTCTGCATCCACATGTATGGTACATACCCACCCACACGTTTCAACACTCACTTGACTCGATACAGCGAGATGCAGACAACCTCTCCTCGCTGGATGCACTCATCAAAGCAGTGACGGAACTCGACTGAGTCTCAGTGTGAGGACGGATATCTCGCTAGCCTGCGAGGAAGAATGTTTGAGAGGTGGGACGAGAAGAGATGAAAGCCGAGGCTACCAAACCCTGTGAGATTATGGTTCTAGTCCAAACCACAATATTGATTCAACTCCTTATTTCAGGCTTCTCTGCATGATTCGTTTAAATCTCCAGTTGTTTCTGATAAAAATTCCTCAAATTGTTACTGGTGATTGCGCCACTTGACCACACTTTATTTGATTCTCTAACCACGATGACATAGCCCAACCAGACTTTTCTTCATGCCTCGAAGCACATTCGGAGCTTAAGAACTCGGGGAGTATGAGAATCTGTGTACGTGTCCTTTGCCGTTTATCAATCGCTGTATGCGAATTTGTATCATAGTATACTTGAACACTCTAAGGATGTGTTGTATCTGGCCGTTCACCACTCTCTTCTCGCTCAAATCTTCAATAAATGGCTCACTTTGCTTAGTAGAGATGCAACTTGTCAATGACACGATACTTTAAAACAAAGCACGCACCAATTCCTTGCAGGTGCTTCTCAAGAGATGATCGAGCACCCTGCGTCGCATTACGACCACGATCGCGCTTTTTTAGTACGCTGTGGATATACTCGAAACGGGAAAACACTGTAGATTTTTTCAGTGGAACCTGGATCCATTCGTCGGTGGTCAACCTAAGTACTGGAGGATTCGAAAGTTGCGGCTCCTGATTCGTATGTTATGGGGAAACCACTGTGAATGATGGTATTGAATAACTGCACCCAAGTTGCTTCATTCGGAATCCTGCCGAGGAGCGCTCAGTGTCATTCTTACAGACACCAATTGACTTTCGTCATGATCGGGCCAGATTGGAGAAATGTACGTCCTGGGAATTAAGTACTGATGTCCACGATTGGAGGTGGGTTCTTCATCTCCTTGCGGTGTGCTGACTGATTTACAACTTTATTAAACAGATAAGTGTCTGTGCTCGGATGCACGATCTATCTTATAACGCTTCCCCCCCAAAGGCATTCAGCTTCTCCCCGCTACAGCGCTGGCTATGTCCTTTGAATTTAACAGATACCTGTTCCACTTTGATCCTTATATCTTCAAACAGAACTTGATCTACAATGGATATATCTCCACGAATTTTGCTGGGCGTCAGTTCGTCCGCCTCACGACACAGGGCTCCATTGTTTACATGGATGCCGTCGCCTTTACCGATATTCTGGATCCGGCCAAGCGTAAACTGTACTATCAGACGTATAACACTAGTGGAGGCAAGCCTTTCGATTTGTACAACGCCGACAGTACTCTCTACGCTACCAACCCCACGGATATCTGGAAGGATCCATCGAACTCGATTTACGCCGGAAACGAGTCGAGATGGGAAAACGATCAGAGAAAGCAATGGCAGGCCACTGTCGCCACCGTCTGTAACGACGAGAGAGGTTACAAGACGGAACGCTTCCTTGATCCTTTTACTCAAAACTATCTAGCCACCAGCGACTTGACCATCACCCCTAGAGGTACCTCTGCTGGCAATGCTCTCATTACTGTGAGCGACCTTCAGAAACTTCTGGGCAATACGGTAAAGGGTGCGACATTCTGCGAATGGTCCGATGCCGTCAAGAAGAGTCTCTTCTTGATTGGAAGCAACCCATTCTGTCTCTATTTCACCTGGGTCAGGCCAGCCAAGTACAAAGCGATGTGGTCGAGCCTCACGATATCCAAGCTCGCGCTGGATTGGCCGGATGCTGAGAAGGCGAAGGAAGCGGACAGTAAATTGAATGGTGTTGAAGACGAGGCGACTCGCATGGCCCACAAGGAAAAAAATGATAGCCGCTCGATAGACATATTCCAAACGAAAATCATACAACGTCAAGAGAATTCAACCGAACGGGAGTATTCAGGATACGATGTGTTCGAGAAGGGAGCATCAGCGGTAAGTTCACGTGAATTCTACATGTTGGTTATTGACGACGTGGTATTTAGGTTTTCAAAGTCTTCTGGCCGAACGACTACAACTCGACATTAATCGAAGAGAACGCACAGGCCAACGTGAGTCAATCACTTGTGTGCTTAGCTTCGATCTGTTAAAATTCTTCGTTTCCAGTGGTTGCATAGGGTTGCCTTGTCGTTCGCTGCGCCTACTGCATCACCGCAGGATAGACTCAATAATCTGATCTTCGGCACCAAGGAAAGCAATACAGACATGCTCAGAACCGAAAATGCAATTCATTGGTACCTTCACAAATACTGCGCGGCGATCGGAGATCCTAATGCCCTAGCCGCCATTCGCACAACGAACCACCGCACCAACCCCACGGACAGCACCCCCATCTTTAAGCGCATTGGAGTGGACGATACTGAAGCCGCAACTATCCCCAAGTGGGTGTCGGAGCAGAAATACAGTACGCTCATCGTTTTCTTGGCAAACATTTGCTAATGAGGATCAGTGTGGCTGTCTTTCCGCCTGCGCTATACCTTCAGGATCAAAACTCAGAATGCAGCATCTGCAAGCGTAAGTCCCTAGGTCTGTCTGGGAGCCATCTTGGGACTCATGTTCATAACAGCAAACGACGCCGCTAAACGTGTCCGTGGACTTCGATCCAATGTCTCTCTATCGCCCGTTGGCGAAAGAGGTTGACATGGATAAGATTGTTAACGATTCGCTCTTCCCAAACACATACTACGACACGGGGCGAACTCAGGCTGCTGCTTCCGTCACAGCTGCGCCAGGAGGCACTCTTTACCAGCGACCTTCCACTTACGAACAGGTGACGCCTTTATTCTCTGGAGGTAAACACAGTTCTTGCGGCTTCAGCGCGTCTAGCATCGATTTTTCGAAGCTTGGCAGTGTGCCATTTTCCGATAAATCTAGCAAGAAGTCAACCACTAGTGCAAAATCTGGTTCCACCAAACATTCTGACGGCGCGCAGTCCGCCAAGTCCAGTGGGTCTTCTAAATCCGACAAGTCCACTGGGTCTGCTAAATCCAACAAGTCCACTGGATCAGCTAAATCCAACAAGAGTAGCTCGCAGACATCAGGCAGCGACTACACCAGCACAACCTCCACACTTGACAGTCTGTTCGCCGATACGGGTGTCACCGCGAAATTAATCACTTACAAGGTCAAAGGCAGTGACGAGAAAGACACGAGTTCGGCTGAGGTTGCAACCCTGACCAATGTCAAGACTCTCCATCTGTCCTCCGTTTATCCTGGTCTCGTTTCTACCCTGTTCGACTCTATCACTTTCCAGAACGTCACTTTCTTCCATCAGAACCTATATTTTGATCCATCTAAAGCACTGGGGTGGCACTTGATGGCCGATCTTGTCATCGACAGTAACTGCGACACTCTCCACGATGTGCTTACATCCGTCCTCAAAGTCGACAAAGCAACACTGTCCATCTATGTTGGTTTGGGAATGAAGGCTGCTTGGGCGGATGCACTTGACGTGCATTCATTCACAATCGAGGGCAAATTTGCAGGTCTGAATTACAATCCCGCGGACATCTCTTGGATTCATTTGACGAGCATCGGCGCACGCCTCTTCGGTGTGCGCACACTTAAACGTGATCCTAGCCCTGCATGCGTCTTGGAATACGGGTTTAGCGTGTTCGGAAGCTTGAATCTTGACGTGCCGGGATCGACTGTACCCCTGATTCTCCAATACAATATATCGGAGTTTGAGAAAGAGGTCTCACTCTACGCCGATCTTTCTGGTGACATTTGGAAGGACGTGCTCGGAATTCGCGGACTTAATGTAAGTTCTCAAATCTCTTCCGACTGGCCTGACGAAATGACGTTCCGTCTTTTATAGTTGGGCTTCCTAGAAATTTCCACGACGTTCGCTCTTAGCTCACCTTGGGGATCCTTGGTTTTCGCGGCTCGTGCCGGATTCCTTTTCAAGTATACGAATATCACCCTCGAGGGCTCATTCAAGTCGAAGGACGATTTCTCTCTCCAAGCTACATTGAAAAACTTCGATCTTAACACCATATGCGATATCTATGAGCAGGTGACCGGCTCCGCATTGTCGCTTCCTGACATTGACGTCACGTTCGGATCGGCGACACTGTCGATCTCGTCCTCTGGGTTTTCAATCGCACTCGACAAAGTTGTCATTAATGGATACACTTCAATCAACGCCGTCATAAGCGTCTCACGAGCTGGCGTCAATCTTCGAGGCGACTTGACGTCCTCATCCATCGACCTTCTAGACACCATCCAAATCAAGAAGGCGTTCATGCAGATCGGTTTCTATAGTGGTCGTAAGACAGAAGTTGGCATTGGCGGTGAAATCACCTTCTCTGGGATAACATTTGACGCTGCGGTCCACTTCTACAAAGACGGACAGTCTGCTGTTCAGTGGTGTGCATTTGTTGCTCTTTCCGACCTCCTGTTCAAACAGTTCTTACCCGGAGTCACCGGTACGTGTCTTGAGAATGTCGGGCTTACAAAGGTCGTGTTTGCCGTGGCTTCTCAAGACAATCCATATCTGGGCAATGACAATGTTGTACCAACTAACTATCAAATCCGAGAAGGTATTTTTCCCTCTCAACCACCAAAACTATGCTGACGTCTCCTCATAGGCATCCAAGTATGCGCTATGTTTGGGACAGTCGACGCAATCAAGGACCTAGCTAGGCACGATGTTGACGGCATCGTGCTCAATGCTCGGTGGGATAGCAAAAACAAGCAGTTCAGCTTCGGGCTCACCATTCCTACGGATATTAAGATTGGTTTCAATACGGGCATAACGACAACGCCAATCAATATTGAGATTCTCACTAACCCCGTGCAATTACAGATCTCCGGTGGCCTCAAAGTCCCTGTCCCGAAACAGGATCCGCTGTACTTCAACTTCTACTTGACTGCTAAAGTCGAAGGTGCATCGTTTACAGCGACAATGGATGGTTATTGGAACAATCCCTTTGGCATTAGCTCACAAGTGAAGGTTGGCAATGTTGTCGTTGGCATTGATATAAATTACGCCCAATTCTTCTCTTCAGGAACGCCAGAGTAACGAATAATTCTCCAACTGTATTATGTGCTGCTGAACTCTCTGTAGGGGATTCACTGTCGGGGGTAGTCTCGGTATAGGCAACACCACCGCGAGTATGGTTCTGAAATTCGATGAAGATCCTTCGAGTGAGAGTCCAGTCTTTTCCTCTGTCGCCTACTTTTACATCTCACCAACCCTGCAGACGAACTTCTATCGGCCTCTGTCTCAAACCTGAGTGTTGCAGATCTTGTATCATTCGCACGGACACTCACCCAGTGTGATATCCCGCACATCGAGAACGTCATCAATATCACATTCAAAAATCTTTCCATCTACATTTGCACTGGAGGTGTATGGATAGGAAACAAATGGTATCCTCCAGGTTTTGCTTTCTCGGCTGACCTGATCGTTTGGGACAATGACGTGAACATGATGTGTTGTATGTGGCTAAATGCTACTAATCCTATTGGCTGACACGGTCTTATCCAGCTGTATCCTCAAGTCAAATCAAAATCCACGGCGGCACTGAAATGTTCCACGTCGGCGTCTTGTGGATACATGGCAGAGATGGCAGAGCAGAGGCCACCTTTGACTGCACTGTGGGAACAAGCTCAGCTTCCTTTGATATTGATGGTGCAGTCACGTGTTGGGTGTGGGTGCCATTCGAAGGATGGTGCTCATACGACATTAGTGTACAAGTTCATGTTGGGCTATATCCTTCGTTGAGCTTCTCAGGCAACATGTGAGCACCCGCATTTATTATCATTTGTCCGAAGTTTATTCATGCACTTCCATCTAGTGCTGTTGGATTCTCCGCATCTGCTCCCAACCTTATGGTGATGTTGAGCGCAAGTCCATCTGGCGCATTACCTCCCGGCGACTTTCCGAGTGACACTGATTTCATTCTGGCTGGATCGTTCGAAGAAGAAGTTCTGTCTCATTTGCACCGTGAGCTGCTTCGACATTTCGAGCTGGCTCACCAAATCTCCCTCCATGGGACGGACCAAATCCTGCGCGATCTCAACGAGGAAGAACAGATCAGGACGCAGGCTGTCGCCGATGCGCAAGCCGCTCTTAAAATGGCATCCGATGATTGGGACACTATGCGAACGCATGTTACTGCAGAGTGTGGTGCAACTATCGAATCGTATGAGGTCTCGCTCACACGCTCAGAAGAACACGTCTCTAGCGCTCGTTCAGACTTCAACGGTGCAATGGAGATGGCCAGAGTCGCAGTCCAAAGTGCCAACCACTTACGGGTGGCCAAGCTGATCGACTTGGAACACAACGTCGCCCTGGCAAGCCAGACCCAGACGCGCAAGACCAGATTTGCTCGGCGTTCGTTGGACGAAACCATCAATGATATGTACAGTGAATACGGTAACAGCAGAAACACGCTTCGCCGCGTAGAGAGACGACTGGACGAGGCTCAAACGCGCACACAGGCTCTCATCGCTGAGCGGAATGAGCTGCAAGACTCCACAATCTATGACGTGTGGGAAGGCTTGCGGATCCCAATGTTGGAGAACGAAATTGCTGTCTCTCGAGCGGACGAGACCAACGCAGAGGCCATCGTCGCTGATGCCAGAAGTGCACGTGCTACGGATGGCTACCAGAGGAGGAAGGAAGCAATTCTGGCGAGCCGCATCGATCTGGAGAATATCCAAGCTAACGGAGCCCAAGCTCTTGCGGCCGCGCAGGATGCATTGGCAGCCGCGGACATCCAAACTTCACAAGTCCTCGAGGATGCCAAAGCCCTCTTCGACAGCACACGCACTGGTCCGCAATATGACGAGTTGCAATCCACCCTGCATAACCTAGAACAATTCAAGATAGAGAACGAACCTGCGTACAAAGAGGCCCAGCAGAGCATCGCAGACCTCCTTGATTCACCTCTACACCAAGCATATATCAGTGCGAAGGAGGAGGTACGTGAGAGGATGGGCGACGTCCAGCAGGTCCAGGCGTCGAGGTCGTTGTTGAGCTTTTTTAGCGACATGTATTCTCAAGAACTCGAGCGTGCGCAATGGGTGCTAGATCGACAAGACTCGGCTTTCAGGGTCACCAAGGTCAATGTGTCTGGCAGTTTGCAAGGTTTCCTCGGTGCGGAAGGGACACATCCGCAGGCTTTGAATGCCGAGCTTGAAGTTGAGATCGGGGGTTGCTCTCGAGCCATTTCAACTCAATGGCATACTGCGACTGCGGAGACGTTTGTCATTGACGTGTTCAAATAGTGAGTGGCATGCTTTTCTGCTTCACCTTGGTGATGAAGGTATCATCTTAGCCTGTGGCCGTATATTCGAGCGGATTGAGGGCGTAAATAGCTGCAGGCAAGAGAACATGTCGACTGCATTTGCCCTCCGTTGTCGGAAAGACCAAAGTATGACTGTACTAGTTAGGATGAGATTTAAAAGAACCACGGGGACTTTGATTAAACACCAGCCCAGCCACTGACTGCTCAGATTGATTAAACTTCCGAGCCATATACGCTGGCTGGTGGAGGACAGGTCGACGGTTGTGTGCATGTCAGTAAGGTCAATTTTGTGTCAACCAGCCCCGGACGGTAAGTAATATAAGTAGGAGGGTTTACCCCCCCCTTTCGCCCCCCTTTCAAAACCAGAGGGACAACCCCTCCGTTTCGTTGACAAGAGGTATTAACCTCCTTCGTCCGTAGCCCCTCCTTCTCCTGTTTCGACGCCAGAGAAGGGGCAACCTCCCTCTCTGTCGTTTGGCGCATTTCAGAGTGAGTGGTTATCCCCTCTGCCAGCCTCTGCCACTTTTGTTTATCCCCGTTTCGATGTGACGGACTTCTCTTCCTCCCTCTGTCCTTTCGAGCAAACGAATGGCTTTTTCACACCCGATGTCATAATTATTACATTATTTGATATCAGTGGGTGAGGTTTGAGGTGGTATGTTCAGATCCTAAATTGAATATTTTGCTTATCTTGGAAAAGCGGAAGTCCCCTGCTGTGTCAAAAGCCGATTCTCGTACCTTGCAAACAATATACTACGAAGTACAAATTTAACTATGTCACTTGGGAAGTTTAATGGAGAACGGATATCCCACCAAGAACATAATCACCCACCAGCGTTAAAGGGCCGTAGACGTTGTCTCTGCCATCTCCCAACATCACGTCCATCACCTACTGTGGCAGGATTAACATTTGTACTCGGAGGGTGGCTGGATTGTATAATCGACGGTTGTAGCACCGCTGGTCAAACACCAACCACCAAGGACCTATTTTGGAGGCTCGTTAGCAGGCACGCGTGAATCTGACTGCAATGAAGGCAGGTTATCTTTTGGGTCCCTCTTTATTGTCACTCACCTTCGATAAAGATGACCCCAAAAATGGAATTTTGGGCCGACATTCACCTCGGACATGATCATTTCTACTGCAAGGCGTCTCATGAAAACTTAAATTAGTGACATATCTGCCCAGACTGAGAACAGCAACACCAGTACTTCATAAAAGCACAACGCAACCTCATCCCTCTTTTGCCTGCAGTATTATGGTCTTCTGCGCGGTCGTCTAGCCTTTGAGTATATGTTGCACTTTTCATGACTATATGCGCTGTAAAGTCGCGAATATTTTTTTTTGAGGTTTCGCCGGAATTTGAATTTAACACCCGCTAACTCCAAATCGCATCGTCCTTATCAGGAAAACCACATTCTTCCCCAACGGGTGCTACTGGCGAGTCCAAACTCCAACGGTATTGACAACTCCGCAGGGTTGGTTTGTCCAATCCAGTAGGATGCTCGTCCTTGTCAACAAACTTCACAGCACCGGGTGCGTTTCCGATGTTTCTTTTTTTTTTTCTGACCAACTAGAGTCACCAGAATTGACGAACACACCATCCTCACTCTCGTTCACGGTCCAGAGAAGGTCCCTGAAGTGGTTTGCCTACTCAACTCTCTACCTATTCCGACTTTTTGGACGGGAATCGACCTGGTCACATCCACTCCGATTGGATTTGGTGCAGCAACCTTACTGTACTGCGTGTCGAACGCAAGAGTTGAAGACTTTCTATTGCGATCGATTTAGGAGATGCCTTGGATTTGAGTGTGCTTATTGGCTTTCTCTGTCGAGATGAGGGGGTTTGGTGGGGTTTTAGGAGGGTTGGAGGATATGTGTCGTTTTCATGCTCGGATTTGGGTTGACTTTGGGTTCTTTAGCTTCTGAGGACGATATTTTCTGTACAGGACGAACTTCCGGCATGGCCTTCTGATTCGGATGGTAATATGGGTCTTGTGTAAGTGAAAATTTCGTAGAAGCGCTGTTCGAAATCTCCCCGCCCCGGTTATGCTCAAGGAAAGTGACAATGTTGATTCAGCAACAGTCCTCAACGATTAATGCTGGTACTTCCTGTCTACAGCAACACCGCCCTTGCGGAACATACCAGAGTCGAGGACATTTATCGTGGTAATTTAGAAAGACTCGAACGGATTCGCAAGGCTGTCGATCCAGTTGGGATGATGAGTCGTGCTGGCGGATTCAAGATCCCTCTCCAGTGAGTCCCGGACTCGTGTTCGGTCGAAGGAGTTTCCAATACTGTGAATGTACATCTGATATCTATATCTCTCAAATGTCATCTCCGCCTGTCGGCACCATAGATACGTAGGCCGGTGACTTTTTGAGGAGGTGACAGCTACTGAGGACCTTGATAGAGAGGTGAACCACCGAGATCTAAGCATACGCAGAGCCCCGTTCGCTGGACCCAGCGAAGGAAGACTCCACAAATTCCTCGTCGACCAGTGCTTCAGGTTAAAAGTGGTATATGCCACTTACTTGGCGCAATGGGGCGAATAAAAATGTAAGATCTCGCTTCGAGACCAAGCCTGAGGTAGGGTGTCAAAGGGGATTGGTAGACCTCAGATTGGTTGTCGAGAGCCAAAGCTGAGGAGCCATTGGTTGTAGAAGAACGCGTGAATGCCGACGAGGATATCTGCGTGTGGGGCAAAACGGAGAAACTGGTCGTCTTTGCAATGGTCAAAAAGCTGTCGAAGAGGGTTGCCCCTACTCGTGGTTGGTGGGTCCTTGATCGACTAGGTTCGTCCTCTCTCCGTATCACGTACGACCTACTTCATATATAGGTCCAAAGTCATAGAGTCGTCCATTTCGTCTAATTCTCCTCCTCCTTTCCTCTTCATCGAACTTACTGCCTTCATTGATAAATCAGGTTCGTGGACTTTGACTTCGGATCGTCTTGACTTGTTTGTCTCTCCTCTTCACGCATCTCGCTCCCTTGCTGTCGAGGTTCTATACGACGTAACACGCATTCATTAGACCGATACGACGTTCCCGACCCCCCTTGCTCGTTTATCCCCACTCCAAGCTGTTTTTTTTTGACTAGTAAATCGCTAAAACCCATTCATCGAATACTGCCCGCCTGTTGGGGTCGCTATGTTTGCAATACGATTGTTAATTTGATTGAAAACCGTGCGCGTTGACTTTAAGCTTGATATTGAGTAGGCCAAGTTTGACGTTCGTTCCTTTATCAACGCATAACATTTAAGTCTTCGTACTTGAGAAAAGAAGACATGACAACTTGCTTACCGTATTAGATGGTGAAGGTGCAGCGCAGCCCGCAGTGGTCGCTCCAGGGTGTATCGGCCCCGATGAGACCAGGCTGGAGGACTTCGATCTCATCGGGCTTCAAGCCCAACATTGTAACCTTGTCTAACCTCCCTGCCTTCAGTCCGCCCTCTAGTTCCACGCCAACACCCCACGTAGCTCCATCAGGCTCCGTACTTCCGTGTAGCGCGACCCAGGCATCGAGCAGCTCATTTTCGTCGGTGAGCCTATGATCCTCGGGGAGGATTGCGTTGAAGTCACCTGTGATGATCCCACCCTCGCATCTGGGCTCGCGCAAGAGGTTGGCTAGTGCCCACATCTGTAGAGCACGCCGGAAATGCGAGTCGAGGGAGTCGAGGTGCACGTTCAGGAGACGGTATACTGCACCAGACGCAGCTGGGGCGGCGATATCCACGCAGAGCGCATCCCTCCTGTACCTGCTAGGCATCTCCATGCGGAAGACGCTGTCGAGCATCAGCTTCCCCCCTCCCTCGCCCTCTTCGTCGAGCAACGGAGAGCCAAAACGCTTGCTGGAGAGCAACGTCATGGTCGCGAATGGTAGGCCCTTGAAAGACGTGTCGTCCTCAGCGTAGGAAGCCAGAGCGTACTCTGGGATCGTCAAGGAGAGATTGTCGGGCGCTGGAAGTGACTTCTTGAAGATGAATAATATCGGAAAACTTGGGTCCCTTCAAGATGTGATCGAGGATGAGCTTGGAGCGTGCGACGGGCTCTGACTGGGAAGCCTGGATATTCCAAGACGTGAGGGATAAGCTCTGCTTGCCGATGACGTCTTCTGGGTGAGAAGGCCTCTCGGTGATTGGGTTATTCAGATCACGCAGAGGTATGGCCGCCCAGCGATGGGTAATGTGGTTGAAGGAAGAAAGAGCACGATAGAGTTTGTCAGTGCTGAGGAACATCGGGGTGTGCGCTGGGATTGTGTAGGAAGAGCGTGAGCCGTGTTTCGACGGTGCCGGTGAAAGTGAGACACATATCAGTTTTGTGAAGTGGAGAGAACGTATTCGCTGGTAACTACCTAGTTTCCGCGAAGAGAGGATGATGCCAGTAGGCTGAATCCGTTTATCGTATATGCGCTATTCGACTTAGACGCAGAAACAGAATTGCATAAATTGATGGCTTCAAAGGTGGAAAAGCAAAGAGGATGCTATACGTTATTCTCCTTG
>Ga0307507_10009692_pt1 | contig 12721 bp, 17 predicted proteins | sample 7_EM_MG_FD_207223 | JGI IMG/M metagenome (GOLD analysis project Ga0307507, IMG submission 207223) | Populus trichocarpa ectomycorrhiza microbial communities from riparian zone in the Pacific Northwest, United States - 7_EM | ecosystem: Host-associated > Plants > Roots > Unclassified | place... | reverse complement strand
ATTCGCAAGTTGGGAGTTCTTGATATTCACTCTCCAACTTGAGGGGGGTGTTAAGGAAACAAATATGTAATTATGTGCTGTAAAATATTTCTTTTCCTATTGCAATATAGATTTCCAGAATAGCTTAACACAATTATAGAAAACAACTTTTGTATAAAGTTACGTTATCTGATTCAATGAATTATTCAGGCAAATATTATTTTTCCCTTTTCTCACAAAAATCAGAATTGCCTTTGGCCATTTTCCAAAACTGCCTCGAGTTTTTCAACAGTTCTTGGCGGGAAGAGTTGGTTATAAGTTCGTTACACTCTCTTCAACCCTAAGTAACCAACAAGACCACAAATATCTCTCGATTGAACAAAACCAAATTCAAGAAAATCAAGAAACTCTCTCAATGGACAAATACTTCTCATCCTTCCTCCTCCTCGCCACCAGAGCCACCTCCACCTTCATCTGCACTCTTAGCCCCACACATTCACCCAGTTCTTCCACCACTCCAACTCCCACCACCAATACCAACACAAGCATCACCCTTAACCCCACATTTCCCCCCACTGCTGCTCCATCTCCCACCAGTACCATCCCCACACCTTCACCCACCTCTGCTCCAAGTCCCACCAACAATACCACCTCCACCTCCATCACCCTCACTTCCACAACTACAACCTCGTCTGCCCCTACTCCAATTCCCACCACCCTCACCCTCACATCTGTTTTCAGACTTGCCCAAACTCCCACCTACAATTCCACCAACAACAGCACCCCCACATTTGCCCCCAGTCCTGCCCTAACTCCCACAAGCATTACCACCGTCACCACCACTCTCTCACCACCACCTACACCACCACCATCAACATTTAAACAAGAAGACCTCAAATCCGTCCTTCAAGAACAAATCGACAACATAATTGATGCAGTACTTGGTGCTGGAGACTTCAAGAACTGGGCCAGTGTCCTCACCATGGCTGACCCTACTACCTTCCCTATTTCCGCCACTTTCTTTATCCCTTCTGACAACTCTCTTTCTCCAACCACCACCACCACCACCTCTGACCCTTTTATCTTCCCTTACCATATTGTCCCTCAACGCCTCGCTTTTGCTGATCTCCAGCAATTTAAGGCCTTCTCTCGCCTCCCAACTCTCATTCTTGACAAGTCCACTCATCACCAACAATTCTGTATCAAATTTCACTCTTGATGGCTCTCGCCTTACGCATCCCGATATCTACACCAATGCTGCCATTGCTGTTCATGGCATAGACAACCTTCTTGATTACTCATTTTTTGGTGCTGAACCTGGCAAGAACTATTCAGAGCCAACCATGGTTGCGCCACCAGGGACTCCTGTTTCTCCTCCTCCTCCTCCAAGAATATTTGTTCCAAGTACTGCAGACGATGAGGAGTTGACTGTTCACCATGGAGAGTAAGACGCGACTTGCTTGTGCACTGAGGTTTGGGCTGTATTCTTGATTCTTTGTATGATTTTGGCTTCAAAGATTCAAAGAACGAGTCTGGTTGGCCATTGATGGGCTCTTGCTAAGGAACCGAAAATATAATCAAGAACTGCGATTGCTAGTTGGACCTTCTGTAGCTATAGTCTTGTGCTTCTTTGTTAATGTTGTAATTCAGGAGATAGAGTAGGATTGTTCTTGTAAAAGGGGTTTTAGCAGAGTTGTTAACTGATTAGAGGCAGAGATCATTGGTCTGCTTAATGATCTTTCATGGGGTTTGTAACATGTTTTAACTGGAAGCAATAAACTTTTGTGTAATTGTGCTTGTTCTCAATACCTGATGCAGAATTCATGAATCCATGGCTGCTTTAATTGGGTGAAAATTTCTTGCTAACTATTTTAAAACAAGTAAACAATAAACTTGGTCTAACTTTACAAGTTAATCCAAAAACCAATTATCCCAAGATCAGCATAAGCTGAGTTTTAAATAAAAAAAAATTATTTTAGATTTAACCCAGTAAAAACCTTGGATAAACCCATTATCTTCTTGACTTAAACAAAACTCAAGTTGTTTTTTGTTTTCTTCAAAATCACATTGTTGCAAATCTCACAAGTGAAGAATAAGTCATCGAGGCTTTTATATATATATATATATATTTTAAAATTATTAGTGAATTCGATTAGGTTTTTATAAAATTAATTGAATTTTAACTAAATTGATAAAATATAATCAAATCAACTCGAACAAGTTAGTTTGCATGTCACCAAATTTCTATATTAATTCCCTATCGAGTTTGAGAACTATATATATACTTAAATTGCTAGGCTATTATATATTAATCAAAGATTTTTTTTAAAAAAAGTACTTGTATTTATTAATTTATTGTGTTTGCTATTGTTATAATAGTGCCTTAATTATTAAACCACATACCTTTTTTAATTTGGTTTTTGAGTTTTCTTTTTATATTTCATATGGGGATCCAAGAAGAAAAATAAAAGAAATAAAAGAGATTTCTTTGTAAATTATTTAGTAAAGGATAAAATTGAAACTTTCAAGAAATTATAAGGGTAACATTGGGAAATTCTACACTACGGGGTAGAAGTGGAACATTGTTGAATCTACAAGGGCAAAGATATAGTTTGTCATCACAACTGTAACACCTTCAAGTAACCATAAGAGTAGCCACGCTATAGAAGGGAAGAAAAAGAAGGTGATATGGTCAGAGGGAAAAGAGGAAAGATTGTCAAAGAGAACTTGCCATAAGAACATAGCTAGGAATATAACCATGAGGAACATGTATTCATTCAGGCACCTCAACTTTCAAGAAACTTAAATGGATTGTAGACAAATCTCTGAGTTCCCTCTTCTGGTCAGCCCAAGTTACAAGTTGAACACGTTGGTAAAATTTCCTGAAGTACAAAATCTCCCTTATGGTCAAAAGGCAGCAGAAATCAAGATGCTGCTGTATCTACGTTACGAGCAGGCACGCTGCACAACATTTCTGTGCGATTCGTGCCTGGGAACTGTTTCCCTTTAATGAACTATTGAAAGAATGGGCCTAAATTATGAGAAAGATGTGGTAAAGCTACCCTCATTAAGAAAGAATGAAGGAACCTAAACATGTTCTTTTTATTTATCTACTTGTTTTCTGAATCTCCTCCATCAGTGTTGTGAATGCTACTCTCTGTTCGGCACTTTGCGTGTCACTGCAGAGTATTCTGTGCATTATTTTTAACTCTTCTGGACTTGCTTTCTTGAATAATCCTCGCAGCACATGCTGCACGTCTTCATCAACCGAATGATGACCTCCTACACATAAACTACCAGGGTCCTGTGTCAGAAGGTTAATGCCAGCCTTTTCCTTTGTTTCTGCAAGACAGCAACTTGATCCAAATGAGGGCTGCTTGACTTCACTTGCATTCCTCAAATTCACAAGCCTATGATTCCAGTATTCCACACACCGATGATCGGGGTCAAGAGCCTCGATAGCCTGAAAGTATTTTAGTCAGAGTCAACATATGAATTCAGATAGTATAATCTAAGGTGGGCAACACATCATACCTATGGCGTGTATGTGCTGCAACCTCAAATATATGACAGTTCCAATTTTGAAAATATTCCATTAGTCTTACCAGATAAATGCTATTAGATTCAAGAAGCCTCTGTAACAGAAGCATCAATTAAATATGACAGTTCCAATTTACCTGAACAATTGGTGGGGAGCGAAATCCAAACATTTCTAGCCCATTAATGCTCTGCAAAGGCTCCAAAGGGGGAAGGTCTCTTTCTCCTAGGCTGTTTCGTCTTAGAATTTCTCCGTTTAGTCTTTGCAGAACCATCTCCCAGCACTTCTCAATTGAAACATCAGCAAATATCTCACCAGGGCATTCTTCTAAAGATACCTGAAATTTCAGGGTGTCATTTTGAAAGCTAGATATCCATGACAAGTTCAACTCTAAAACTCTAAATCCACATTTTTCATCAGTCCTAAACTCAAGCAGACATGTAGAGGGGGGAAAAAAGAGACCTTGAAAAGAGGGCCAAGAGGACCAGCATCCTGTACTTCTGAAATATAGGTACAAATTTTTGTTGGATGACGAACACTAAAGAACTTCACCTGGCTTCTAAATCCTGCAAAAAATAAACAAAAATGAAACAATATATCAATGAATCCTGCAATATGTAAAAATGAATTACAAAAACAGAAAATATAATTAAGAAAACCAAGAAAACATCATAAAACAGTGTACCTTTAGGGAATATGGCCTGCTTACAGCACCAAAGCTTTCCAAAAATGACAGATCCTACATTTATTGGTTCCACACAAGGATTCAATTTCTTCACTGGGCTGCTTTGGTTTGTTACAGATCTTACATTTGATCCCTCAACCATTTCAGTTTTGAAGCTCTTTGCTGACATCGCTGAATGTGAAGGTGGAAATGAAAGATCAACCCCAAACAGCTTCTTACAAGATGCACCGAACATTGGATATGAAGGCTGGTTCTTGTTTGACAATTCATGCAACTCAGATTTACAGTCTCCAGCAGCTTGTTCCCTGCCTTGTTCTTTTGCTGCATCTGAACTGAAATGTGTGTCTTGCATGCATGGTGAACCATGCGTCTCCTTCACATTTTTACCACAGCTATCAGATACAAGCAGAAGCTTACTTTCCCGGTCAATAGACATAACATCAATGTTCAAATCAATGCATCCCTCTTGCTTCATCTTAACTTTGTTTTTCATTACCGAAGCTTCTTTGTTAAAGTTGTTGTGATGACTCCCTGACTGGATTACTTCTGAATAAGTATTGCTACTAAAACTGCAAGAGCCTTTGGTGCTTAAGTTTTCTTCTGCTTTTAAAGAACAAGGTGGACTTTCCTGTATCTTAGAATAGCTGGTTTGCAATTCCTCGCCATCAAGTTCAAGCTCAGGCACATGAGTGTCATTATCACCAACAGAAACCAATCTGTGTTCTCCAGATGCCCATTTATTCAGAGCATATGATTCTCCCTCCAATCCATCAACCAGAGTGTTCAATTCATCCAGAGTGTAGCGAAGGAGGACATACCTATGTTCTATTTCACAGGAACAAAATTGGCTTGCATGTTTAAGGCAAACAAATCGTTTAGGGGAGCACTTACAGCTCACCGCAGATAAATGCAAGTCATAGAAGCACGAGAAACATTCTCTCTCATTTTGCAAATCAAAGTCCTTTTCCATCTTTTGTAGTCTTAAATTAGTTGGAAGACAATTTATTCTTTCCTGCTCCATCTTCACCCTTGTCTGTTGAAAGTATAATCTTGAAAAAATTAGTCTTTCCGATGGTACTAAAATATTCAATAATGTAAAGTGCATGAACTTACAAGCATGTATGCATCTTAACATGACAGATAAAAGAGTACCTTAACTGCCATGGTAAGCACTCCGTCCTTCCCACAGGCACTCCTCCACCTTAAATTTTCAGGAGTTTCCTTTCCAAGAAGTAACAGTTCCTTAAGGGCACAGATTGCTTCCTGAGCTGCTCCCATCAGTAGCTTGTCATGAGATATAGATGTCTTGCGCTGCTGCTCACTGTAAAGCTCAACTGCATGCTGTCCATGTGCCAACCAATCAACAGGGGCTACATTGACTGCCTCCGCACAGTTGAAGCCACAATTAAAGCCAGAGTGGTATGCTCTAGGAAAGGTTAGAACAAACTCCCCAGAGTGTTGGACCACCCGATATACTGGTACACCCTCAGCTTTTAAAACCGTAGGAGATAGTTGAGTTACCTGTACCCAAAAAAGGAATTACCATGTTAGATAACTTCTCACAAAAATTAGAAGCAAAGTGGGGTCAAAACAAAAGGTCAAAAGCTTTTAGTGCTTGTGGATTCCTAACATAATATGAGAGTGTCTTGCACAATGAATCAGCTTAATCATTGGGATCAGCTCAAAATTTGTAAGTAGAGTCCAGTTAACTGATTTAGGAGTAAGGAAATGAGGTTGGAAGTCACGGCAGAATAGATCATCTTCTAGCTTCATATATTGGACAGCTATCTAATCTCATTTGGTTTGTCCACTTTCCTCCTCATTTTTCAGACATCTTTGGAACTTGTCCAGCTTTTATCAACAAATAACCTCTTAAACAGCTCAATTTATATCTAAATATTAAAAATACTAAATAGTCATCTTCTTACCAGACAATGAAGTAGATCAGGTTGTTCTTCAAACAAATCAGGTAAATGCTTTCTCATTGCATCTTCCAAATTGGAAGCATGGCTTTCAGGTACACCATACCATATCTTTTGATCACCCCAATGTAAATAGTTTAGCGAATACAAGTGGTGGTCCTCAACATGCTGTTTTGAAAACCAATTCAAATGGTGAAAAGGGGAAGAACAAATCAGTAAACAAATGAAAAGGAAAGGAAAATCCAACTGCATAGGAACTAGATGCAGTACAAACAATTGATGTTTGCTTGAATCTAAAGAATAATTTTGATCAATTTATAGTACTAGGCTGATAATGCTAGAGATACATGAACCTTAAAGAATCAATAACTAAAACAACAGACCAAGAAAACTTGATGCATGCCCCTGTCATGTTGAAATTGGTTAAACTAAACCTAGCAGAGCCTATTGTATTGATCACTCTATTCTCAAATATCTTTAAAAATAGTAGTCTGATGACTTACCCAACAAAATGATGAGAAACACATTCCAATATACAGCCACGGAACTAAAACTCCTGAGATATCACATCCTTCAAAACACAGCACAGAACCTGGCAGGCGTGGTAAGTTGTTTAGATTCCAACCAGATACCACATACTGATCTGAATCACCTTTGGTCATCAAGGCTGAAGCCTTAGGAAACCCACTTCCAAATGTTACCGTTTCCAAATCAGCTCCATAGAGTACCTATGATATGATAGAAGAGAAATGTTATAGAGGTTAAACATGGATATAAATTAAGACACAGGAGAAACAATCATATCAACAACCCAATTTTCATACCTTAACCTCGTCTGTTGGTTTCTCAACAATCCGCCAGTATTCACCTTCAATATCCTCGACAGAAGGCTCCAATTTCTGGTTTACAGTCACACCATCCATGAGATGCTTCACTCCAAAGTAGCACTCTTTGAAATAAGCAGCTTCTTTCTCAAATTCTTCAAGAGTGAAATCAGAACCAGAAAGGAATCCAAATGTCTCATCGGTCTCAGAAGCAACATTACTTTCTGAACAAGAATTGGCACGTCTCCTGTTGGTTCTTCTTGTGATTCCCATCCTTAATTGTCTCCTTCTTTTCCGTTTCCGACTTTTAGATTTCTTTCTCATTGGCTCTCTATTTTGAAGCAATTCAACAAACTGAATTCGTGTAGAAAACTTATTATGTTTCCATGTATCTTTCTCTTTGAGGCGGCAAGGTGGACTCCATGAAGGTGGAGGGACAATCCGACATATACCATATGGCTCTGCTTTTGCACGTATCTTTGATATATAATCAAGTGTATTCTCAAATTCCTAAATAAAGGAGCATGACACTTGTTATAAAATTAAATATAAGATAGTACTATCATCAAATGTACCAAATAACTACCTCAACAGTTGGATAAAACACTGGAGCATCCTCAATGATAGGCCTACAAGCTTCATCTGGATCCCATCTGGCTTTTACCTGTACCACATGAATCATATCATACTTAAACAAGCATCCGAAATTAAATGGTTCAAAAAACAAGCTGGTACATTCTGCACCATAAGAATTTCAAGCATTTGCATTGTGCTTCTTGAAGAAAATCAGACGGTCTATTTGTCAATCCAAATAATAAAATAAAAAACAGGCAATGTATGTTTTTGCAAAAATACTTTTCAGTTGTTCATGGTGAAAAAATTCAAAGTTCAAAAACAGGAGTTATTACACTAGGTTCTCCAAATACCATTGAAGAAAAATTTTACATTTGAATTTGATTACGCATCTGAGAACACTGTAGTCCAGTAGTAAAAGAGTAAACACACATACTGCCACAATTGAAAACCAAATCAACTGTGTGCACCTTTTGATTTTGATGACTTCCTGGGCCCTCAGAGGACTTGTCACTTTTTGGGGATTGCTTAATAGAATGATTCTTCAAAACATTATTTATTAAATTAAATTACTTGCTCTATTAAAATTCAAATTCATACTCCTCGTCCAGGCACTCGAACACCAGATCCTAGTATACCACCCAAGTTAAAGTTTTGTATGCAAACCCTAAACTTGGTCTTATTAGCGACATAATCAGAGCGCTAATCCGGAATAGCACAGCGCATCTACTGAAACTAATGAAACATAATCTTGCTAAAACAATCTAACAACCCAGGGAAGGTAAAAGAACTGTTTATCATAATTGACAATCATAATCCAATTTAGCAAGAAACCAAAAAATTAGCAACAATCACATTTAAGATCATGAAACAAAAACTCCATGATCCTTACATAATCAAATTCCTCCACTCACTAAAACCAAATAATCAATACACATTGTATTCTCAATGATTGTAACAGAAACACGAATGATCATCAAAAGATCAAAACTTTCTGCCTAACACTCCGATCGAAAGACAAATATCTAATCTTCTCAACAACCCAGATTAGTACAATGCAGATAATAACTATATCCAGAACCAAATGACACCAATCTTACATAAAAACAATTCAGTCAATGAGAAACAGAACACATAAAGATCAAAACTTTAGAACAAATAAATCATGGGGCAGAATCAAACTAACCTCTTTGAGATGAGATTCTGCAGGAGATTTGAACTGTTCCATTGACTGTTCAAACAAAGAAAGAATTTTGACTCGAGAAGTTAGAATCTTTACCCTGCAATACGAGCAATTTTTTAAACTAACCTAACCAAAATTTAAAACCCAGAAAGAAAAACTCTATTTCCCTAACAAAAAGAAACCTAACCCTCAATTCCCTTCTATCCCAATTGTCTAAAGAAGGTTTCTTTTCTCATAAAACTTGCATGAACACAAAAAAAATAAGTCAAAAAATAATAATAAATCAAATCCAATACTAAGATTTTATTAAAAGAAACAAAAGGAAAGACTCGGGCTTTTTATTTATTTAATTTGATTGGTAGAGAGATCGGAATAATAGATAATAATAATTATAATAATAATGACAAAGCAGGTGAAATCAACATATAAATATTTATTGCCTTATTAATAAAATTAAGAACGGTTAGGATTGAAGAAGATTGAAGAAGATTGAAACAAGTTTAAATGCAGCAAGAAATCAGTCTCCTCCCTATCTTAATTTGGCAATCTAATTAATTCAGTAGACACATTTTATTTATTGTAATTCATTAATAAAACAAAATGGGGTTTAATTTTCTTTAAAAAACAATAATAAATAATAGTGGGGTAAGAGTAAGACTAGATGAAGAGAGAGAAAGACCCTGGTGGCACGCAATTGGATTGGATGTAGAGAGAGAAAGTCGTTAAGTCTTAGAGAGAGAAAGGAGAAGAGAGGATCAAGTCAATTGTTGATACCCGCTAAAACGCACGCGGTTTTTAACGAAAACAACCAACTGTTTTTCTTTCTTTATACGAGGACTTGTACGTTACACTATCATATGCTTCCTATGCACGCATGCAACTTCTTTTTTCAAAACGGTGAGGTTCAACTCATTGTCTTAAAACCCGATTCATGGCTGTGTCCATGTAACGACTCGGGCGGGTTAATTTGAATTAATCATAAAAAAAATATATAAGTTAAGGAGTGGGGATTGACAGAGTCAAGTTGGGTTAAATTTTTTTTATTTTTTCTTTAGTTTAGTTTAGTTTTGATTTTAGATCGATTGAGCTCGAGTTAATTATCGAGCTGATTCATGTTTTATAATCAAAGTTTTGAAACTTAAGATTTTTTTTTAAAACAAAAAAAAATGAAAACATAAATGTACTTTGTTGGACATGAAATGTGTTATCCACTTTCACTAGTATAGTAGTGTTAAAAGTGTAGTTATGAATCTTAGCATTTCATCTTCACTCGTTGTCTTAGTTTAGTGACTTGCTACTTTTATGACTCGTACATCTTGACCTGGCTTGGATTGAGTAGGTTAAAAATTTTAATTTTTTTAAAAAATTATTATTTTAAAATAAAAATTGAATAGGTTGGTTAACCCATCCCGAGACTTGATCTTGAATCAAATGGATCCCAAGTCAAGTATGAATATAAATTGGGCTGCACTACTTAGTAGGGGTGATCATTTTCGATTCGGTTTGATTTTTTAATAGACAGGTTTGCCTCAGTTTTTTTCGGTTTGGTTTTTTTGGTTTTTTGCTTATAAAACCGAAACCGAACCGGCCGGTTTTTTTAAAATTTTAATAATTTTAATCGTTTTTTTAGGTTAACTTTTTTTTATTTTCTCGGTTTAATTAGTTTTTTGGTTTTTTTGCTCACCCCTACTATACAGGATGTGGATCTGCTAGATGTAAAATAGCATAGAGCAAAATACAATCGATGTACATAAACGGGATATATGTTGTTGCAGGCTGCTGTTCTAAGTTCTTTCTTTAAACTGATTATCATAAGGATTAAAATCTAATCAAGATTAAGTATCAATGATTGATATATCACTTGTATCATAACGAGACTTGTGCTATTGCTAGTTTTCATGCATGCATGCATCGAGCTCATTTTAAAGGAAATTTTATTAAAATTATTATTTTATATTTTTTTTAATACTCAGTTCTATAAAATTGTTGGAACTTTTTTGATAGATATTGAAATTGGGGTTGAAAGAATTTCTCATTGAAAAATTGCTATGCAATTATCTAAATTAATAGCAGATCAAGAAGATTTGACAGTTTGCTAGTTAATGATATCCCTAATTAAAAATCCCAAGGTGCTTAGAATAAGTTATAAATAAATTGGTTAATCATTTGTTCTTGTAATTTGACCACACCCTTTAGCCTAGATGATTAAAATTGTTGTAGCTTGATATTAGAGGTATTGTATTTGAAAAAAAGTCTTTTATGATATGTTAAAAGATATTTTTTGATATTTAAATAAATATTTTTATAGAGAAAAAGCAATGATATGTTTAGACAAAAATACTCTTAATATATATATATATATATATATATATATATATAAAATAGAGAATTGGGAGATTCAGAACTCTTTATCTAGGTAGTTCAGGGGTATTTATATAGCACATGAACCTTATTTTTTTGCTGAAGTGAAGGGGCTAAAGAGTCATTCCACTCTTCTAAATTAATTTTATATCGTGATGAGTTGTGTTTTACTCAGTCTATCCAAGATACCATAATAACATATCTGTCTTCCAATGATTTTATCCAGTTAAAAGATAGAGACATGGTAGGCCACGATAGATTTTAATGTACCTAATGGTGTCAGTGAAATGTAGACTTGTTTAATTAAGTCTATTTGTAGAAAAATAATCCCTTTAAGATTTATTTAAAAATATGTGGAGATATGACGTTATATTCAGGCATTATGTTTGAACCCATAAGTATGATAGATCTGGCAACGCGTTAGGCCTAGACATGAAATGTCCGACTACATCCGGGGTGCGATGATAAAAAAATCCTAGAGCTCAACACCCTTGAGCAACAACACCTTGGTGTGGCAAGCTCCTGACCCAGTTGTGCTTGAGCTGGCGCAATGCCATGCCTATAGAGAATGGGCTTGGCATCACACCAGGTTCACTTGCTGGGCCTTATATATGCGTCAGGCTATCCAATATCTAGGCTTGACACATTTGCTAAGCCCAAGTGCTGGGTCTGGTAGTGCATGGCAAATCCAATAGCTTTTTGGGCCTAACAGTACATGCTAGGAAAAGACCTGTCCAGAGGTGTTTTGGGCCTTTCCGACATGATTTTTTGAAAAAAAAGAGAGAATCCATCACTAGCAACTCCTCTATATCCCGTTCATCATCTTTCTCTCTTGGTGTTGGCTCTCAACAAGAAAAGTGGGATGATATTATTTCCCTTTAGTTTATACTCTTTCTACTTGGTTTCGCCACTATGGAGTTGCTTCAGCTCCCGTCCTTTCATTTTCTCATTGCTTGCCACATTATTTGGTTTGTTAAGGGGGTGCTGAGCTTCTTTCTTGCTCTTTTTCATATCAACTATCACATGATATGTGTCAGAGAGGATTTATTTGCCTTGTTTCACAAGTTTGTTCATTTCCATGGTTAGCTGCGTTTGTTAGTTTCCTGCTAAACTTTTGCTCTCTGATCTTTTTTCTATTTTTCTAGCCTTTCTTTTACCGAGTTTCATCCTTTTTTGCAGGGTGTTAGTTGTTTTTGGTTTTAGCCATGATATTTTGCCCTAGCCTCAGAAACAAATGCGTACCAGAGCATCTTCGCAACCAAAGGTCCCTCTCTTTTGTGTTTTTCTGCGTACGTATACTTTTCTCACATCATGCCTGCCATAAAATTTAAGATAAGTAGGCACCATTTCTCTTTGCTTGACCTTTTTTGCATCATGATTTGTCCAAATGCAACAGGATTATCATTGTTGCAAACACGGAAAGCCTCGGCTTTTGTTGCATTCAAGAGAATCAACCGAAGTTTCACAGCAGAAGCATGCAAAAAGAATTGAATTATGATTTTTAAGCTCATAAACTTTGAAGGAATTATGAATAACCCAGAAACATGCACATCAATTCTCTGTTTTTATCATAATAGAAGGCCAGTCCCATATCAAGTCCAGATATTATCTCACTTTGTTTTGAAACTCAAACAGGACAAAGGGTTTCTCTTTTGA
>Ga0307507_10009691_pt1 | contig 12723 bp, 7 predicted proteins | sample 7_EM_MG_FD_207223 | JGI IMG/M metagenome (GOLD analysis project Ga0307507, IMG submission 207223) | Populus trichocarpa ectomycorrhiza microbial communities from riparian zone in the Pacific Northwest, United States - 7_EM | ecosystem: Host-associated > Plants > Roots > Unclassified | place... | reverse complement strand
TCTTTTTTTCTCTCCTTTGCTTTTTTGAGCATTGTGTATGGGCTGGCTAGAAACTAGAAACTATCATAGATAAAAGTGATATATATGCCATAAGACAAAGACAGACAACGATTCTTGTTTTAATAACCGGTTACTCATTCCTGCCCCCTCGCCAATCGCGGAATCTAACTATCTGACTACGGTATCTGACTATCTGACTATCTGACCCTTTCTTGGGATGCGACTACGCGCGCTAATTACGGCTGCAATCGATATTTACCATTTTTTCATACCTACTTTTACTCGTTCCAGGCAAGAGGAAGAAGAAGAAGTGCCTGGATATTTAGAAGAGGGGGGAAAACAAGGATATTTCAGAGATATATTTCGCCTTTCTTTGACGTGGCGTTTGCCCCCCTCCCCCCCCTCCCCCCCCCCCCCGTGCCCGTATGAGTATCGGTACTTCTTGTCTGGGAGGAGTACCGGTATTGTAACGGTGTCAAATCGCTTTTGTTGGTGGGGGTGGGGGTGGCGGGTACGGCACGATACTGGCGGCCTCGGCCTCCACTCGTTGGCGGGGTGGCATGTTAGGGATGGAGCGGCCGGGCATTAGTCTAAACGTGTAGGGCAGGACTCGATAATTGAGATTTGATGGATGGCTGATTTCCCCTACTTGTGAGATATATGACTGATAGAATAGCGGGAATACCGCCATACTCGAGTACACGACCGGTCAGTGTGGTAAGGAATCCTTTCCCAAAAAAAAACAAGCGCCTTGCACCCTTGGTTTCGCGCCGGGGTTAAAACTGGGGCTGGTCTGGTCAGGTTTGGTTTTTGGCTCGGTCGGAAGTCATATCATATTCCGATTGAAACCGAGGGAGAAGTGAAGGATTGTACAAAAAATGCCAACCAAAAGGTGTGGGCACTATGATAACATGTAGGGTGGTGAAAGAAAGCTTAAGCTTCAGCTCGAGCTAAAAGCTAAATTCGAAAAAGCTAAAATGAGCGAAGAAAAAAAAAGAAAAACCCTCCCATAAACAAAATGTAAACTTGACTTGAGAAATAGAAAAAATATGTAAATGGAAGAAAACAGAGAACGCTGCTCTCCGTGATTTTCCCTACCTCTTCCCCCTGCCACTGCTGTGCCATGCTCCCATCGGTCCATGCATCCCCCCCTGTTCCCAACTTCACCCGACCGCCACCGAAGCAAAAACACAAAGTGCAAGTGCAAATTGAGCAGAGTAGCAAATCACAAACAGAAGTCCGGGAAGTTGGGAGGGAAAGGAAAAGAGAAGGAAAGCAAGCAAGAGAAAAAATAAATAAAAATAATCTGAACAGGAATGCGGGGTTTGCATTCTTTCTGGATAGCACTGGATTCGCAGAGAACGTACGCACGATACTCGGACTGCACTGCACTGCACTGCACGATTGCTGCTTGTTGTATGTGGCCGGTTGGCTTCCGCGATGCATAATAGTTTTTAAGTCTTCGGATCTCGATTTTTGAGATTTGAAGTTTTTTGTTTGAATTGTTTTCTTGTTTGTTTTTTTGTGAAAAGGTCTCCTTTCCCATTCTTCCATCCCATCCCATACCTTCACGCCAGTTTCGCCATGTCCCCGAATACGCCTCTTCTCCAGAATTCCCCGCAAAAAAACAAAGGAATAGAATAGAATAGAATAGAATGGTGGAAGGAAAAGGAAAAAAGAGCTTTTGTCCAGGTTCAGGTTCGAACGGCGGGAAGACGAGAGGGAGAAAAATGGAAAAAAAGGGCAAGGGAAAATAGAATAGGATAGAATCAGAAAGAAAGAGTCGGGAAAACCACAAGGGGGGAGGAATGAATGGGGGAAAAAAAGTAAATCGTCCCAAATTTATTAATTAGTATGACATCCCAGGTGGTGAGGGTTCCATGAGCAGCTCATCCCGACCGCTGCCTGACGAGGCGTTAATGGCCTCGAGGATGACGCTTTCCTCAAAGACTGGTCCCTGCCCATCACACCGGGCGAGCCCCTTCAACCTGTCGGAGATGTCCCCGATGTCTACAAGACCTTGCTCATACAATGGATGGCAGACGATCAAGTCCCACGCAGCCCCGGCGCCCAAGAGTCGCTCACCTGTCTTCGGGCTTGTCGAAATCCTATGCAGGGGGCCTTTGTTTGGGTGCTCCCCGAATATCGGAGATGTGAATGCCGGAGGGGGATTGACGATACTGTGGTGGTCTGTTGGCTTGAAGTTCATGTTTGCCACTTCGGTCATTGCGGGCGGTGAGTTGCCTCGCAGGCTATTTTCTTGTAGAAGCCTGTTCTCAAGTTTGGTCTTCTGGAGCTCCTGCTTCAGTATCTCGTTCTGTGACGCTGTTTCTGATGCATGCTGCTCCAATGTTTTGAGTCTGTGTTCCAGTTCCTTAACATGTCGTTCCTTGCGCTCCCTAAACGCACGTTGCCTACAAACTCGAATTTTAGTCTTGGTTGTAGCAGGAAAAGAAGGGGCAAGTGACATCAAGTCATGTCACTCCCACCCATGGTGGTCCTTACGCTGCTCGATTCTGTTCTTTCCGTCTCTGTGTTGCTGTCAGGGTACCATCCATTGAAGCATTGGAGTCATCAGCGGTCTGGCTTACCCGCTGTCCCGGTGTCAACTCCTTTTCTTCACTGCTGCTCCTCCCATTTCTTTGTGTCTCTGGGTCAATAGGAGTATGACCTCTTAACGATGGCGTAATGTTGTGATGACTTTGCGGTTCGAAAAAGTCGAATGGAGGGTAGCTTGGGAACGACTATGAAACGGTTAGACCGGCATCTTAAGGGGCGGCAGGGTAGTGCTAACCAGAGATGAAAACTCGTCAGCCTGGTGTGAGGATGTAGGGGTTGGTTGGTAGATTGCTTGAGGTTGTGTGTAGAAGGTTGGCTGATATGAAGCCATTTTTAAGATATGAAAGTGATTAAATAAAGAATGTGAGCACCCAAGCTGTTCCCAATATTCTTTCTAAAGCCGAAGACTCCGATGCTGGCTCAGGAAGTGCGAAGGGTTCGCGAAAGTTGAAGAGGATGAAAATTTAAGAATGAGGCTCGGGTAAGACGATAGGGCTGGGTTATAAGGTCGTGGAACCGGGTCAAGGGAAAAAAAAGGCGAGCCAGGAAGAGTTGAGGAGATGAAGGCCCAACTATATCTGTACCGATGACACGATAAGGCAAATTTGGGTGTATGTGGACTGCGGGAAGAGTATCGTGCTGAGAGGCTTTCCGTGGGGCGGAGCCCGATCTTTATGGCGCGGACCAAGGACCGCACTGTGCTAGCACAGACCTAGGTGTGTCTGAGAGGCGCGTTCCTGAAGTCAGAGACAATGAATTATCATGCCTCCAATGATAAGCGAATATGTCAAGTGGCAGCACCCAAGCAAGCAAACTAAGCACGAGAAAAAAGAAACCCTTCGGTACCAGTCGTAGGTTATGGAGGTTATTTTCTGCTGCTAGGATGTGCCGGTAGTATGCCACGGTGGAGGACTAGATGTGGGCGCTGGTGACACTGCAAAGGTTTTGGCGAATGAATACAGGGTTCGACCGAGAACAGAGGAGCAGGAAAAAAAAAGAAAAGCGCCCCCCGTACGGTAGTACGGTAATAGCAGAAGTGTACCGGTATCGCTTTGCTCTCTGGACCTCTAGGTCCCCTTCCCTTGGTGTTTCTTCCCCCCGCTCAATGGGCTTATGGCCTACATCTGATTGGCCGAAGTGAGAGCTGAGGTGATCTCTTAGCCAGTAGGGACAGTCGTAACCAAAAAAACAAAAAGAACCGATGGAAAAAAGAAAAGAAAATAATACCATATCAAGACACAAAAAAAGTACCCAGCTATTTACGGGGGATAGCGAATGAAAGAGCGCGGACCTTGAAAGTGCCGGTACGAGCGAAGCATTATGTTTCTTGGAAACCTTGGACTCTTGTTTCCCGCCTCAGTGCTTATTCCTCACGATGTCCCACGAGTAAGATAATATGAGGCTGAATAAACCACCCGCATCTTTCAACTCCAAGTTGATCATCTCGATCCAGAGTGTTCTCAAATGCAGCACCCGTCCTATTGTATGCGGGGGAGTTCAGAAAGTCGGAAAGGGAGGGCATACCAGCATTTAGAGTTGGAAGAGTTATTGAACAAAAGTATCTCCCAAACGCTTGGTCGTTGGCCCATTTCTGGTGCCTTCCCCCGGCCTCATCCCTGTCCCCCCTGTCCCCCGCTCCTTAGTCGTCTTAATAGTGCAGATAGGCCGTTGCTACCGGCTAGAGTTAGAGAAGGGTAGACTACCGGTATTCATTGGTCAGGGCTCGACCGCCGCAAGAAAGACTTTGAATCCCTAAGCCATTCCTACCGATCTGATTTCCATATGGAGAACCGGCATCTAGCGACACTCGAGAGTTGCTTAAGTGTCTGATAGCACTTTTTTCTTTCTCGCGATCAAAGTGACTCCTTCCCAGTCGCCGACGTACCGGCACGACAGCACACGGGTTTCTTGACCCTTTGCATCACTGCGATACTCGTCACTGGAAATTTCGCAGGGTGCATGAACGCTGTGTGTAGGATATCCAATGGCTTCCGCTGTACTACGGGAATACTCGAGCAGTTGAATCAATTCTCGTGGGTATAACATATCGCCTAAAATGTCTTTATCAAGTAATAGTCCGCTCGACAGGGTCTTGGTTCCCTGTTGAGCAAGCGAAATCCCGTTTGTCTCTCCTGGAAGAGAGCGACACGCCGCCAAATAAAGCGGTAGCTCATGCATAGGGGCTGCCTGTAGAAGTTTCTTCTGCAAACCCCCATTTTCCATCAATAGTTATTAGCCGGAGCTGTGATGCTTCGATGCTGCGGTACTTGGTCGCCAGGATAATAGAACCCCATCTTACTCGAGATACTGTACCCCATCATGCGGCTCTCTGGAATTAAGAGCAAGGCGGATGTGTGGTGCATGCATATTCGTAAGCAGGATGCAGCATAAGGGAAGCCAAGCTTTTAGCAGCGGCTCGGAAAAACGTTGGTGTTACTTGAAGACGGAAAACGTCTTTCATGGGATCCGGACTAGTCCCCGTTAAAGGCTGACGACAGAAAGCAGTTCGTTTTGAGAGTCTGATACTGCGACATGTCTTTCCCTAAAGGCTATCGAGACCGGCGAAATTCCTTCCCAAACCGTTTCTGACATGCCCCAATAGGGCATAAAAAAAGGGTAGAGCAGGGAAGTTGCTTTTTCCCATTGAGCCAATTAGGAACCCAAGAACCGCTGTAATCCTTTCCTGGGCCTGTGAATTTGCGATGCCCCACAGATGTCAAGAATGGAGGAAACCACCCCAGTTCACCCACCAAAAAATTTAGCTGGAAAAAAGTAAGTAATATACATATCGGGCTGTACTCGAGTACCGGTATTCACTCATGAGGATCATTCAATGCCATCGAGATTCTCCGATGATCAGGTATTGTGCTCGAATTTGGGCGTAGCGTTTAAGTTAGTATGATGCTGACGCCTTCATCGAGGCCCGATCCCATAAAAAGCGCAGATATCGACAATGTGGCACTGTGGCTCTGTGTCGGCCACAGAAATCCCACGCTCCAACTCCGATGGTTCGTCAGAGGCCTCCAGGCCCTAGACAGCCGATTATCCGCCAAGCTCAAATCTCACCACTCAGGCTTTAATCTGATACAAACACCGATAGCTAGATCCTAAACCCTGGCACTGCCTAGGCGGCATTAGATACTTGGGGGTTAGTAAAAAATTGTTTCTGCTGATCCAATATAACTCTCTGCAGAGACAAGGGCTACGTCCTCTGGTTTTTGGTGGTCCCCTCGAGTACCCTCTGACTGTCTGAGAGGATGGACTGAATATCTACCAGTACAGTGCGTAGTATACTCGAATAAGTGACAAGTGATGGGACAAGGATCCTGAACAATTAGCGGCTGTGCCAACCTTCAAAGAGCCCATGCTGCTATCCGGGCGTAAAAAGGCCGGAAATTAGTTTGGGTTGGGCTCGTCAATCCCAGATGCCGTACAAGTATGAGTGGTATTTGACGACAACAGTAAGACGGGCATCACGAGAGCGCGCGCTTGCGATTTCAACGTGTTGAGCTGAGGTCACCCGCCAACCTGGCTCCCACGTTTCGAATCTTTGGACTCTGGCACGACGGCAACCCGATCTAATATTCTAATGATGCTTATTTCTTCTCCGAATCCTTAAGATATTATTGCTGGAGCAAGGTAAATTTAGCAATGTTAATCTTGGGCTCAGCCGTAGATAACACATATCCACCACGATTATTATGGGGTAGAGCGGAGATGGCATATTGGTGCCTTCGTGCATGCGGAGCCCGGGCTCCAGCGTAGGTACTAAGCACTCAAAGTAAGCGGAGGTAAACATTGTGCTGATTCAATGAAACCTGTAATAATGTAAGGCTCATGTGCCCCATATCGCTTAAATCCCAGATAGAGAGTCGTGCGCCCTTTTCAGCCCAGGAAACTTTCTCGTCTCCGGAATCCAGAACTGGGGTTTCGGGTTTAGGCAGGTCATATCGCAAGGCGCCTTGCACACGTTCTGGTATTGCTGATAGGAACGTGGCTATCATGGGTAAACTTGTCCCAGGCAAGAAGCATCCGGAAACAGGAATCCATAATATATGCTGCAGAAGCTCAGTGCATATTTGAGCGCCCATACAACTCTTCAACCCCTGTTTTCGGATTCCTCTTTCCTGTGACAAATATTCTTGCGAGGGTGTGATTGGCTGTTAAGTACATTAATGAAATCTTGCTGGCTTTCCTGGAAGGCTGATTTTACCTTCCCCTGGGGGTTGCTTTTTTTAATTTGCAGAGAATTATCCATCACAACCGTACTTTGGCAGATAATTTCGTCTGACAAAGTATTCGTAGCACTATCTAAAGCATCCTTAGTACTCAAGCAATAGAAGTCTCAGGCATGCCAACATAGAGACTACTTGGGCACCGCCATTGGGATCGAGCTGGTCCTGGAATCCAAAATCTATCCCAGGAAAGCGATCCTTGTCATTTAATTATCTCCGACACCCCCCTGAGGGACTGTTTGGCATGTCGTCTGTCTCCAGCCCCCCACTTGCAATCACCCTGCTCTCTCTTGCTAGTGAGAGGCTTTGGAGGGGAAAAAAAGGGGTGTGAGGTTCTGAACAAATTCTTCTGGTCATGGATTCAACCTACTTGAGTAGATCCCCCTTAGCTTATCCCCGATTTTCTTTTCCCTCTTCAAATGGGGGAGATTTCCGCTCTTCATGCAGTGCTAAATGCTGAATATTTGATGTTGAAAGAAAGGTATGACCTAATTCTGGCTTCTGGAATGCTTGACTAACTGGTGATCAGGGAATGGGAGAAAATCTTGACTAGAGAGCTGTCCAAGGGGGGTTTAGCCTAATACTATGGCTCAGATGGTAAAGGAGCCATCGGGAGTGAAGCCAGATTGATGAAGGGCCCTTGAGTGTCAAGGTGATAGAAACGTTACTTTTCAATAGAGAAATAGAGATCCAAGTGGATTAATCCCTGCCGAGAAAGATATCCCGGCCTGGTCTAGAGAATTCCTTCGGCTGAATTATCCGTGATGCCTTGATCCTCAGCGAGAGTGGGATGAAAGAGAGACCGAAATAATGGATCGGGGTAAGTTTGTTGCACTCTGCTTGTACCAAAACCGTCCAGACCACCAGCCACACGGCCCACACCTGCCTGACGTCAATCGGAGCAGACATTCCAGCAAGCAAACACCAAATCTCCCAGCCAACAGTCGAGCAGAAAACTCCCATCCCTCGGGGATTCCCCCCAATAAATAACCAGTAGACTAAGTCCCCTCTTCCATCCATCCATCCACTGAGTACGAATCCCCAGCCTCCTGTGCGAGAGTAACATCGTAAGCGTCGCAAAGAAATGTGTAAGCCATGAACCAGCTAGGCGCTGGTCTCCCAATCCCAACTTGAACTAACCACGGGCAGATCTTTCCGCGCAGTGACTGGTAGCTATCCCGGTAGTACCGTGCATATGGGGTTTAGGTTGTTACCCGTGGCAGATCTCTGCATGGTCGAAATGGCACTTATGACAAAGCTAAAGCTTCTGTGGGGCGCGCCGGGGCTCTCGCGCTTGTAAATAGTTTACTGTGCTAGTAGGCACTGGGGTGAGGGGGGGCGGATTAGGCACGGGTGACTGATCATTGGTTGGTCTGTGTGTGTGGTAGGTCGGATGAGTAATCAGAATTTGTGGGGGTCATTAAGAATCACTCGGGAGTAGGCCAGTGGTACTATCAGTCTCGTGAATAGAGTGTGGGGGGAGGGGGCCAAATATCTCCAGGCTTATGGAATAGCTAGAAGCACAGAACGCTCAATATGACATGTGCAGTCGCAGAGCGGAGGTTACAGAAAAAACTTCTCACATGATACATGATATCTCAAAGAGTGTACCCCCTCTCCTCTTATGTTCATATTAGAATGCAAAGCGCAGGGGACCCAGAATCCTATGTTCCCATAAGAACGTCTACTCCCAATAATAATTTCACTTTGTACCTCTTTTCCCTTTTTCCCTTTTTCCATTTTGTTTTTAGGAGTGGTTCACCCAAATTTACCCCCGAAATCAGCTCAGCAGAGTGAGAATTATGTGAAAAAAGGGGAAGGTTCATAAATTTAGAGCTATCATACCATAGAACCTCCACAGCTCTACAAGGAATCCAGCTCCGTGCGTTGGGCAGCGACAAGGCAGGGAACAGTACTCAGCAATGCACAGAACTTATACTCTACGGCAAGAAACAAATCACACCGGGCACCTCCCGTACCATCCCTCTAAAGAGCTAGTTCTCTAGACTAGCCTCCCCCTATCCACCCCACCAAATAAACAGACTACGATATGAAATACCCTCCTGTGGGAAAAAATAATTAGTAAATTCGCAGGTGATTATTGGGGCTACTACGAGGTTAAAGGGAAGGCAATGGGCGCATGGTTTAGGGGTATAATATCTCATTCGCAAGTCTCTACGGACTGAATGTTGAGATGGTCCTGGGTTCGATTCCCAGTACGTCCAATTTCATTTTTTTTCCATTCTACCATCGTTGGAGATGGGGGGCTTGGGAGGGGGGGTTATATGTAGGAAGATGAGCTTTATGTAATGCCCACAAAATGGATTTTCGGTAGAGAGATTCAGGTTTCAAGGAATTTCAAAACCGGGCCTTCTTGTGTATCGTAGGGTTGCCAGGTAGTTGACAACGTTGTTGTGAGTGTTTGTACAGTATTCTTTCTCCAAAGCTTTTACTACTGTAGCTTTTCTGTCGAGTGCCATAAGAACTCGAGTAATCAGACCTTGTGTTAGGACGTTGGAATTGTCTCACCAAGTAAGGCCCGGTGTTTTCTTCTTTTACTGTTGGAAAACCTATTTTTTTATTGTGTTTTTGGCTTCTTTTTCAGAGGAGGGAATGTTGAACTACCTGGCAGATAGCCCGCTTATTCGAGCTCTCGCAGTATGGTGTCTGGGAATTGGTGGGCCAGTCAGTGGCGAGGCCCACTACAAAGCCACAAGGAGAAGCCGAAAAGTAGACAAATTGAGCGTGTCATGTTTGAGGGAAATAATCGTAGATTGAGAATTAAAGAAAATTCAAGATAAATAATATGTGAAAAAAGAAAAAGAAAAAGAAAGTCCCATAATAACCAACGAACGCCCTTATGCAATTTTTCCCTACTCCTGGATACTATGTCATGCTCAACCAACCAAGCAACCAACCGGCCCGCTAATTTCGTTTCTTTGCTTGAGACCTTAGCTCCAAATCACCCTCCGCCAACGACCCTGCAGCCTTGACCATCTGCACAATGTTGATCCACTGCTTAGCGGCGCAAATGGGGAATGTGACCGCCGCAACGATCCACGGCCAACTCCAGGAGTTCCCAACGATGGAGAACTGCGGGAAGGAGAGAAGGTACATGCTAAGAAAGAACAACTCATTCGCAGCGCAGAAGGTGAACAGGACTTTCTATAACCAAATCCCCTCCCTCCTGTCAGTGGCCCTCTTTGATTATCGAGTTACGACTTAGGAATGGGAGGGGGTGCGGGGAGGGAGAAACAACGAAAACAAAAAAACAAAAAACAAACATTATTAGAATAATACAGGTTCAAAACCCTACTCATTTTCTTCTCAACTTTCTTGTGCGATCCGGCGCCCCGCTCTAACGAGGCATACATGTGCATGTAATGACTCGCCAGGTCCAAGGATATCAAGCCTTGGAAGAGAATCGCCCATTTGGTGTACGCGCTACTAAGAAAGCAGAGGAGGCATGCGGTGGTGCACCTATCCGTCACCATGTCGAGTACCGCTCCGAACTTTGTGCTCTGGTTGAACCGCCGGGCAGCCCAGCCATCGAGCGCGTCGAGAAGGCAGGAGAGCGTGTACAGGAGTGTGCAGTAATGTGGGTGGTAGGACATGAAGTATAAGGAACAACCGGCGAGGATGATGCGCGAGTAGCCGATCAAGTTGGGGATGAAGAGGAAGATGTTTTCGTTGGTGGCAGTTGAGGGCGGCATGGCCTGATTACTGCCGTTAGTTTTCGACATTGTGGATGCTATTGTTGTGTATGTGGAGGAATAGAAGAGCAAAAGAAGGAGGGAAAGAGTTGCCGTTGAAGGGGATGAAGGATGATGGAGGGGAAGGCTGAGGTTGTTGTTTGCTGACTCCTTAACAACACGTAGAAAAATTTCCTCGATCTTTTGTGGTTCTCTGTACGACGAGCTCGGGTGGAGATAATGAATGGCCGAATTGAAAATTTCCTAGTTTTGATTAGGCTTTTGTAGTTTCGTTTCGGTGACGGACAACGTGCGCGACGAGAAACGACAGGGGGGGGGGCCTTGAGCTTTGATTTCGGCTTGGATGGTTCCGTTGAGCCTCATGACGTCGGGGGCTTGGTGGTGGTATAGTAAAGGCAATGCCTACCAGTACAACTGTGGAAGTTGCGCTACTATATGATAAAGGGGTTGGAAGTTCTTCCTTTGATTCCTGATGTGAACATATGGGTTTGGTAGTGTTTGTGAGAGTGCGGTCGGGGGGGATGCGAGAAAAACCATGGGGCTCAATGGACCCCTGAAAGTCTCGTGGCCTATTAAATAGGCTTTGGAATGTGTTCACGAGTGATCTGGGGTGACGCTGATACCGCGCTTGTGTATTTGAAGTGTAGGGTATCGTATCATACTTACAGAGTGCACTGTCTACTCCTGAGAAATGTCTGTACATCTTGGGTACTGGGAGTGGTACTCGATACCTCTCGAAGTGGGTTAATAGATGATAGATGGGAATTTTCAGCACTGTGATCTCTGCAAAACTACCACCACATTAGATTCATTCCGCCTAAATCTCCAATTCAAAGCGTCTACGATACACCGGAAGAAACTGGATTGACTCCACAAATAATCAATTTAGTCTCCGAGCTACCACTACCAAAAAAAAGTGTACCAAACGAAAGAAAATAAGGAGAAGGAAATACTAAAAAGTAAAAATAAAGTAAAAAAAGAATTTTAAAAATCTAGAAACTGCCACTGGCCAATCACAAGCCCAACTGTCCATTCGTGACAATGAAACTTACGAGTTGCGGTTCTGCATCGCCGAGGAAAGACTTTTCACAGTATCCACAACCCCCTTTACCCCAGTAACATCACCGACAAGATCCTTCGCTGGGAGGTCCAAAGGCTGGCGCTTCCACTCCTCATGCGTCTCATAAGCATTTTGCAGTTCTTCGTACTTCTCATGCTCTTCGTGCGGATGCGCGACTGGAAAAACATCCTCGTACATATCTTCCTGCGCATACTCAGCACGGTGCTCCTCGTCTTGGTTGTCGGTTCTCTTGTCAAGGGCCTCCTGCGGTGACTTGACTGGCAGACCTGGCGGGAACGAGGTATTCTCTGTGAGTTCAGCCTCTTCGCGTAAGGAGTTGAATTGGCTGTCTAGTTTTGCGTTTGCAGAGTCGATAATGCCTTTACTGATGCCCCTACGCTTGACCTTTGAAGTAACGCCGCGGACGTCAGCGACAATTGCGGCAAATTTTTTGATGCTGGAGAGCGGGTCCGACCGTTTCTTTACTTCTTTTTCGTCCGTTTCTTCGCGTTTGACTTTGTTCCCGCCAAGGAGACCGCCGAGGACAGGGAGGCTTCCGAGAATGTCCCCACTGAGCTGTGCGTCCCTCTTGTTGAACTTGGAAGTATCGCGGCCACCGAGATTAGCTAGGCCTCCGACGAGGGGGAGCTTTTTCAAGAGGTCTAATCCAGGTAGTTGTGGGGTTCTCTTCTTGTTCTGATTTTGAATGTTGGATTCGTCACGGGCACCCAGGCCTCCGAGACCACCCGCTAGTGGAAGGCCGCTGAGTGCCCCGGTCGCCGTGCCAAGGCCCTCCATTGCAGCAGCCATACCGAGTGTCATGCCGTCGTCGCCAGTAATGGGCTGTTTTGGGTTTTTTTTGAGTGCTTCAGCGGCTACTGCGGCGGAGAGATCCCGCGCGGTCGATGGAGTAGCCGTAGCGGCAGCGGCAGCAGCAGTGGGAGAAGCGGTGGACGGAGCAAGCGTGGGTGATGGTGATTTGTTGTGAAGGTCAAACTGCTGGTTCCCTTCCTGGGGAACCGGTGCAGCGGCCGCTAATAGTGTAAAAAGCGAGAGGAGAAGAATGGGAGTTTGGGTAAGCATGTTTGCTTGCTAGCGGAGCTTTTCGCAAAAAAGAATGTATGTAGTTGGAATATTGAAAAGGGCTATCCGTAGC
>Ga0307507_10009690_pt1 | contig 12725 bp, 14 predicted proteins | sample 7_EM_MG_FD_207223 | JGI IMG/M metagenome (GOLD analysis project Ga0307507, IMG submission 207223) | Populus trichocarpa ectomycorrhiza microbial communities from riparian zone in the Pacific Northwest, United States - 7_EM | ecosystem: Host-associated > Plants > Roots > Unclassified | place... | reverse complement strand
ACGCCGGACTGCTCGCGCAGCTGTCCACGGAGCTGTTGTCGTTGCGGCACATCATGGTCATCGGCAACGCCATGCGCCGGATCCCCGCGATCGCCTTCGCGGTTGCCGGGAAGAAGTCGCCCGAGGTCGCCGAGTACCTGGCGTCGCAGGGGTTGTGTGCCTTCGCCGACGACGGGTCCAGCGGCGTCTTCGCGTCGCTCGGCGTCGGCGAGGTCGGCGGCGCTGTGCGGATCGGGCTGGCGCACTACTCGAACGTTTTCGAGATCAACCAGCTCGTGCGGGTTCTCGAGGAGCTTAGGTAGTCAGTTCGCCGTCAGCAGGATCTTCCCGAAGACAGTGCCCGCCTCGAGGGCCTCGTGCGCGGACGCCGCTTCGGCCATCGGCACGACCTGGCCGACGATCGGCTTCACCGAGCCCTGCTCCACCAGCGGCCACAACCGTGTGCGGACGTCGGCGACGATCTCCGCCTTCTGTTCCAGCGGCCGGAACCGCAGCCCCGCCGCGAACACCTCGGCGCGCTTCCCCAGCAGCGCGCCGAGGTTCAGCTCGCCCTGGGCCCCGCCCTGCATGCCGATGATCACCAGCCGGCCGTCCGGCTTCAGCACATCGACATTGCGGCCCAGGTAGGACGCGCCCATGTTGTCCAGGATGACGTTCGCGCCGCCGGTCTCGCGCCGGAGCACCTCGACGAAGTCCTCGTCGCGGTAGTTGATCGTGATGTCCGCGCCGAGCTGACGGCAGCTTTCCAGCCGCTCGGCCGAGCCCGCGGTCACCGCCACGGTCGCGCCGAGCGCCTTGCCGACCTGGATCGCGTGCGTGCCGATCCCGCCCGCGCCGCCGTGCACCAGCAGCACCTCGCCCTCGCGCAGCTTCGCGTGCATCACGACGTTCGCCCACACCGTGCACGCCACCTCGGGCAGCGCGGCGGCGGCCAGCAGCTCGACCTCGCCCGGCACCGGCAGCAGCTGCCCGGCCGGGATGACGACCTTCTGCGCGTACCCGCCGCCGGCCAGCAGCGCGCAGACCTCGTCGCCGACGTCCCAGCCTGTGACACCTTCGCCGAGTCCGGTGATCGTTCCGGAGCACTCGAGGCCGATCGTTTCGCTCGCCCCCGGCGGCGGCGGATACAGGCCCCGGCGCTGGAGCAGGTCGGCCCGGTTCACCGCGCTCGCGGCTACGTCCACCAGCACTTCCCCGGGTCCCGGACGGGGATCCGGGACCTCTGTCCACTCGAGAACTTCGGGGCCGCCCGGCTCACGGATGGTGATCGCGTACATGGTGTCGACTGTATCCCGGGGTGACACCCGTCCGCCGAATGCCGCATTGACGGACTGGGCATATCGCACAAAAGTGAGCAACCATGTCATCCTTTCGAAGAAGATTCCTCCCTCCGGTGGCCCTTGCCGCCGGTGTGACGCTCGTGTTCGGCATGATCCCGGCCACGGCGGCGCAGGCAGTGGGACCCGACGGCCCGGCCCTGGCCAAGCAGCTGGTCAACAAGGTCACCGCCAACGGTGTCAACCGCCACCTGATCGCCCTCCAGCGGTTCGCCGACACCAACGGCGGCACGCGCGCGGCGAGCACCGAAGGCCACAAGAAGTCCGCGGAGTACATCGCCACGAAGCTCGAGGCGGCCGGGTACGACGTGACCCGCCAGGAGTTCCCCTTCACCTACAACCAGACGCTGGCCGAGAAGCTCACCGCGGGCGGCGCCACCGTGCCGATCATCGCGATGACGTACACGAAGAGCACTCCGGTCGGCGGCGTCACCGCGCCCCTGGCCGTGGTCCCGGCCGACGGCGACGCGACGCCCGGCTGTGAGGCGACCGACTTCGGCGTCCTTACCGGCAAGATCGCGCTGATCAAGCGCGGTGGCTGCACCTTCGCGCTCAAGCAGCAGAACGCGGCGGCCGCGGGGGCGATCGGCGCGATCGTCTACAACAACACCGACGGCGACGTGAACGGCACGCTCGGGTCCGCGGACGCCGCGAAGATCCCGACCGGGGGCATCACGGCGGCGGCTGGGGCGTCGCTGTTCGCGCAGGACGGCAAGCCGGTCACCCTCGAGATCCGCGCGATCCAGGAGGACCGGACCACCTACAACGTCATCGCCGAGACCAAGACGGGCCGCAAGGACAACGTCGTGATGCTCGGCTCGCACCTGGACAGCGTCCCGGCGGGCCCCGGCATCAACGACAACGGCTCCGGCTCGGCGACCCTGCTCGAGACCGCGCTGCAGCTCGGCAGCACGCCGAAGGTCAACAATGCGGTCCGTTTCGGATTCTGGAGCGCGGAGGAGTTCGGCCTGATCGGCTCGACCTACTACGTCGACCAGCTCAGCTTCGACGAGCAGCTCAACATCGCGCTGTACCTGAACTTCGACATGATCGGCTCGCCGAACGCCGGGTACTTCGCCTACGACGGTGACAACTCCGACGGCGTCGGCGCGGGCCCCGGCCCGTACGGCTCGGCGCAGATCGAGAAGCTCTTCGTCGACTACCTGGCCGCCGCTCGCGGTGTCCAGCTCGAGGGCACCGACTTCACCGGACGGTCGGACTACGGCGAGTTCATCGCCGTCGGCATCCCGGCGGGCGGGCTCGACACCGGTGCCGAGGTCCTCAAGACCCCGGCGCAGGCCACGAAGTGGGGCGGCACGGCGGGCATCGCGTTCGACCCGTGCTACCACCAGGCCTGCGACAACCTGGGCAACGTCGACCGGGTCGCGCTCGACCGCAACGCCGATGGTGTGGCGTGGGCGCTGGGTGTCTACGCGACCAGCACCGAGAGCGTCAACGGTGTTCAGCCGAACGGTAAGTCCGCGAAGGCCGCGAAGGCGCAGCAGCGCGCGTCGCAGCGGAACTTCTCGGCCCATGCGGTGGCCGGGGACCCGGACGCGGCGGCTTCCTGACGTGAAAGGAACGGTCCTTTCCTTGCAAAATTTGCAAGGAAAGGACCGTTCATTACATCCGGGGGAGCGCTCAGCCCAGGTTGGACGTGCCGAACGTGTCGCAGCGGGCCGGGTCGCCGTTCTGGAAGCCGGTGGTGAACCACTTCTTGCGCTGCGCGGACGAGCCGTGCGTGAACTTCGAGCGGTCGACCTGGCCGCCGCCGAGCTTGGTCTGGATGTAGTCGTCGCCGATCCGGGACGCCGCGTCCAGCGCGGAGTTGACGTCGTCCTGGGTGACGTCGCTGATCAACGGCTTGCCGGTCTCGGTCGGCGTGGTCGTGGCGTGGTTGCCCCAGACCCCGGCGTAGCAGTCCGCCTGCAGCTCGAGGCGCACCGAGCCGGACGTCGGCCCGGTGCCGGTGCCCTTCTTGGACGTCCCGATCAGGTTCTGGACGTGGTGGCCGTACTCGTGCGCGAGCACGTACGCCTCGGTGAACAGCCCGCCCTGCGCGCCGAAGCGCGTCTTGAGCTCGTCGAAGAACGTGAGGTCGATGTAGACGTCGGAGTCGGCGGGGCAGTAGAACGGCCCGGTGTCCGACGTCGCGCTGCCGCAGCCGGTGCGGACGCCGCCGGTGAAGAACTTCGTCGGCGCCTTGCGGTAGGTCTGGCCGGAGCGCGACATCTGCAGCGTCCAGTAGTCCTGGACCGAGTTGATGATCGCGACGATCGCGCAGTCGTGTTTCTTGTTCGCGTCGGCGCCGGTCTTGCACTCGCTGGACAGCTGGCCGTTGTCCACCTGCTGGCCGGAGCCGAGGCCGGTGAGCCCGCTGCCCACGCCGCCGGCGCTCGGGCTGATCCCGGTGAACTGCGAGATCAGGAAGTAGATGACCAGCCCGACCACCCCGAGCCCGCCGCCGCCGATCGCCACCCGGCCGCCGATACCGCCGCCACCACCACCACCACTGCCGCGCAGGTCCTGGACCTCGGAGGTGTCCAGCCCGGCGTCGTCGTCGAATCTCACGCGCCAGATCGTAGCCGGGGACAGTGTTGTAGCGGGCAGTTGTAGCGGGCACAGTCCTGGGTGCGGCCCATGCGCTGCGGGCCGCACCCAGGACTTGATACCGAGGTTTGTCTTTGAGCGGTTGGCCACGACCGGGCCGGCGTCCGGCTCTGTCGTCACGGCTGCCGAGGCCGTGACCCGATACAGGCCAGATCGACGCCGAATGCTCGAGAACGAGCGCATCGAAGAAGCCCCGCACTGACGCTGTTCACAATCGCGACCGAACCGGTAAGGATCCGTGCCGGTCGCGGGGACACAGCTGGCGGTCAACCGCGTGCATCACCCGCCACGCAACCACCTGACCTCTCCCGGCTGGGGCCCGCTACCGGCACGTCACCGACGTCGCGCCGTATAGCCTGGCCGACCACCCGATGACAAGCAGAATGCGCCTTTTCCGGCCAAGTCTCAACCTTTTCGTAATCCTCCTTCGGGCGATATTTCACCTGGATTCCGACCTACTGCGGAGTACGGACACGGCGCGCGTGGACGGTTGATCGGCGTTCTACTCTTCCTTATGACCGAGGAGCCGCCCGTGCGATGGCTGAGCGAGAGCGAGATGGCCGCATGGCGCCCTTACATCGTCGGGACCCTGAAGCTGCGGCAACGGCTGCACCGTGAGCTGTCCGACCGGCACGACGTGTCGCTGACGGACTACGAGGTGCTGGTCGGCCTGGCGGCCATCGGCCCGATCCGGATGTCCGAACTCGCCACGCAGATGGGACTGACCAAGAGTCGCCTTTCACACCAGGTGGCGCGGCTGGAGGAGGCGAGTCTCGTCCGCCGGGTGCGCGATCCCGAGGACAAGCGCGGCGTGGTCGTCGAACTCGCCGAAGCGGGCGCTTCGCTGCTCGAGACGGCGGCCCCGACGCACGTGGAGGGCGTCCGCGAGCACCTCATCGAGCTGCTCAGCTCCGAGGAGCAGGCGGTCATCGCCGCGGCGTTCGCCCGCATCGAGAAACACCTGGACGGTCTTGAAGACTGAGTCACTCAAGGGCAGAGTCAGGCGGAAAGCTGGCGGTAGCGGTGGGATTCGAACCCACGGAGGGGGTTGCCCTCGCATGTTTTCAAGACATGTTCCTTCGGCCGCTCGGACACGCTACCTCGGCCCCGAGCCTAGCCGACGGCCTTCGAGGCCAGGTTCGAGACCTTTCCGTGACGCGCGCGGACCTACGATGAGCCCATGACGTCCGGGGGGAGTGAAACCTCGTCGGTGCGCGCGCTGAGCGCGAAGCTGGCGGTCCTGGGCATGGTGCTGGCCGGCGCTGTGCTGATGGGCCTCGGCGTGTACGGCGCGTGGGACGACAGCCGCTCGGCCGGGGTGTTCCCGGCCAAGATCGTCGCGGTCGACGGGAAGAAGTTCACCACCGAGTTCGCCGCCGCGGGCGGGGAGGTGTTCCGGCAGAGCCAGGACCGCTGGAACGGGTTCAAGCCGCAGGTCGGCGACACGATCGTGGTGCGGTACTGGCCCGAGGAACGCCGGGTCAGCATCGACCGCGGTGGCACGCCGACCATGCTCGTGCTCGGGGGCGTGCTCCTGCCGCTGGGCCTCGTCGGGGGCGGTTACCTCTTCGTGCGGGCGCGCCGGGTCAGGTCCAGGTCGGAGTGAGCGCGGCGCCCTGCGCCCGGCCCGCGAACGCCGCCGGGGCGCGGGTCGCCGGGTCGAGCGGGTTGGCGCCGATCGCGGCCACCGAGGCCTCGTCCGGGGCGATCACCGCGACCTCGGCGCCGCCCGCCCGGAGCTCCTCGACGACCACGGCCAGGGGCTTGTCGGTGGGCAGCGGCGAGTCGACGCCCAGCGGCGCGACGATCGTGACGCGCGCGAAGCCGGCGGCGTAGTCGGCGTTCTCGCCGGAGCGGATCCCGCCGTCGATGTAGCGCCGCCCGCCGATCGTCACCGGCGGCCAGATGCCCGGGACCGCGCAGCTCGCGGCGACCGCGTCCACCAGGCTGACGCCGGAGGTGCGATCGAACTGCACCGGCTCACCGGTTTCGGCGTCGACCGCGACCAGGACGATCCGCCGGGACGCCCACTCGTGCGAAGGCAGGCGCGAAGCCACCGTGGCACGGCGGTCCGCTTCGGAAACCGTCTCGGTGGCCAGCGCGAGCTTGCCGATGCGGCGTCGGACCTCGCCGAAGTCCGACGGATCGGCGAACGCGGCGGCGAAGTCCTGCCCGAACTTCTCGAAGTCGATTTCGGCCGGGATCTCCGCGGCCTGCAGCGCGGGCTCCGTCTGGCGGGCGAGCAGCTCGGCCGGCGGCAGCCCGCTGCCGAGCTGGGCCGCGACCGCCGAACCCGCCGACGTCCCGACGATCAGTTCCGCCCCGGTCAGGTCGTGCCCGTTCTCGGCCAGGCCCACCAGGAGTCCCGTAGTCCACGCGATGCCGGCGACGCCGCCCCCGCCCAGCACCAATGCATGCCCGTTCGTCACTCCACGACCCTACCGATTTCTGGGAGGGTGTTCCGATGGCCAAGGTCGAAGGCATCCACCACATCAAGCTCCCGGTCAGCGACCTCGCGCGCAGCCGCGAGTGGTACGAGCGCGTGCTCGGGCTGAAGGTCGAGCTGGAATTCCCCGACCACGATGGCGTCGTGCGCGGGGTCGGCGGGCACATCGGCGACGTGCCCGTCGCGCTGCGGGCGCAGGAGACCGCGGCCGCGGGGCTGGCCGGCTTCGACCCGGTGTGCTTCGCCATCGCCGACAGGCAGGCCGCCGAGGAGTGGATCGCGCACCTGGACGCCCTCGGCGTCGGGCACCCGCCGATCGTCGAGGCCACGACCGGCTGGATGGTCCGGGTCCAGGACCCCGACGGCATCGAGATCCGCCTCTACAGCATGTCGAAGAGCGACGTGGTCGACCACACCGGCAAGGACGGGTACCCCCAGCCAGTCGGCTAGGGCTGGCGCAGCGCTTTCGCGGCGATCCGCGCGCGGACCTCGGGGCGACGCAGCGGCGGCACGGTCGCCGGGGGCTGACGGCGTTCGGGCAGCTGGTCCAGCAGCCGCGTGGTGATCTCGGTGATCTCCGCGACGGCCGCTTCGAACGGCTCGCGCGTCGCGTCCGAGAGCGCCTGCACGCCGGTCACCTTGCGGACGTACTGGCGGGCCGCGGCCTCGATCTCCTCGGCGGTCGCGGCCGGTTCGAGCCCCCGGAGAGTGGTGATGTTTCGGCACATGCACCTCAGGGTACGTCGCTTCGGACGTCTCGATCACACGGTCGTGTAGGCCCGGCCGAACCTCGTTGACGCCGCCACGCGCGCTTGGGCAGTGTCGGGGAAGTGCCTCTCAGACCGCGATCGTTCCGTTCCCCCCGCCCCGCACCCGAAACCGAGGAAGTTCCCGAAACACCGATCCCGGAACAGGCCTGGCCCCGCGTACGGGCCGATGAACTGCTCACCCTCGTAGCGCATGTCCTTGCAGCACACGGCTTTCCCGAGCCGCGGGCCCGGATGGCCGCCGAAGCGCTGTGCCACGGCGACCTCACCGGATCGCCGGAGACCGGCGTCGCCGAACTCACCCGTATCCACCTGCCCTTGCTGGAGAACGGTTTCGTGCGCCCGCGCGCGGAGCCGCTGATGATCGCCGACCGTGGCGCCGCGGCGCTGCTCGACTACCGCCGCGCGCCCGGCCTGTGGGCGGTCGGCGACGCGATGGACCGCGCGGTGACGCGCGCGGGCCGCTACGGCGTCGGGCTGATTTCGCTGCGCGGCGTCGGGCCGTTCGGCCGGGCCGGGCATCACGCCGCCCGGGCGTTGCCGCACGCGATGATCGGGCTCGTGCTCGCGGCGGGCGGTGAGCCGGGCACGCCGGCGCACCCGCTGGGCATGGCCGCGCCCGGCGGCGCCTACCCCGAGTTCGTCCTCGACATGGCAGCCGGCTCGCCCGAGACGGCCGGGTTCGCGCTGCTCGTCGAGGTGCTGGCCGGGGTGCTCTCCGGCGTCGCCGACCACGAGCACGACACCGGGCTGCTGGTGCTGGCGGTCGCGCCGACGACGTTGCGCAGCGCGGACGGCTTCTACCGCGCCGCGAGCGCGTTGTTCGGCAGCATGCTGGGCTGGGAGGGTGGCGCGCCGGTGCGGTACCCGGGCTGGCGGGAGGCGCAGTACCTGGAGCAGTGCCGTGCGCTGGGGGTGCCGCTGTCCGGGCCGGTCCGGCGCGAGCTGGACGAGCTGGCCGCCCGGTTCGGCCTGCCGCCGCTGACGTCCGTCGGCTAGTGCACGAGGATGACCTTGCCGCGGTCGCGGCCGACGGCGACGACGTCGCCATCGGTCAGCTGGCGGCCGCGGCGGGTCTCCACCTCACCGTTGACGGTGACCTCCTCGGCGTCGATGAGGTCCTTGGCGTGGGAGCCGTCCTCGGCGAGTCCGGCCAGCTTCAGGAACTGGCCGAGGCGGATGGGTTCACCGGTGATGGGTACGTCCCGGGGCTCGCTCATGCCCGGAATCATCCGCCCTTGGCCAGATGGGGCCGCGACACGGTCTCCTTGTAGAGCGCGTTGACGTCGCCGTCGAAGTAGCTGCTGTAGGAGGTGTCCGCGTCCTCGCCGCCGTACTGGTAGCCGCCGATCACCCCGATCACCGTGCCCAGCCGGGTCTTCGGGTCCTGCCCGGTGACCCACGGGCCGCCGCTGGTGCCGGTCGGGAAGCCCGCGCAGTCGACCTTGAGCTGGTAGGTGTCCTGCCGGGTGGTGGTGTTCTGGCAGACCGCGGGCGTCTCGGCGTCGTCCGGGTAGCCGGTGAGCGTGATGGGCTGCTCGAACCCGCTGCCGGTGGCGAGGGTGTTCGCGCCGGTCACCGCCTCGATCGGCTTCGTCGCGCCGGGTTGGCTCGCGATCGCGAAGCCGACGTCGAGGTCGGGGTCCGAGGCGTCCGCCCAGCGCGGCGCGACCAGCTCGTCGGAGACGGCCCAGTAGCCGTAGGGCGCGACGCCGTCGTGGAAGCCGGGGGCGAAGGTGATGCCGCCGATGTAGTCGCCGCCCTCGCCGTCGTGGATGCAGTGCGCGGCGGTGAGCAGCACGTCGCCCTCGTCGCTGTGCACGACGCTGGCGGTGCAGTAGTGGCTGCCTTCGACGAACAGCGCGCCCACCGCGGGGCTGGACGCCGTGGGCAGGTCCGGGCCGGTCGACACCGGCGTGGCCTCGACCACGTCAGGGAGGTTCGCGGCCGCGTCGAGCGGCTTGACGACCACGGCGACGGCGGTGCAGGCCGCACCGAGGACCAGGGCAGCGGCAAGGGTGAGCAGAACGGCCGGTCGCCGCACGCGCATCGCCTCCTCGTCACATTCGTCGCGCTGCCCTACTAGATCACCATAGGGTCTCGGGTTCGCACACAGGGAATGGCCGAACGCACAGCAGGCTCACAGCGGTAATGTCTGTGACCACGGGTAACACCTACCGGGCGGGAGTGGCGATGAAGCAGTTCACCGGCAAGGTCGCGGTGATCACCGGGGCGGGGTCGGGCATCGGCCGGGCGCTGGCCCTCGAGCTGGCCGGGCGCGGCGCCCGGCTCGCGCTTTCCGACGTCGACGAGGTGGGGGTTGCGGAGACCGCGAAGCTCGCCGGCGAGAACGCGCGGTCCTACGTGCTCGACGTCGCCGACCGGGCCGCGATGTTCGCCCACGCCGAGGAGGTGCTGTCCGACTTCGGCGGCGCCAACATCATCGTCAACAACGCCGGGGTGGCGCTGGGCGCGACGGTCGAGGAGATGTCCCTCGACGACTTCGACTGGCTGATGGGGATCAACCTCGGCGGCGTGGTGAACGGGACCAAGGCGTTCCTGCCGCACGTGATCGCCTCCGGCGACGGGCACGTGGTGAACATTTCCAGTGTGTTCGGGTTCGTCGGAATCCCCACGCAAAGCGCTTACAACGCGGCGAAGTTCGCGGTGCGCGGGTTCACCGAGGCGCTGCGCGAGGAAATGCTGATCGCGCGGCATCCGGTGGGCGTGAGCTGTGTGCATCCGGGCGGGATCAAGACGAACATCGTGCGCAACTCCCGCGGCGGCGCCGACGACCCGGAGAAGGCCGCGGAGGGGTTCGAGAAGATCGCGATGACGACGCCGGAGAAGGCCGCGCAGATCATCGTGCGCGGCATCGAACGCCGCTCCGCGCGGATCCTGATCGGAGCGGACGCCTACGTGCTCGACGCCATCCCGCGCGTGCTGGGCGCGGCGTACCAGCGGCCGATCGCGGTGTTCGCCCGAATGGGGATCAAACGGATGGAAGAAGGCTGAATCAAGTTCACTTTTAGTGCGTTCGGCGTAGTGCGCCCGTCCGTGAGGGCCACCTTGAGGGACACTATCTCCCTCAAGGTGGCCCTCACGGACTATGGTGACGTCACTCAATGGAGTTGCATTTCTGTCACGCGACCCGGAAATACGCCAGAATGCGGACGTCCGCGTGTCGTTCCCCGGAGGTCCCCGATGCTGCGCACCACCACCCGGCAGCGCTCGCCGTCCGCGGTGGAACTGCTCGACCGCACCGGCATCATCGCGGCCAGCCTGCCCCAGCGCCGCCGCCGCGCCGGCGAGGTGCTCGAGCCCGCGCCGATCTACACCCGGCCCCCGGTGTGCGACCAGGACCTGCGCCCGAAGTCCGTGGTGATCCGCCGCCGCGTCCGCGGCTGGCTGGGCAGTGGTGCCGCGGTGCTGCTGATCGGGCTCGGCTGGATCGCGGGCAGCAGCTGGGGCGGCGGGGCGCTGACGCCGCCGGCCGACGAGGTCGCCCAGGTGGACCCGAACCCGGCCGTCGCCGCCCAGCCGGTGCCCCAGCCTCAGTCCGCACCGCAGCCGATCGTGGTCCAGCCGCAGCCGCAGGCGCCGGTGACGGTGTACGTGCCGGTGCCCGAGCACAAGGCGAGCCCGAAGCGCGTCCAGTCGCTGTCGCTGTCGCAGTCGAAGGCGGAGGCCGACGTGCCGCGGGTGGACCTCCCGCCGACGTCCACCCCGCAGGCCAAGCCGGACCCGGTGGCGCAGATGCTGCAGCCCTGGGTGATCGCCGCGGAGCAGATGGCCCGGAGCTACGACACCACCCGCAGGTAGTCCTTGGCTGGCGAGGGTTGGGCGAAGTTGTGTGCGGTCGTTTGGCCGTGAATGGCACATTGAGGGCCTTTAAGGCCGTGAATGGCACATTCACGGACTAGCGTCACCGGCTCACCCGCCTCAGTGGCACCTGGTGTCCCAGCTGTCACAGGTCCCGCTTGCCGTAAGCAAGGTCGCGTGGGGCTGCCGCGGCTGCGGGTGAAGCGAGGGGCGCCTTCTAACCGGCGGCGCCACTCACGAGTCTGTCCAGCTGTACTCGTGCTCCGGACGCCCCGTGGCCCCGTAGCGCAGCCGCATCTCGATCGTCCCCGCCTCCGCCAGCGCCGTCAGGTACCGCTGGGCCGTCGCGCGGGCCATCCCCAGCTCACCTGCCACTTCCGCCGCCGACAGCGGACGTCCCGCCTGCCGAAGCTGGTCCGACACCAGCCGCGAAGTCGCCGTCGACTGACCCTTCGGCGCGGTTGAGCGGTCCTGGTCGTGGAGGACGCGATACGCGCGGTCGACGTCGTCCTGGGTGAACGGGCGGCCTTCGGCCATCAGCCTCCGATAGCGCGCGTAGGACCGAAGCCGCTCCGCGAGCTGGCGGGTCGTGAACGGCTTGATCAGGTAGTTCAGCGCGCCCGCGCGGATCGCCGCCGCCACCGAGGCGCTGTCGGTCGCCGCGGACAGCACGATCGTGTCGGTCAGCAGCTCCGGGAGGACAGCCAGGCCGGACTCGTCGGGCAGGTAGACGTCCAGCAGGATCAGGTCCGGCGACAACTCGCGCACGCGGGCGCGCGCTTCGGCGGCCGTGTGCGCGATGCCGGCTACCGCGAAGCCGGCCACCTCCTCGACGAACCCGGCGTGGACCCCGGCGACGCGGAAGTCGTCGTCCACGATCAGGGTGCGGATCATTCGTCCTCCTGCGAGAGCATTCCCGGCAGTTTCGCGACGAACAGCGCGCCGCTCTCGGTGTTCCCCGCGTCGGCCAGCCAGACGTCGCCGCCGAGCGCCCGCGCGGCTTGGCGGGCCAGCGCCAGCCCGAGCCCGTGGCCGGGGGTGATCTTCGTCGAGACGCCCTCGTCGAACAACGTCCGTTTCAGTTCGGCAGGCACGCCCGGCCCACTGTCCACAACGGACACGTGCAGCGTGGTGCCGTCGGTCAGCAGTCCGATCTCGACGGTCGCGGGCCGCCGCGGGCCCATCCGGGCGGCGTGCAGCGCGTTGTCGACGAGGTTGCCGATCACCGTGTTCGCCGCGATCGGGTCGGTCACCGTGGCGGGCACCCACGAGTCGTCCGCGAGCTTGAGCGTGAGGCCCTTTTCTTGCGCCTGCTCGGTTTTCGCGACCAGAAGCGCCTGCAGGTACGGATCGGCGACGCTGTCCCCGAGCGCGCTCGGCCGCGCCGCCGAGGTCTCCGTCAGCGTCTGCAGGTACTCGACGGCCTCGTTGTCGTGGCCGAGCTGGAGCAGCCCGGACAGCGTGTGCAGCCGGTTGGCGAACTCGTGGCGCTGCGCGCGCAGGCCGTCCGACAGCGCGCGGATGCCGTCGAGCTCGCGGGTGAGGGTGTCGAGGTCGGTCCGGTCGCGGAAGGTCAGCACGGTGCCGATCTCGCGGTCGTCCCGCCGGACCACCCGCGAGTTGATCACCAGCACGCGGTTCCCGGCCACGGCCAGGAGGTTGTCCACCGGCAGGCCTTCGGCGACGGCCTTGTGCAGCCGCGGCGAGAGTTCCAGTTCGGACAGCGTCGCCCCGATCGGCAAC
>Ga0307507_10009688_pt1 | contig 12727 bp, 13 predicted proteins | sample 7_EM_MG_FD_207223 | JGI IMG/M metagenome (GOLD analysis project Ga0307507, IMG submission 207223) | Populus trichocarpa ectomycorrhiza microbial communities from riparian zone in the Pacific Northwest, United States - 7_EM | ecosystem: Host-associated > Plants > Roots > Unclassified | place... | reverse complement strand
TACATTCTGTTGGGCACTGTCTTTGCTTGGCACATGGTGGCATCTCAAAACTGTGACCACACTTCTGGGGAAAGTGATAGAAGCTCATGCTGCATCATAGTAATTGGATCATATGCAGGGTCTGCCTGTTTTGATGGTGCACCTGAGATGCAATTCTGGGGAGGAATATATGTAGCATCTCATGTGTTTTGATAAGGATGCTCTGGGCCACTGGGTTCTTGCATTGGTTCAGAGATTGGTAGTGTGTTTGTAGGATTTCTTCAGTTTTGATAGGAACCTGAGTGAGTTGATGGGACCTGTTCATCTTTGATATCAACACTGGTCCTGTGAGCCTTCTGTCCTTGAGTTCAAATGATGGGGAAAAATCCTGGCTGTCCCTTAACTTTCGAACTAAAGAGCTCTGCTTTGAGAGAGGCAATATGGTCACTGGTGGAGGGTTGATAGACTGAGAGGCATGATCAATTTGGAAATGTTGCCAGGTACAACACTGTGAAACATGGTAGCAGCAGCAAGTTGGGTAGGATTTTGACAATGCCATTTATCAAAGCAATCTCAAAGAAAATGCCAGGAATGTCCTTGGGATGAATGAGCCTGATGATGAAACAACCTTTCCTTGACACTCTGTTTGCACTTCCCAGTGTCAGTGTATTTGGAGATGATGTCACAATCATGGATAGGGTGGTCTGTTCCACACATGGTGCAAAGAGAGGTTTTGGTTTTTCAAAGGTTAGAATCCAAGGTGTGGGTATTAGAGACATTTGCCTGCTTAATGGCCTCAACAATTAACTGTGTAAACTCAGTAAGAATTGAACAAATGGTTTGTGGAGGAGTGGTCATGTAGGTTATGGGAAGTGAAGCCTGCTGTTTGGGATAGATATCATACTTGACCCAGTGGGCAGGCCATGAAGGGCAAACCAAGCTGCCTCATAAATGTCAGCAATTTTATAGGATAGATCAGGGTAATGGTTGGGGTGTTTGACCTGAAGCTGTTAAGAAATATTGGTCCAGAAGGCAGGGGAAAAACTGTGGGCAAAAGTGTTGAATTGGTCCACTTCACCAATGAGTTTCTTGTCAATTAGATATGCAGTGATAGCCTGGCAGTGAAGATGATATCTGGATAGTTCACTGAGAGAACAGATACCAATGCACTGAAACTCTCCAACCAGCATGTCCAAGTCTGAGACATTATATTTGTGGTTGCTGTTAGTATAACAGGAAATGACTGCCTCCTTGAAATCTGCATATAATTTTGCTTCAATTTAAAATTCTGGAATACCTTCCCAGAGGTCTGTAAGGGAAGCCTCAACATATGAGACAATGTAGTCCTTCTTGATGGTATTGTCTGTAACACCCCAGCAGTTAAAAAGTGATTTGAGCTGCCTGAAAAAGTGATTCAACTCTGTGGGTTGTTCAGGGTAAATGTAGGAGCACCATGATCTCCTTTGAGTGGCATCAGAGTTACAGGTAGAGATCTGTCCCTGGTAACCATGGTGGTTTGAGAAATCAGAGAAATTGGGGTAGAGTGAAAGTGTGTAGGTGAGACAGTCAGAGTTGGAAATGGAGAAGGTAAATATGAGAGCTGGGAGTATGGCAAAGTAGGGGATGGAAGATGAGTATCATTGAGGTTGTCATGGTTCTGAAATGAGTGGATTAATTCTGCTTGAAGGTCAGAAAGATCTGTTCTATGAGTTTGGAAAGGCAGTGTGGATTAGGAACCCCTTGTGGTGGGCTCCAATATGATAAACCAGACAACATTGTATATCTGGGAAGCCCAAATAAACCAAAACCTAAATATTGAATGGCTTTGAAGTACAGTCAACATGCTCACAATGCATAACATTGGTCCCCCCCTTTTCTTATGCATTAGTACATTTTATGCAAGACCAAATGTGTCACACACTGTGATATGCTGTGACCAACAGTTACTCTAGCAAGAAATGTCATATTTTTGTCACACCTTTCAGTGAAATTGCTGTGTAGAGTCAAGATAAGATCAAAATACTACAAAATAGGTTGAGATCTTGACATTTTCTCAAACTCTTTTGATCCTGTCAAAGCTGGGGCCATGGGAAAACTCTTGGAATAAGGCAAAATGGCACACCAACAGGTATTGGAAAGCCTGGTAGAAGGAATTGACAGGTATTCATGACCAGATAGCACTTTTTGGTCAAAAATTCTGTTAAATAAGGTGAAATATGTGCATATGGCATTGCATAATCCTAGAATTTCCTTATGCATTATCTAATGTCACATTTCATGCATAAATCCCTGTATACCAAGTTGGTTCCCAAAAATATCATGCATTATGACATTTATGCATTACCACTATATGCATTGTGAGAATACTGACTGTAGGTCAGCATTGAGTAGTGTGGCTCTAAAAGATGCAAGACATGGTTCCTGGCCTTCCAGTGAGGGATATTGAACAGGAAATGAATCTGCATAGAGCTAAAGTGCTGGCAAAAAATACTGCAGGTAACAAAGTTGAGGCTAGATTATTGTTTTACAGAGGTAAATAAACACCTTTTTCATTCTTGAGTTAACAGGGAGGTTCTTCTGCATAAAACATCAGAATGTTGTTGCCAAACAATGATATCTTGTTTGGCTCCTGCTGCTCAAGGTTTGAAAACTTGTTCCTATTATCATGATTTCTAAACTGTTTTATGTGATTTTGGGCTTGTTAGAAACACACAAATTAGAGCTTTAAAACAGGTCTAAGAGCACATAATATTTTGACATTTAAGGCAACCTCTGACAACATTGACTATTTTTAGTCAGATTCTTCACTAATAATTGGTAAATAGCTCTGCAAGTTTTGAAGCAAATACTACATACATGGACATGTTGGAATCTGCTTAAAAGCCACTTTCCAGAACAATAGATATCACAAAAGTGTGAAACAAGAGGAAAATAGACCACTAGCCATTATTGGTTGACCTACAAAGTTGCACCCACAAAGAATGCCAGGTATCTCTTGCAGAACATATCCAATTTTTGTGATATCTATTGTTCTGGAAAGTGACCTTTAAGAAGATTGCAATGTGTCCATGTGTGTAGTATTCACTTTAAAACTCACAGAGCTATTTACCAATTATTGGTGAAGAATCTGACTAAAAACAGTAAATGTTGTCAGAGGTTACCTTAAATGTTGAAATATTATGTGCTCTCAGACCTGTTTTAAAGCTCTAATTTGTGCATTCTTAACAAGCCCAGAATCACATTACAAGTCCTCTGAATTTACAAAGAGACTTGTTTATTACCCTGGAACTCGAGGATTTTTTCAGTAGCACTAATGCTGAACTTTGCCTTTCTCCCACAAAAATTGATGGTTTCCCACAGTCAGGGTTTTGTCATCTTCTTTGCATATAATCAGGCACAATGTGTATCCAGCTTGGTGAATGATTCCCACACTTCTTCTGCATCATTGCTTGTTGCTCACTTAGCGTCTTCATTGTGCAGAACAACATCCACACTATATCCTAATTAAGAAAAGTGTTAATTTTTCATCCACTTTATACAATATCAGGCACAATGTGTATTTAGCTTGGTGAATGTTTCCCACACTCCTTGCTCACTGAGTGTTGTCAGCATGCACAAGAGCCCCAGTGAGGGATCATTGGCAACATCTTTGATGGTCCTAAACCTTGCATAGGTAGGAGCCAAACAATGGCAAATTATGATGTGCAGCAGTCAAACTGTTTGTATATGTTAAAGTTGAACCCAGGTGATATCAGTTGTTTGTACATATTGAAGTTTAACTCACATGATATTAACAAATCAGCTGCTCAAGTTTTATTGCCTTTTCTTCTAGCTTATGGTCACTGACCATTGACTGTATGTAATAGAAAACAACAATATCATTATGAGTCCTCTGAGTTTATGAAGAGACTCATTTATTACCCTGGGACTCAAAGATTTTTTCAGTAGCACTAACACAGAACTTTGCCTTTCTCCCATGAAAATTGATGGTTTCCCACACTCAGGGATTTTGTAGTCTTCTGTCAGTATTTTTGTAGTCAATGCTAGTGAACACTAGAAGCTTTTACTGACTGTGTGAACTATCTTGTGATGGTGTGGATTCTCACTCAAAATGGTTATCATTGGTTACATGTCTTTGTACATAGTATTTGCTTCAAAACTTGCAGAGCTATTTACCAATTATTGTTGAAGAATCTGACTAAAAGCAGTAAATGTTGTTATATTATGCACTCTTAGACCTGTTTTATGGCCCTAATTTGTGTGGTTCTAACAAGCCCAGAATTACATAAAACTGTCCAGAACTCATCAATTAATGGTGAAGAATCTGCATAAAAACAGTAAATGTTGGTGGAGGTTGCCTTAAACATCGAAATATCATGCGATATTGGACCTGTTTTAAAGCTCTAATTTGTACGTTTCTAACAAGTCCAGAATCGCACAAAATGGTCCAGAACTCATCAATTAATAGTAAAGAATCAGCATAAAAACAGTAAATGTTGGCGGAGGTCACCAAAAATGTCGAAATATTATGCGCTCTGAGACCCGTTTTAAAGCCCTAATCTGTGCGTTTTTAACAAGCCCATAATCGCACAAAACGGTCCAGAATCCATCAATTAATGATGAATAATCCGAATAAAAACAGTAAATGTTGGCAGAGGTTGCCAAAAATATCGAAATATTATGCGCTCTCAGACCCATTTTAAAGCTCTAATTTGTGTGTTTCTAACAAGCCCAAAATCCATGAAACGGTTGAGAACTCATGATAATAGAAACAAGCTTTCAAACCTTGAGCAGCAGGAGCCAAACAATGCCAAATTATTGCATGCACCAAGGCTCATCTGAACCCCAGCGAGGGTTTGGATGAGCCTTGGCACACATCATTGTTTGGCCACATCATTGATTGCAAATAATTTTTATATCTCTGTATTACAGATCTGAAATATATCTTATGCTTAGCAGCAGGCAGGCCTGCCTGGTCCCTGACTCTTTTTTTTTGTTTTGTTACCTAGGTATTTTGCTAATATCTCTGTCATTTATTTTCATGTTGTCTGCTTTGTGTTTTATCACCACAACAGTGACATGGACTAATATCATGAGGGCTTCGGAGGTCCTCCTGCTCCTCCTCCTCACATTGGTGGGTGTGGTATTTGTTTTCTGAGGTGTGTCAAGATAGAGATGATGCTTCACACAGTGACAGAGATTGGAATGTCGAGAGTGGACACAGAAGGGGTAGCAGCGGCTAAGCCCGATGCTGACGTGGTTGCAGGCAATACATGGTTATGAGGGAGCACCATGGGCCATTGCCCACCACAGTTTGAACAGTCTGCCAAAGAGCCAGATGTACCAGCCTCAGCACTTCCTCCCAATGGCCCAGCATTGCGATTGCCACCCTCCCGGCTATGCCAATCTCCAACATGTGGACGTTGGTGGGGATGTGCAGAGACAGCAAAGAAGGGGTTGCCATGGTTGCAGTTGTCGTCTCTGAGTGGGGGTTCATGCATGGTGTCTGAAAGGCCTTCCCAATGGTCAACATCCATCAGGATGACAGCAGAAAGTGCAAAAAACATACCCAACTTGTATTCAAAGATAGGCAGTAGAAGAAAAGTTGGGATTGGGGGTAAGAGGTGGGTTGCTGATGTGGAGGATGTTGAACGTTGAGGCCTCAGGGAGTTACGGAGTTGCCGTTGACCATCAGAAAAAAAGCCGAACAGACATAGCTGCATAAACAATCATTAGCTACCCCTTCTCTGCTCTCTAAAAACTGGAATGAATGGTCTTGAGGACAGGGTTGAAAACTCACCATCTTGTCAATGACTATTGAGTCGCTCGTCGTTGCTGCCAGTTTTGGGAGGCCTGTGCTTGTTGTCATCCATGGCGGGGAACCAGTAAAAGTCAACCTTACTTTGCTGTTTAGTCAACAACAACAAGAGCTTGAAAAAGCCAAATGAGATGTTTAGAAAGAGGCTTGAGGGGATAAGTGGAAAAGAGGGCCCAAGCTGATGAAGATGAATGTTGAACAGCAGCAGTCAATGCCTATTATGCACGTGATCACATTGATGATATCTGATTGATGATCTCTCACAGTTCAATCTTTCTCCTCAATGCAAACCATGAAATCTTTCATTCTGTTCTGCATTGCTCTATTTGCTCTTTTTGTGCTCAACCTGTCTGAACCTTGGGTTTCTCCTTGGTCTAACATGCCCTCCATCAAGACTCCACCACCTTTACTGTCGTTCAATGGCACAAATCTAAGTTCTCCTGTTGAATGCTTTCACTATCTGCATGTCGTCTCCAGAGGATGCCATTGGCTACCCCAATGTGGTAGCTGTAAAGACCATATTATATCTGATATAGGTCTTGCACAGAGCATAATACACACAGTGTTGTGGCCATTGCCCACTTCATATCTTTCACCCACATTTTCTGAACCATCTCTTGGTGTCCCAGGATCTAGCCAGCTCATTGAGGCCAAAAGTGCTTGGCATTTTCCATTTGTGCATCGTCAATGGAATGTAAGATCTCAGATGTTTGCACAGTCATACCGCTCTCATGTCATGATTTACACCATGCATCAAATCCTACATCTTGATACTGATAATCTCTTGTTACTTATAAAAAACATCATAAGGGCTTTGCTTAAAAGTTTTGATATTGTCATTCAACAATCCAGATCAACATTCTCTGCTCCTTGTTTCTATTTTGCAGATGTAGTCATGAAAGATCTATTTTACTGATTAGCATACATTCAAATTCTTGTCCCAAGACCCACAGCAGTGGGAATCTGTCTTGCTGCATTGAGGATGAAACAAGGAACATATAAACGACATGAATTTATAGATCTACTTCAGTTGGCCTATGAAAACAAATTATCTGGAAGGGCACCATGACTGCTATTGTCTTCTTTACACAGGCAATTTGCAAGAAAACAATTACGAGTAGCTCCATTGTTGTCCTTGGATCAAACTGGTTATAAATTTTGCATCAAACTGAATTTTAAAGCAGAAATTTTTTTGAATAATTTAACTGACATATTTTTAACTGGCATTATAAATGAGTTCTCCAGGTTTATAGGTCAATTTAAAACATAAAAAAATGTGAAATTCTTTCAACATTCAACAACACCCCTGGAAAAGTCAAATTCTTCTACTCCTTCTTTCTCTTCTGCAGATCCCAAAAAAAATGATGAGATAAGACCTAGAAAAAGATATATTTCAATCCATCGGTGGAAAAGCTATTCTCTCTCTGCCAGGCTCCAAAATGGTAGACTACATGGTGTCTGAGACAATTTTAGATGATTTGAAGAGTCAAAATTTCTCATTTATTGCCCATGTTGATGATATTGATTTACTTAATTATCCTGAAGAAAATTATGTACATGCTTCTATTCCACTCTATGATCTTATTGATCATATTCCAGTTGCAGCAGCAAGAAAGATAGCCTCCACCCATTGTATTCCAGGAAGTTCTGCCTATACAAAATCTGTCTTGAAAGATCTTTTTAAAACCCATTCATGTAGCCAATGTGCTTCTCATCTTTCAGTTTTCATGGAAATTCCTGAGAAGCCTATCACTAAATTGCGAAATGAACAGTGACGAGCATGATATGCTCTAGAGAAACAAAATACAGTGCTTGCATTTGAAAATGCTGTTAATATAGAATATAAGTTTCCTCCAGAGCCACTCAATGATGTGTTGGCATGTAATATTATTGAAGGAGCTTGTAAGAAAATGAGAGTCAAAAACTTTGACAAGGCAGGCTGTGCTGTTTGTGGCCAACTTGTTCCTCTCTCCAGCTTATCTTGATTAAAACATGTAAAGAAATTTTTACATATTCTTACAGCTCAAGGTGTTACATGTGTAGAAAGAAAAAAAGCTACAGATAAAATTAAAGAATTTTCAGGACCAGTCTTAGATTATAAGTGTAACAAAATCTGTGATAAATGTCATGGGTCCATTTGTAAAGGCCAAGTGCCTACATTTGCTTATGGTTGGGTTCAGTTCCTCCTGAATTATTTGAACTTCACTATGTGGAATGATTGCTTATTGCACAAGTGAGGCATTCATGCTGCTGGGCCAAGGTTTCCTCTGGTGGAAGGAAAATGAAAGCTAATGTTATTGCATGGGAGTCTCCTATTCCAAAAGTATACAATGAGCTTCCACCACCCCATGAAGATCTGGATGATGTATTGGCAATTCTTTTTACAGGACCATGCAAACCTACACAGGAGGATTTTTTGCATACACCATTTCTTGTCAGAAGGAAGTATGTCTTGGATGCACTTGAGTGGCTAAAACTAAATCATTCTGATTATAGTGATCTTGTCATTTCAGTTAAAAACCTTACTGAATATCCTGAAGATAGCCCACCTGTTTCAGTTGAATATAAGCCCTCAACCACTAACAAAGCACCTGAGAGTATGAGCTTATTTGATATGGATGATGAAGATGGAGTGGAAGATGGTGATTTCCCATTTGCAGTACATGGTCTCACAGGTGAAAACTTAAATACAATGACAACAAATGCTATTAAAGCTGATGCACTCCAACATCTAAATAAGGAAGGGAAATTTCTGGCTATTGGCCACAGTGATAACTCTCAGTCAATCTGGGGGAATCCACAGCTATATCCTCAAACATTTCCTTGGCTATTTCCTTATGAACTTGGTGGTATAGGCTTCAGTCCTTTGAAAGATGACCTTCATAAAAAGTTTCTAATTATGTATCATGACAAGTGATTTCAGGTTGATGTAACTTTCCCTTTGTTGCATTCAGCCATTCTCAAATCCAACAAACTACAAGAGAGGGTTTTTTACTTGCAGATAAAAAAAAATTTCAAGGTATCACTGATCGGCTTTTGGCTCTTGACCAAGATGTTCTTCAGAACTTGACAACAAGGCTAGCCAATGGGAGTCAGTCCAGCCAACAACAGATTCAGAAAAACTTTGCTTTCAAGTTCTTAGAGATCTTGATCATGTGGCTGGTAAAGTAAATGCAACAACAACCAGCAAAAAATATATGCACAATGAAATATGGTCCCTTATGGCAGCTTGTGGTGCACCATCTTGGTATATTACACTTTCTCCAGCTGATATACAGCACCTAATCTGCTTGTACTTTGCTGGTGATAATGAAACATTTCAACCCAAATTTATGGAATATGGAGATTGCCTTCATTTGATGTGTAAGAATCCTGTTGCTGGTGCATGATTCTTTGATTTTATGGTGAAAACTTTTATTTCTGAAGTCTTAGGATGGAAAGTGAACATCATGGACTCTATGGTGATACAAGTGCATATTATGGTACAGTTGAGCAACAAGGAAGACTGGCACTCCATCTACACATGTTATTATGGTTACATGGAAATCTTAATCCACAAGAAATTCACAAAAGAATCATGGATCCTGAGTCAGACTGGCAGAAAAAAATGGTCAAGTATTTGGAAAGCACCCACATTGGTGAATTTATGACAGGGTCTCAGACACAGGTTCTAGAAACTGTAAATAACAATGAAAAAATCTCTAATTATATAGATCCCACAATGACTTTGCCTGAGGAACCCCCATTACCATGGGAAAGAAGAAGAATGTAAAGATTGCAAAAACCTTGCCTCCTGGTGGGGTAGATTCAGAAATACAGTTGATGACCTCTTTTCATGATCAAACATCCATGACTGTGATAGAAATCAAAAAAAGAATGGGACTGAAAGTAAGAAAACAACATATATTGGATGCAAAAATAATAAATGGGGCAGATGTAAAGCTTGTTTCCACATCCCATACATGATCAAACAAAGGTAGATCCTGAAACTGGTGCACTATTAATGAAGAAAGGGGAGCCCTGGATAAATACTATAACTCCTGCAGTAACATATATCATGTGCTGCAATACTGATATTACTAGCCTGTCTTCTGAAACTTCAATTAAAGCTGTAATAATGTATGTCACAGACTATATTACTAAGCAAGGGTTGAAAACACATGTTATCTTTGAGGCAATCAAGGCAATATTCTCAAAGAACACAGAATTGATTACAGGATCATTGCCATCAAAGGAGAAGGGACATTGCATTATAACAAAAATTGTTAATTTAGTATCATCAAAAATGGAGCTGGGCTCTCCTATGATTTATTTATATCTTTTATGGAATAGTGATCACTATACAAATCACATCTTTCAACCTTTTTACTGGCAGAGTTATGTAACAGAAGCTAGACATGTGTGGCATCCAGATGAAGAGAATCCATTCTCAGATAAAGTAGCTCTGGCAAAGAAAAATGGTAAGATAGTTAGCCTCTCTCCTGTATCTGATTATATATATAGATCTTCAAAGCTTGAACATATGTCTTTATATGAATGGATTCAAAGATGTCAATGTAAAAAGATTCCTAAAAAGAAAGTGTCAAAAGAAAGAGAAAATATAGAACATGATGACTTGAGTGCAGATCCTGATGTGTCAATCATTTCTAATGCATCAGATAACATTCTGGAAAATGAAAGTTTTAAAACAACTGGTGCTCCAAATATCTCCTCACTTCCCAAGAACATGTGTGCCTTCACAGAAGAACATCCGCTTGCAGCCTCACATACATCTTATGTTAACTTTAAAAATGTGGAAAATGTGGTTCCCAATTTTATTGGTGCAACACTTCCAAGATGTGATCAAGGAGACAGAGAATATTATGCTTCAACCATGCTGACTCTATTCAAACCTTGGAGATCAGGTCTCCACTTGAAAACAGAGTCTGAAACATGGGATGAGAGTTTTGCTAAATACCAATTTAATGAATCTCAGATAAGAATTGTACAGAATTTTAATATTCGATATGAGTGTCTAGATGCATGGAATGATTATCAAGCAGCTCTGAAAAAAGGTGGTATAGACACAATACTTTCTAATTGGGAGAAAGACATGTTACATGATCATGATGATCCAGCTACAGGTGAATGGGATAATGAGAATGTCTTTGAAGAGGATGGAAGTAATCTAAATACAATTGGTAAGTATGAAAAGTCTAGACAGATGCAGATCTTGCAAATAAAAAATGTTATGATGAATGCAGGATGGACAAAGGAAATTGTTGGCAATATTGCTGAAATTGTGCCTGAAAAGCCAGGAATTACAAGGAGTGGAACAGAATGGAAGGCTGAGGTACAAAAGAAAAAGCAAGAAGAAATTGATCAGCAAGGTAAACATACTTCATCAACTTCTGATTGTACAACTGAGGCTACAGAATTCAAGATAAATCAGGTGTTTGTCACTGATAAGTCTTACCTTATTAAGGATAAGAAACACACACAAAAGGTTAGAAATGAGAAGGATTTATCAATTAAAAAATTTAATTTGAACAAAGAGCAAGAAAGAGCCTTTCGTATTGTTGCAAATCATGCTACTGACATGTATTCTGAAAGTTTAAATATGCATATTGGTGGGAAGGGAGGCACAGGTAAATCTCAAGTTCTGAAAGCCTTAACACATTTTTTTGCTTTAAGAAATGAGTCATACTGCTTTATTGTTGTAGCTCCTACTGGTAGTGCTGCTGCTTTGCTTGGAAGTTTTACATATCATTGTCTTTGGAATTAATGATAATGATCATCTTGTAAACCTTCCTCAAATCCATTCAAGCTGGAGTTGAATATGTTTTCTTTGATGAAGTTTCTATGCTCTCTGCACATGATTTATACAGAATCAGTATCAACTTGAGCCAGGCTTTGAACAAATGTGAAGACTCATTTGGAGGAATGAACATGATTTTTGCTGGTGACTTTGCACAACTTGCACCACCTTTTGGTTCTGAAAATGTATCTCTTTATAGTCATGTTATTGGAGCTATTTCAGACAGAGGGAAAAAACAAGAGGAAGCTATAGGAAAAGCTCTCTGGCACCAGGTAACTACTGTTGTAATTTTACATGAAAATATGTGACAAAGAGTTCAATCTACTGAAGACACTAAATTAAGGGTTGCCCTAGAGAATATGCATTACAAGGCATGTACACCCCAGGATATAGCATTTCTAAAAAGCCAAGTATCTTCATCCATTCCTGGACACCCATCTGTATGTGACCAAGAATTTCGAAATATCCCTATTATCACAGCCAAAAACATTCACAAAGATACTATTAACAAACTTGGCTCTGAAAGATTTGCCATTGAAAGCAGCCAGAAACTTGTGCATTTCTATTCTAATGATTCAATTAGACTATCACAAAAATCTGGTCACAATCATCATGCTAAAAATGTTAGAAAAAACAATTCAATAACCCCAGAAATTCAGAGTATATTGTGGAATCAAGAACATTCCACTACAGATAAACACATACCTTGCAAATTATCTTTATGTGTTGGGATGCCTGTCATGATCAGATGCAACAATGCTACAGAAATATGCATCACCAAGGGCCAAGAAGGCATAGTTTATGGGTGGCAATCAGCAGTTGGTTCTCATGGTCAAACTATCCTTGATACTCTTTTTGTAAAATTACTGAATCCTCCCAGTCCTGTTAAATTTGACAGACTGCCTGAAAATGTCGTTCCAATTCCACCATCAACAACAGCTATTGTATGCTCTCTTCCTGATGATACTCAAATTAATATTTCACAAACACAAGTAGAAGTTCTGCGAAACTTTGCTATGACTGATTATGCATCTCAGGGCAAAACAAGGCCTTTTAATGTAGTTGATCTGCACAATAGCAGATCACATCAATCATACTACACAGCACTTTCAAGAAGTGCTTCTGCTTCTGGT